>Ga0351897_1102_pt2 | contig 14203 bp, 6 predicted proteins | sample BONcelHT113001C4_FD_206876 | JGI IMG/M metagenome (GOLD analysis project Ga0351897, IMG submission 206876) | Enriched cells from coal bed in the Powder River Basin, Montana, United States - BONCAT cells T11 rep1 HSBNCT.T11.300.1.C4 ... | reverse complement strand
AGGTGTCGGCGTCGGCGTTCCAGTTGAAGGTGAGCAGGTCGTTCACGCCCAGCAGGTTGTCCTTGTCCAGGGACAGCGTGTACTGGTTCACGCCTGTGCTCTTCTGCCCGGAGTTGTCCACGCTGGCGCGCACCCGCCAGGTCTTGGCCTGCTCGTCGGTTATGACGATGCGGCTTGTCCCCGGCTGTGCGCCCGGCACGATCTCCATCTTGGCGTTGCTTGAGGGCAGGCGGTTCAGCTGGTCGAGCCCCTGCTCGATGTCGCGCAGGTTCAGCGGCTTGCCCTGCAGGCCGGGGAAGGCGGAGCTCACCCGGCGCTGGTCCGAGGCCTCGTCCTTGTTGAGTTGGATGCCCTCGATGGTGCCCTCGACGACCGTAATCTCAAGCCTGTGCGTGGAAAGGTCCTGGGGCGCCACGTAGGCGCGGGTGGTGACGTAGCCTTGCTCGACGTAATGGTTGGTGATGGCGCGGATGAGTTCCTTGATGTGGCGCATGGACAGGCAGCGCCCGAGGTAGGGCGCGGTCAGCCGTGCCTTGGCGGACGCGCTGAGCAGCGCCGCGCCGCGCAGCTCGATGGTGTCTATCTGCACGCAGACAGCGTCATCAACCGGTTCTGCCGACGGCTGTTCTTGCGGCATCTCGATCTGCTGCGGCTGGCGCTCCAGCATTTCCTTGTGCTGCTTCTCCAACTGCCGCTGCCGGTCTTCGTCGCCGCGGATGATCTGCTCCTGCTGGCGGAGCAGTTCCGCCGTCGGTGCGGCATGGGCCGCCAGGAGCGGGAAGAGGACACCACTTGCCGCGCAGAGCAGCATGGTCCTGAATGTGCGGGCAATGATTTTATGACGTCGCTGCAAGCGTCCCGAGCCTCCACGTAAAGGCGGAAGGCGGCCCAAAGGGAGCCTCAAGGCGCTGGGAGCCTGAGGACTCTGCACAACGGGAGGTTTCCTGGACGATGCCAAGCGCTTCTGCAACAAACGCCCAGCCGCTATCCGCGAATTGATTGGGAGCGCTGAATAGCTCGGTTGATTCGTTCTGTCAATGCTGTTTTGTGCTTGCATCGGCACAGCTTATACATAAATGGCTTCGACAAATAGCTTGGGCGGTGTGCGCTGACCTGACCCCCGTCAACACAATCCGCCTCATTATACACGCACATTACCGAGTGATGGTGAGCAATCCCTCTGACCAGGCTGTAAGCATCTTCCCCCCGACTTCAGCGAAGGATCCTCCATCAGCTACCCTGTCCGCAAGACTGCCCCTGGCCATAACGATGCCGCTCTCAACCTCATCTAGAGTCACGGCAGCCTCATGCGGAGTGAGACCACAGGCCTTCGTCGCGAAGTCTTGCAGCGCCCCCCTGCTTGGCCAACGCTTCGACCCACGAAGCAACAAGGCCATGGAGTCATGCGGTAAGTATGCCGTTGTGGTGATCTGATCGAAGGCAGGTGCCAGTTGGCCCTGTCGCAAAATGGGCGAATCGTAAAGCACGCAGAAGTTCTTCCTATGAGCATCACCGTTTCGGAGACCGACAGACAGGGCAACCATCTTGAAGAAGGCTCGAAGTGCCTTGTTCTGGCTCTCTGGCGGTACGAATGCCTTGATGATCTTCGCGAGTTGCTCGTAGCTCCCGGAGTACTTGTCCTTGGTGCCGAGGCCTTGCAGGACGCAGAAGTCTTCAAGCCCCAGGTACCGGCCATGTTCATCGAGATCGAAGCGGTCCACGACCAGAAACCGACCATTCTCTGAAACCGACCAGTTCGGAACAGCGAGGCCGCTATGCTTGGCTGCAAGTAGGCAGAAGTGTTCGTTCAGGGCCAACTCGGGATAGCGCTCATCCCAGGTCTTTACGATGTGAGTTGCAGCCTGCAGCGTGACCTTATGATCCGGGGACAGCTTTAGCCCTTCAGAGGCGCGCACAAGGACTTTGGGCTGAACGCCGGACACGCCTGAAAAACGTGCAAACCGCTCAAGGAGATCACGGAATAGATCCTCTGCCCCATCATACGTCAGGATTTCCTGAACGCTCACGGCAGCAGGCGGAGCGTCAAGCTCGCTTCCAGGTGCGCCATAGCCAAGGCGCCCGATGTGGGAGTGCCCCGTAACACGCAGCAGTTCCAAATCGTCAAAACCAGGCACAGCCTTTGCCAGCAGGTTTTCTAAATGAAGCCTTAGGGCACCTTCCGGAAGATTCATCTGAAAAATCGGGTGGAGCCCCCGGGCAAAAGTCCAACTTTCAGAGCGCACCGGCATGGTCAGTGAAACTGACGCTTCAGCGGCCACATCAGGCAGATACGTGAAGGCGAACCGCTGCTGTGCAGTTCGAGTCAGTCGACCCGACAAAATTCTGCCTGCCGTGACCTCAATCATTCCCGACCTCGTTCAGCTTTTGAAGATCATCCAGGGTCGGCGGACCAGACTTGGGGACAGCGATGAGTTCATAGCCGAACACCGCAAGGATGCGCCCGACCTTGAGCATTCCAGCCCCGCTAGCAGCGCCCCGCTCAAGCGAACTAATAAGCGGGCGGGAAACACCAGCCTTTTCAGCGAGTTCCGTTTGGTTCCAGCCCTTTGCCCGCCGCAACTGGGAAATTGTGTGTCCGATCTCGCTCATGAACAGTATTTAATTCAAAACTTGTGCTACGTCAAGATATGAACAAAATATTTGTCATCGAGACAAGGACACCAATATCTACGTAACGGATATCAAGAGCCTCACTCTCTACGTGGACTAAAAATCGGGGAGAAGGTCACAAATTATCCCGCACAGGAACTCGCAAATAAACCCGCAAAATATTCATTGCTGGTCGAGTTAAACCCTCGTGATCGTTGGTCTGCAAGTCGCAAAGGCACCCGAAATTCTTATAAAAAATAGCCACGCTGTCTCACGGCACGAAACATCAAGCGTCAGTTTCATTTCCATGCTGGCAATTCTTGCCAGCCCGCCTTGACCAAAGCACAAACATTGCATATATGGCTTGTTAAGTGGTGCTAAGAATCTTTTAATGCATTATTTTGGAGGAGACGATGTCGAAGAACTCGCTGGCACACAGCGCCCTACCGCTTCAGGTACGAGAAGCCCTCCAGCGATTAGCCCAGAACCTCAAGGTGGCTAGACAAAGACGAAAGATGACCCAGGCACAGCTAGCCAAGAAAATGATGGTGTCCGTCGGCACGATCACCCGGCTAGAACGCACTCCAGAAAATGTCAGTTTGAGCGTCCTCGCCCAGGTGCTTTTCGTCTTGCAGCTAGTGCCAGAGCTTGCGGGCTTGGCCTCTCCCGAGCGGGACACCATCGGCATGCAGTTGGAACTGGCTCGCGGCGGGATTCGAGTCTCGCGAAAGCAGACCTCAGACCCGGGCTTCTAGGGGAGCGACATATGCCAGAACGCTGCTATGTGTACATCGACCTAGGCAGTGGATTCGTACCAGCCGGTCTTCTCACCATCCACGAAGAGGGGGAGGGATTCGCAGAGTTCGTCTACGGCCGCGCCTACCTGAAAAGTGAGACTCCGGCTCCTCTGGACCCATCGCGTCCGCTGATCACGGCTCCACACCTCTCGCCCCTGGGCTCTCCGCTGTTCGGCGCCATTCGTGATGCGGCACCCGATGCCTGGGGACGACATCTGTTGGACACGCTAGCTCAAACACATGGAGTTCGACTCCGGGCCATCGATTACCTCATGATGGCTAGTCAAAACCGTATAGGAGCGTTGGCCTTTGGCCCTGACCTTTCTGGCCCCCAACGGATGTTTCCTGACTGGATGCAAGAGGAAAGAGTCGATGGCGAAGAACTAGACTTGGCCGAGATGCTACAGGCTGCTGACCAGGTTGAGAGGCACGAAGAACTCGATGCGCATCACCGGCGCTTTCTGATGCGTGGTTCATCCCTTGGCGGTGCCACTCCAAAGGCTCCGACACTGTGGGAAGGGAAACATTGCATAGCCAAGTTCGGTCGTGAAAAAGAGGCCTGGAATACCCCCCGGATTGAGATGGCAACAATGACGCTCGCCAATGCCTGCGGCATACAAACGCCCTGGGTCACGACCGTGATAATTCCCGGCAAACGCGATGTGCTGCTTGTTGAGCGTTTCGACCGTTGGATCGCGCCTGATGGCGCGCTGCACCACCATCACTTTCTCTCAGCAGCAACTCTGCTCGGTATGGCTGACGATGCCACAACCGGGGGCACTTACCGTGACATCGCCGAGGCGATGCGCATCCACTGCTCTGCCGCACACTTGCAGGAGGATCTTCGTGAGTTGTTTTGCAGGATGGTATTCAATGTGGCCTGCCACAACACCGATGACCACCTGCGAAATCATGGGTTTCTCTGGGATGGAAAAGCATGGCGACTGGCACCAGCCTACGACATCGCGCCTCAACCGATATTCGAACTCCACCAGCCTGGCAGGCTTTCGCTTGGCGTTGGCCCCAAGGGGCCGCTCGCGACGTTTGAAAACGCTCTCGCAGGCTGCCAGTATTTCGGGCTGGAGCACTCCCAGGCCGCTGAGATTGTGGAGAGAGTGCGCGATACAGTGGGCAGCTGGGAAAGCACATTCAAAGAGGTAGGGGTTCCCCACCAAGACTTCACTGAACTGCGTCAGGTGTTCAAGTTGGCTCAAAGCTATTAGGCAGAACCTGACCGGAGGAGGCGTTGTCCGTCTGCGCCTCTTGTGCCCTACCCGCGATGCCATTGACGCGCGTGGCAACAATCACGCGGAAAACACGCGGATGACTTGAACAGCCCTTCAGGCGGGCAAGCAGCCAAGGAAGGCACTTCCTGACTACGCCTTCTGTGCAATCGATTGCAGCGGACTACTCCGAGCCTACCGCATCGGGCTTAGAGAACTCAATGCGTACAAGGAAGAACATGGGCAATTTGAATGATGTCCCGACCATCACATCTCAGGCATAACCGCCTGACATTACAGCCTAAGACAATGCGCCATTCTCTGAATTATCCTGAAAGTGATCCATATGACTGCTCGGCTGGGCCAGCTCAGCGCAGAATGGAAAGGCAGCAAACGCTTCACTCCCCCAGCTTTGCCTAGTTATTAAGTCCAACAGGTTCAAGCGAGTCCACCTATTGGTCGTCCACCAAACACCAGCCGCGACTTCCACCCCGCCTCCGTTGCAATCGATTGCACTCGCGGCCCGTTCTACATCACATCATCTCATACTGAGGGCCGCACCTGGCGTTTCGTACCAGCTTCCAGATCTCCCTGACTATACCCCCTGGCAAATAGGAGGAAAAACGCATAGGTAATCCTGAACTGTTGAGCCGATCGGCTCCTAATGTTACCTCCAGGTTGGCGTGAATCTGCAATACCAGAGTTCACGCACAGTGGTTGCCGACCACACGCAGGGGATTGAGAAGTTCGGGTCCGGCTTTGGGAAATCGCCGATGATGTGCGGGCCAATTCTCGCAAGACAAAAAAGCATATGACCGAGACTCGAACCGCTAGGTCTATGATCAGAGGCCTACAGGTACTTCGTAAAGCTTCGGAGGTGGACGACCATGTTCTTCTTCTCTAATATTCACTTTGGTCATGTCAAAAACTAATCTAGTCCGACCAAGCCGGGATGGCGACCAATTCCATTATCTGTGGGCAGCCCGGCGCTGCTTGCAGCTACTTTCTTCGTTGAGTGATTTGGTGGCCATCAGCATCGAAGGTCCATCACTGAATGAACATGAGACAATACTGCCAACCGAAGCAGGCGAAGAACTCATTGACATAGCCGAATACTTCGGCAGCGAGGAGATTAAACATTCTCGTCTTGTGAGATACATGCAGCTTAAACATTCAACACTGCATGCAACCAAGGATTGGACCGCAAGCGGGTTAGAGAAAACCATCACTGGCTTTGCCAAGCGTTACTCTGAATTGCGCCAAACCTTCTCGGTCGACGAACTCGCATCGAAGCTTGAGTTCTGGTTTGTCACCAACCGACCAATCAGCGCAGACTTCACCGCAGCGGTATCCGATGCCGCGGCCGGTGCCTCACCGCGTCATCCGAACGAACTCAAAAAGCTCAAACGTTTCACGAAACTTGAGACTGACGAACTCCGCGCATTCGCAAAGCTGTTTCGCTTCGAGGGGCGACAAGATGATTATTGGGAGCAGCGAAATATACTTACGCAAGAAATTTATGGCTATCTGGCGGATGCGGATGCCAGCGGTCCATTGAGCCTGAAGGAACTTGTCAGCAGACGAGCCCTGTCCGAAGGAGAAAAGAACCCGACCATCACGAAAATGGATGTGTTAAGGGCACTGGGCACTGACGAAAGCCAACTCTATCCTGCCCCCAGCAAAATCACGAGCGTGGAAGCTGTGGTGCCGCGCGCGCATGAGCCTGAAATACTCCGCACCATAGAAGTCGCTGCGGTTCCCGTTATAATTCATGCCTCTGCCGGTGTAGGGAAGACAGTTTTCTCAATGCGTATTCCCAGCGGCCTCCCGGATGGATCAATCTGTATTGTGTACGATTGCTTTGGCAATGCGCAGTATCGAAATCCAACCGGCTACCGCCATCGACATAAAGACGCACTCGTGCAAATCGCGAACGAACTTGCGGCAAAAGGTCTATGCCACCCGCTTATTCCCACCTCGCACGCCGACGCGTCAGGTTACATGCGAGCGTTTGTCCACCGGATCAGCCAAGCTGCCACGAAAGTTCGGTTCGCAAATCCGAATGGACTTCTGTGCATCGTTATCGATGCGGCTGACAATGCCCAGATGGCCGCGCAGGACATCGGAGAAGCGAGGTCTTTTGTCCGTGACCTCGTTCGAGAGCAGATGCCAGACTATGTGCGTCTAGTTTTCCTGTGTCGCTCACATCGCAGAGACTACCTAGCCCCTCCTGCCGATGCAATACAGGTCGAATTGGAGCCGTTCACTCGCGAAGAAACCGCCGCCCATCTCAAACAGCATTTTCCGGAAGCAAGCGGACGTGATATCGACGAATTCCATCGCCTGAGTTCGCAGAACCCGCGAGTCCAGGCGCTCGCATTGTCGCAGCAAAACACCTTACCTGAAATCTTGCGACTGCTTGGGCCAAATCCCACGACAGTTGAAGATACAATCGGAAGCTTATTAGAAGGAGCCATTACAAAGCTCAAAGACCACGTTGGCACTGTCGAGAAAGGCCAGATCGACAAAATATGTGCGGGACTTGCAGTCCTCCGCCCCCTGGTTCCAATTCCTATCTTAGCGAAGCTCTCGGGGGTTGAGGAAGATGCGATCAAAAGCTTCGCACTCGACATTGGCCGTCCGCTACTCGTCACCGGCGACACAATCCAATTCTTCGACGAACCTGCCGAAACATGGTTTCGGGAACGATTCAAACCAAATATCGACGCGATGGCCGAATTCATCGCTAACTTAACCCCCATCGCCACGGTAAGCGCTTACGTGGCCTCGACACTGCCACAGTTGATGCTTGATGCAGGGCAATTTTCGGAACTTGTGGAATTGGCGCTGACATCCGCGGCTCTCCCAGAAACAAGCGCATTGGAAAAGCACGATGTCGAGTTGCAACGACTTCAATTCGCGCTAAAAGCTGCGTTGCGATCAAGGCGTTATCTGGATGCGGCCAAACTGGCATTTAAGGCTGGTGGAGTGACGGCTGGGGACGACCGACAACGAAATATCCTTCAGGAAAATACGGATCTCGTGGCTACGTTTCTCGGGACCGATCTCATCCAAGAAATCGTTGCCAGACGGACATTCGGGGCGGGCTGGATCGGCTCCCATTATGCTTATGACTCAGCCCTGCTGGCCGGTCGCTCAGAACTTGTCGGTGAAGCGCGCAGCCACTTGCGCATGGCTCATGAGTGGTTACGCAATTTGTTCAAATTACCGGAAGAGGAGCGCAAGCACGGTGATATTTCGGATCAAGACATAGTCGCGCTGACTCTCGCCCACATAGGCATTCACGGCCCAAGAAACGGGGCAGAGTATTTGGGAAGCTGGCGGCCGCGAGAAGTTTCATTCCGTGTCGGCCGAATAGTGACGAGGCGGCTCATAGACCACGGTCGGCTCCAAGACGTGGAAGCGTTAGCCCGCGCCGCTGGAAACAATCTTTGCCTAGTGCTCGCGGTCGCCGTCGAACTTCGAGAGGTCCAACGAGCTCTGCCAGTCGAAGTTGCGATTCGAGCTTTTCGGCTCATCGCGGACCCGCGTATCCATGTAAAAAGCAACGACGCTGGGTACGACCAGGAACTAGAGCTCAACGCCATCACAGCGCTGACCGAAGCATCATTGCAGCACGCGGTCTGTACCCCGACTCAGGCTTCCGATGTGCTCTCGCGCTATCTGCCAAGCGAACCGCCGAGAGGGCTGTCCTCGCGATTTTCTCGCTCACGGTTTCCCTTGCTGCGTGCATATTGTTTGCGCGCGGCTTTGCAAGAGAGTGTTCTGGAACCTCGCGACTTGGCCCATGCCAAGCTAAAGGACGAGCTGGACAAGAAACTACAGCACTCCACGTCGAGCGATATTCAAGAGTTCCAACGGACTATTGGCGCGCTCTTGCCGTGGCACCGGCTATGGGCGGCTACATTTCTTGGCCGAATCACAAGGGAATCACTCGCCGAGGAACTGGCGAAGGCACAGAAGGAATCCAAAGCTGCAAGTGGGTACTATTCTGATGAGGCTGAAGTCCAGAACGAAATCGCTGGACTATGGTTTGAAGCTTTACACTACGCCGGAGCACTCGATGAGGAACACTTTGCTGCCCTCAAAAAGTGGAAGAGTCAGCTAAAGAGGCCACTTTTCACTCCGACCCTAACGGCCATTGCCCGGCGATGCGGCCAGAAAGAAGCCACAAAAAGTCTCACGATTGAATTTGCGCTCGAGGCGTTCAAAATCACTAGAGATAACCGCTCCGACGCACGAAACATGGCCGAGGGGTATCTTGATGTAGCTCGCGCAGTCCTCACAACAAGTAAGGAAGACGCCGGAGCTTTTTTTGATGCAGCAGTCGAAGTTGCGAGCAAGATTGGCGATGAGAACCAGGCACGCTGGGAAGCACTTCTCCATTTGGCGGATCGTGCCGCCCGAGCCGATTCCCCCTCACCGAAGGTAGCCTATCACTTCGCGCGCTGCGCCGAATTGACTCATAGCTATAACAATGACCACTTCCCATGGCGCCCGACAGTCGAGGCCCTCTGTGGCCTTTGTCCCTCGTCGGCCTTGGCGATCTTGAGCAGATGGCGAGACCGCAAACTCGGTTGGCACGAAGAGATACTCCCGATCGCCACAGACCGGTTAATTCAGCGAGGTACCCTTGATGCACGTGATGCATGCTCATTGATCTGCTTCCGCGCGGAATGGAAATATGATCAATTGCTCGATCAAGTCCTGACAGCCTATCCATCGCCCGTTGAGAAGCAAACCACGACCGACCATCTTTACCGATATATCCAATTCGTCGGTGGAGGTTTTTCGAAACTCAAAGATGTCATTGCGCGGCATAAGGTGACGCTCACAGGACTCGACGAAGCGATCGCCTTCGAAGAGAAGTCTAGGGAATCAAACAAGAATTCCGAGCATGGTTTAGCGGAAACGCAAGAAAAGCCCATTCATAATTGGGATGCAGTATTCGCCGACCACAACCTGGCAACCGCTGACGGCCTTTCGCATGCCTATGCGGCCTTTAAGAATACAGAGTCACCATGGCATCACGAATTGTTCTTCAGGGAGGCCATCCGACGTTTTCCAGTTGGTTCGGAGGTCACCGCCATCAAAGCGATGGGAGAGATCCCAGAGTTCGAACTTTATCATTTCAGAGAATTTCTCAACCAAGTTCCTGGTGCTTGGAAGGGACGGCCAGCGACAACGCGAGCTCTGGCGGACACGGTGAAAGTCTACTGCCGCCGTTATTGCATGGAGATCTCGAAGAGCCGGTACTACGAAGCCTTACCTTTCAAGGCCACCTGCGAGTTGGCAGAAATTTCTGAAGCCCAAATGATCGGTGTAGTCCTCGGTGCCATCGGAGAGACGCCCGACCTGGCCGGCACCAACCGCCTCCTCTCTCTGGTTGGTCTACTCGTTGCTTGGCTTTCTGAAGACGATGCGCTTGAAGCGCTAGAATTCGGCCTCGACCTCTTTCTCCCAATGCTCGAAGACCAGGACGGTGATGGCCCTTGGTCCGAAAAACTCTTACCACCTAGGGACGTAAAAGCCTCACTTGCAGGCTACATCTGGGCTTCCTTGGCCGCACCAGAAGGCGTCCTACGGTGGGAAGGTGCGCATGCGGTTTTGAGCCTTGCCGCGCTGGGACGCCATGACGTTCTCTCCCATCTGATCGAGTTGGCAAAAGGGCAGAAGGGAGGAGTCTTTGTCGATGGGAGCCTCCCCTTCTACCGCCTGCATGCGCTGCAATGGCTCCTAATCAGCATCGCGCGTGCAGCATTGGACTTTCCCGCAGCGATTGCCCCGTTTGCGGAGCAGGTAGTTGATTGGGCGCTGAAGGACCAGCCCCACATCCTGATCCGACAATTTGCCGCCCATGCAGCTTTAGCATTACTTCGCGGTGGGATGTTGGCTGATCAGGAGAACCTCCGGCAACGACTTCGGGACATCAACAAGTCACCCTTTCCTGTCGTCAAATCTAAGTACTTCGACAGGATAGAAAAGATGCAGCATGACGCCACGATGGCAAGCGATGGTGGCCACCACTTCGGTTTCTGGCCCGATATCGGACCCTATTGGTATAAGCCTCTTGGCCGTGTCTTTGCCCTGCCTCAGCGTGAGATCGAAACGCTGGCTGTTGGCGTTATTCGCAACGAGATGGACGGTCCAGTTGCAAGAGGAAGGAACGAGGACGAGCGGAACACGCGGAGTCTTTATCAAGAAGGTTCAACATATCACTCACATCATTCATATCCGCGCGCCGACGCGCTCGATTTTTATCAGGCGTACCATGCCATGATGATCGTCGCGGGCAAATTGCTGGCCACGAAGCCAACGCACCACGATTCAAGTTATGACGAGAAAGATGAATTTAGGCGTTGGCTTGAAGGCTACAGTCTGACACGCAAGGATGGACGCTGGCTCTGGGACAGGCGCGACCCAACGCCCCTTGAGCGTCCGACCTGGCTAGACCCGGAAAAAGGGGAAACGCCGACCCGCGAGCCAGCAACAGATGCCGACTTCGACGGTGCTCTTTATGCGGGGAGCATGCTGAACGTTTGGGGGGCTTGGACTGCTGCGGGCTCTCAATATCTGCAAACAGCCCATATTCGCAGTGCGCTTGTGTCACCAGGGAAGTCTGCTGCGCTTCTTCGAGCGCTTGGGACGGTAGAAAATGTCTGGGACTATGGGGTTCCCTCTGTCAATTCTGACTTGGAAATCGAAAAGAATGGTTTTCAACTCAAGGGATGGGTTGCCGAGCATGACCATGATGCGAAACTCGACCATCAAGATCGCTGGGCCGGTGCGCTCAGCTTCCCCCCGCCAATGCCGGCGCGATATATCCGTGATCTCATGGGGCTAACGACAGACGCTGACCGAAGACATTGGCAAGACGCTGCAGGTTCAGTTGCTATCGCCTCACAGGAATGGGGCCATTACGACGAGGGCAATCGTCACGAACGCAGCAATCCGGAAAGCGGTTCACGACTTCAAGCTTCCTTGAGTTATTTGACAGCAATGTTGACCAAGCTTGGCATGGATATGATCATTGAGGTGCAAATTGAGCGAAACCGGCAACGTGCGCCATATGACCGAGGTACTGACGATGACAAAGACCGAATCCCTTCAAGTGCCAGAATCTATCTCCTCGACGCAACCGGAAGATTCCGTACGCTCTGACGCCATCCTCGCCTTAGGCAGGAAACTGGTCGAAGAGCTTGGGCTCGAGACGTCCACAGATACTCTTGGCCGTTGGATGTCGCATTACATCGCCGAGCTTATTGTGCAGGCAGAGAGTTCTGCTGGAGAGGCAAAAGGCACAGTCGAGAAAGACTGTTTTGACGCCATCTTGGCACTTTGGAACCATCGTGCAGTGTTGCCTGGAGTCGGGCATCCGTTCGAGCGGATGGGGGAGCTTGCCCAAGCCATTGAGAGCCTCAACCCTGACAACTCGACTCCTCGGTACTTTCACGCCATTCGCTCGAAGATAGCGAAGGCTGAGGAAAAGGCAGACGGTGAAAACTGGCTAGAACTCGCAGAGGGACTTGACTATTCAGCCAAGGTTCTCATCAGCCATTGCCTTGGCAATGCAGCACGCGAGGCTACGGACAAGTCAAAAGAATGGGTCAGTTTGGCAGAGGCAGCAGGCATGGAAACCAAAGGCGAGAAGCTGGTGGTTCGCTTCGTTTCGCGAGTGGATGACTTCGGGGGATCACCTGATGCGAGTGAAGAGGAGCGGCGTGAGCTTGAGGAGCGAGTGGAACGACTGGAAGCCTTCAGCAAGCGGGCTACAAGGTTTGCCGCGGCTCTGAAGAAACAGCTAGGTGCAAAGCCGAGGAAAAAGAAAACACAGCAGGTATAGCTTTCGGACTCCCGCCCGCGCTAAGTGAAGCTTCCCCCCTCCAAGCCTGTACGACAAATGTCGCCCGAAGGCCGGTTTTCTGTCGTACGCGCCGAAGGTTGTTATTCATTAGCTCCACAATTATTTCCCGAGAAACTTTCTTTCAGAGGCGAGTCTGTCTCTCGATTTTAGCAACCTCCCGAGCATACCCAACCCCAGACCAAGTTCCATACGATCCAATCACATAAAGATTCTGCTTAGCGCGCGAAACCGCAACGTTGAAAATATTCGGAGTTCCTGCCGCCCAGCTTCGCGCCCCGTTCTGAGCGGCCCTTGGGGCACCCAAAATGAGCATGACGCTTTCCGCCTCACGCCCCTGAACCGTGTGTATGGTCCCGATTCGGTCTGTCGCCCATTCGCGGAAGTCGATCTTCAACGCTGAAAACAATTCCGCTTCATGTTCAAGACGACGACGCAATTCCTGCGCGACAATGCGGAACGGCGTAATGATGAACAGATCAGGATCTGTCACGTCGGCCGCCGCCATCTGTTTAAGTAGCGAGACCACAAGATCACCTTCGGCCGGGCACCATTTGGAGTCTGCCTCGCCGTCAATGTCAAACCACGCGGATGGCCCGATCACTGCGCCGACCTTGCCGCTCGTGCAGGCGGTCGGGGCATGAACCATCAGTCCATCATAGGCGATCCGGTTTGAGACTCCAAACATGGGTTCCTGGCAACGGCGGTGAACCAAGAGAGGTATACCCACTCTGCGCACCCCGTGGTCGCATCGAAACACGGCCTGAAACGCAGACGCACGATCAGCCAAGGCCTGAACTGACGCTTCCGGCGCAGCCCAGAGCGGCTTGTCTATTCTGAAGAACTTGCAAATTTCTGCGTTCAGCCGCTCGGGTAGCGTGACGACCGGCGGGATCTGCAACGGATCGCCGACGACAATAGTTCGCCGAGCACGCAACACCGCGCCCACGGCCGCCTGCGGCAGTGCCTGACCGGCCTCATCGATCAGCAACCAACCGATGCTGCCCGGTGCAAGATCGCCCAACATGCGTTCAACTGATGCGAACGTAGTCGACAGGACGGGGATCACCATGAACAAGGTGGACCAAAGATCACCAAGCAGTTTGCGCTTCGCATCGTCCTGCGGTGGCCCACCGGAGAAAAACCCCATAAGAATGCTGAGGTTATGGAGCACCTTCTGTGCTGACGCGTCGATAAAAGCGCGATGCACAGCCAGGGCGACAATAAACAGTTCTTCGCGTTTGCGATGCAGGCTGTCAGGAAGCCACGGAGAAGCCAGGTTCGATGCCACATGGCCCTTTTCGAAGAAAGCGCCATCCACCACACGCTCGCCGAGCGTTCCTCGGTGCTCGTCGACAATATGCGTTGCCTCGCTTATCCTTTGTCGCAGAGAGGAGATGACCTCTTCTCCGTGCCGGATTTCTGCGGCAAGCGTATCGAGAGCCTTTGCCACTTTTGCCAGTGCCTGGTTTGCATCCTGTAATACGACACCTGCCTGCGACGCAGCATGGAGATGTGGAGAATGCGCTTGGGACCATTCCCTCCATGACCGAGTGTGAAAAAGACGGGAAAAAAGACCCGGCCTTACCGCGAGATGGTTCGTGACATCGCGTTCGCGCTGTTCGCTGATTACCTGCGCCAGCCGAGCTTGCATCTCAAATTCCGCCGCTTGAGCTTCAGCGCTGGCATGA
>Ga0351897_1122_pt1 | contig 14236 bp, 10 predicted proteins | sample BONcelHT113001C4_FD_206876 | JGI IMG/M metagenome (GOLD analysis project Ga0351897, IMG submission 206876) | Enriched cells from coal bed in the Powder River Basin, Montana, United States - BONCAT cells T11 rep1 HSBNCT.T11.300.1.C4 ... | reverse complement strand
ATGGACTTGGTCGCGCCCCCGGTGTGAGCTTCGTCGAGGAAAACGGGGAGATGTGGGCCATCCAGCAGACCATTCCCTGGGGTATAAAAAGGATAGGGGCTCCGGATGCGTGGTCAGCACCTGCCAGCGGGGTGGGGATCCGTCTTGCCATCTTGGACACGGGTATCGATGGGAGTCATGATGACCTCGAAGCGCACGTCGTGGCCGGGACCAACACGGTTGACGCAACGTCACCTCTGTGGGACGGCCACGGGCATGGCACCCACGTGGCGGGCATCGCCGGTGCGCTGAACAACACCATCGGCGTGGTTGGTGTTGCGCCCGAGGTCACGCTGGTGGCGGTGAAGGTACTTGACTCAAGTGGCAGCGGGACCTGGGCAAGCGTAGCGGCCGGAATCGATTGGAGCATAAGCAACAACGTTCACGTGATCAACATGAGTCTGGGGGGAGGAGCGTCGGAGACTGTCCGGCTGGCTGTGGAATCCGCCTGGAACGGCGGGCTTTTGCTTGTGGCCGCTGCCGGCAACAGCGGCAACCCTACCGGCAGAGGTGACAGCGTCAATTATCCTGCAGCCTACGACCAGGTCATAGCGGTGGCTGCGTCAGACAGCCAGGATAGAAGGGCAAGCTTCTCCAGTACCGGTCAGGCTGTCGAGTTGATAGCCCCCGGGGTCAGCATCCTCAGCACGCTGCCCGGAGATGAGTACGGAACGATGAGCGGCACCTCGATGTCGTCTCCCCATGTCGCGGGCGCTGCGGCACTAGCGTGGTCAGTCAATCCAGCTCTAACTAACACCCAGTTGAGGCAAATCCTGCGAGATACCGCCGAAGACTTGGGGCTTCGTGCTGAACACCAGGGCTACGGGCTTGTTCGTGCCGACATGGCGGCACAGGTTGTCGTTGGAACCGAGCCCCCGGCCACCGGAAACATTCAGGGGACGGTGACCGACACAAGCACCAACCCTATTGCAGACGCAACCGTCGTGGTGGAAGGCACAAGCCTCTTGGCCTCCACAGGAAGCGAAGGAACGTACACTCTGTCCGGCATCCCGGTGGGGACTTACGACATCACTGCTTCGAAGACAGGATACACCAGCCAGACCAAGGCTGCAGTCCCGGTCGATAGCGACACGACGGCAACTGTAGACTTCACACTCACGGAACCCGTGGTCCCGTCCGGCATGGTCAGCGTGCACAGCATCACCTATGCTACCTCTGGCGGAAGGGATGGCAAAAAGCATCTAAGTGTGACCGTTGCGCTGTGGGACGCCAGCGAAAATCCCGTTGGGGGGGCATCAGTATCGGCGACGTTGACGCTTGGCTCCAGCACGACCTGGAGCTTCAGCGGAACCACAGGGTCAAACGGCACGGTTACTTTCAGCCTGAACAACGCCCCTTCGGGGACCTATACCACCACGGTGAACAACGTGAACGCTGAAGGGCTGACATGGGACGGCGTGACCCCGGACAATTCGTTCGAGAAATAGGAGAACGTGAATCCGTCGGCACGATGGGTGGAGGAGCACTGGTCCCTAGTGCTGCTGCACCCCTGATGTTAGTGCGGAGGGCTCCGGCCAAGGTACCGTCCGGCTGCAGCCTGTGAGCGATTGCGCGTACAGAAGCCGTGGCGACCGACCAGTTGCTGGCGGTCGTCACGGCTCTCGATCGCATCAAGTCAGCGGCGCGGACCGGCGTGACGTTCCAATCAGGATACCACCACGCGGCCCCGCAGTTCCGTACCCTGCTGGCTAACGAGGGGAGGCACTGGGCGTCGAGTTGGCGGCGCTTCCGCCGGTCTCACATAACAACCGTTCTGTGGGGCCTGGATCGGTTTCGGCGGCGGTTGTTGACCTTCTGCACTGGGCTACAGTTTCGGGCTTCGGATGATAGTGTCGACTGTGCCGCGCTAGATTACAGCCCCCTCAAATAGACGCACCGCGGGGCTCACGCCCGCGCAGATTCAGGAGGTGGTGCACTCCGCGGCGATCGAGACCGCGGCGTCGCCCGGGGAGGCCGGGTTCTGGGAGCACGTGTTCGCGACCTCCGCCATGGAGGAGACGCTGGCGCAGATGAAGGGCGCCAGCGGCGCCGGCTCCACTCCGGCCGAAGGCACGACGCGAGAACCGGCGCAGCATGGAGGCAGCAGATGGCAACGTACTGCGAGTGGACATGCGACTCCTGCGGCTACATGTTTGAGACGAACGGGCCTCACGAGTTCTATTTGGGCGCTAGAGGTGAGCGTCAGCGCTACGGTCACTCGGTGCCACGGTCAGAAGAGGCGGAGAAGGCGGGCGTATCGGGCCTCACCACGGTGGCCTACTGCCCGGTGTGTGACGAGACACACGAGGTCGTCATCGAGGAGTTCGACCCGCCGCGCAACTTCATCACCTGCTGGTTGGGTGCGCATGACCTCATCGAGCCCACCTGCCCGGAGTGCGGCAGCAGGCTTCTGGAGGAACTGCCCTATGTGCCCTGTCTTAGGTGTGCGAACGGGAAGCTCATGGGCGGGGTGGTGAAGGTAACGTGACGATGCACGCCCGCTCCATGGCGCCTATTGGCGCCAGCATCGAAGATGGGGGGCGGTCACAGAACTCCTGGACACCGGCATGCTGCTGCCCGTTCAGCTATCGGAGCCAGTCTGCTACCGCCGTGATTTCCGGTCTGTACACCATGAGTATGAAGACGATCGCCAGGGGAACGACGCCAGCCATGCTGATCCACCAACGCTGTTTGAGGAGGCGGAGCAGTTCATCCGGAAGTGTCTCATCTTCCGGTTTGAGGCTGGATATGATCCGTTTTGTCTTGTACTGGGTTGGAATGTCACCGACTATCCAGACGACACCGGACAACAAGAAGAGAAGAAAGCTGACTGAAAGCCAGCCGATCTGCCACAGCTCTCCCAGATGAACACTCAGGGAAAGCCCCCCCACTACCGAAAGTATGATGAGGGGAGATGAAAGACGGGAGTCCAATGAAGCCACGGTGTTATAGGTATGCATGATCACTTCTTTGTTGCCAGAGGCAAGGCTCCGTTGTTCCCACAACATACCTACGACTGCGTTGGCAAAGAACAGGGTAACCGCCCCGATGTGCAAGAAGCGGGCGTGGCTGTAGATGGCCGGGTGTTTGAGAAAAGCGACAAAGGCTTCCTGAAAGACAATCGCATAGCCTATCATCCCTGCCATGATGGCCAGGAAGCCAGCGAGAACATACCTTGTCTTCATGACGCATATTGAACCATACGATGTAGTGCACCACAATCGGGGTATCTGCTTGACCGACGCGATTGACGTCGACACGACCAGGGCATGGAGGAGCGCCCCAAGTCCTTGTGACGGCCGAAGCACGCTTCACCACTGAAGAGTCGTGTCGCGTTCACGTTTGGCAGTCGCGTTCGCCACATGGCCTTTCCTGTCCTCGGTGCGCTCGACAGAAAGCGTGGCCTACAGGCCCCACACGTCACTCGGCGGTCTGACGTCCCGGGAGTGCATAGACGCCACGAAGAGACTCCAGGCGGCCTTGGTACTGGCTGCGAGGCGAGTCCAGGGGACCTGTCAAGGTGGTATTCATCTTTCCAACCTGGAGTGGTATTGTGACGAGGATACAGTCCGAACTGCTCAAAGGGCTTCCCATGCCCGCGGCACACGATGCCATGGACCGGTAGAGCAGGCAGTTGCCAGAGGCCCCGTTATGACCAGGCAATCACACGAGAACAGGGCACTTGCCACCCCGTGCCGCCCATCAATCAAGACACTCGAGCAGATACTCCTGTATTACAATGCCAGCGAGAGGTCAGCCTCAGTTGTATGCATGCCATATGCCCTGTGAAGCAGCTATCTGACCGGCCGGGAACAGTGCACAAAGGACCGACTCACCATGAATTCAGCAGTGAAACGCTACTGGCCCCAGTACAAGTGGTCCAATGTTCGGGCGATGATTGGGAATATGAGACGGCATCCCAGACGACACACAGAATCTATTCGGGATAAGCTCGTCGTCATAACCGGGGCTACCACAGGCATCGGGTATCGCACTGCCCGCAAGTACGCTGCCATGAATGCCCGTGTCATTATGGTCAATAGAAATGCGGAGAAATCAGAGTTGGTCCGCCGGGAACTAGCCGAAGAATTCGGCACCACGATAGAATACGTCATTGCGGACCTGGCACACGTCACGGAGATACAGCGAGTAGGGCAGTATCTGTTGTCCCTCGAAAAGCCGATAGATGTGCTGATCCACAATGCGGGAGTTCATCTTGAATCCCGCAAAGAGACTCGGGAAGGCCTGGAGGTCAATTTTGTAATCCATTATCTCTGTCCCCTTATCGTTACCACGATGCTCATGCCGAAGTATCAGCGCGACAGGACAGGGAGAATCATCCTTGTAAGTTCAGAGGCCTATCGTTTTGTGGCGTGGGGGCTCGATCTCGAGGACCTGCAGTGGAAGAGGCGACGCTATTCAGGTCTCAAGGCCTATGGAGCCGGAAAACTGGCACAGATCCAGTCGATGCACATCCTCGCCAGGGAACTGGCCCCCTACGACGTCACTATCAACGCAATGCATCCTGGAATGGTCCGGACGGAGTCCGGCAGGGACAACGGAAGATTCTACCGATGGTACAAGAAGAACGTCATCGACAAGTTCTCGGACTCTCCAGAAGTCTCCGCTGAGGCCCTCTATTATCTTGGAGCATCTCCGGAGGTGGCAGCTACCAGCGATGTCTTCTTCCATCTCACCACAGAAGAAGAACTGACACCTCCGGCCCGCGATCTTGAGGCAGCGGAAGCTCTTTTGATAACGACCAGAGCACTGTTGCGTGAAGCAGGTGTAACGCTGTGATTCAGAAGGATGTCATCGTTGTCGGCGGCGGTATCGCAGGCTTGACCGCTGCCATAAGTCTCGCTCAAAAGGGCAAGGATGTACTTCTGATTGAAAAGAACGAGAGCTGTGGCGGGCTGACGAACTCCTTCGTACGGGACGGTTTCCGCTTCGAAGCTGGAGCTCGGGCGCTGGTCAACGCAGGCCTTGTGAAACCTCTTCTCAACGAATTCGATCTGGATATCGAGATTCTGCCTAACCCAATCACCCTGGGGATCGAAGACAGACTGCTCAGGATTGACGGGGAACAGAGCCTGCACTCCTATGCTGCTGTGTTGAAAGACCTGTACCCCGAAAGCAAGGAGGAGGTCGACAGGATTATCCAGGCCATTCACGAAATCATCGAAAATATGAAGGTGCTGTATGGCGTTGACAATCCTCTATTTGCTAAGAAGAGGAATGTTCTGTCCAAGGCTCCTTCCGGTGTCGCTCGAACGCTCAAATTCGTGAGAACGATGTACCGTATCGTGAGAATGGATACTCCGTTTGAGGATTATCTGGACACCCTGGCTGAGAATCAGTCGCTGAAGGACATCGTTGGCCAGCATTTCTTCAGAAGAACCCCGGTGTTCTTCGCGTTGAGCTATTTCGCCCTTTATGGTGACTACATCTACCCCAAAGGCGGGGTGGGCGCCTTCATACAGAGACTGGTCGAAGGCATCGAGACTCGGGGAGGCGAGATACGCTGCAACGCAGAGATTGTGCGCGTTGATGCACGGAATAAGATGCTGCAAGACTTGGCTGGAAACCGATATCGCTACAACAGAATGATCTGGGCCGCCGATCTCAAGGCCCTGTATACCATGACGAGCGATGATGATGTGGCAAGGGAGTCTCTGGGCAGATTCAGAACACGAAAGCAGGCGATACTGGCCCACAAGGGTGCCGAGTCGGTGTTCTCGGTATTCCTCGCGGCGGATCTGCCGCCTGAGTTCTTTCGTGCGCGGGCAAGCGGTCATGTGTTCTACACGCCGAATCGCCGAGGGCTGGGAACCGTACATACCACCGAGCTTCAAGCCTTACTGCAACGCTGGGATACGGTCCAGAAGGAAGACCTCTATGCCTGGCTGGAAAAGTTCTGCCACTACAACACCTTTGAGATATCGATACCCGTACTTCGCGACCCCGATGCAGCACCGCCTGGCAAGACGGGCATTATCATTAGCACCCTGTTTGACTACACGCTGACCAGCCGAATTCGCGCCCGAGGCTGGTATGAGGAATTCAAGAAGAGGGTGGAAGAGTTATTCATTATCACTGTTTCGTCGAGCATTTACCCCAATCTCAAGGACAAGGTGCTCTTTAGCTTCTCCGCTTCGCCTTGGTCCATTTGTGAGCGGGTAGGCAGTTCGGAAGGTTCTATTGTCGGCTGGTCCTTTGAGGGAAGAGTCCCTGTGGTTACCAGCATGCTGAACATGGGCAGTTCGGTAAAGACCGCCTTGCCGGATGTATATGCGGCAGGAAAATGGGTCTACAGCCCGGCCGGGGGACCTACTGCCATCATGACAGGCAGAATTGCTGCAAAGCGATGTAGGTGAGGGATTGACCTCCCCCCCGGAATCAGTACCAGTGTGAATCGGAGTCCTCTGGTAGACAGAGGACGACTGCACTTCGCCGGGAATACTGAAACAGCTATGCCCCGCACAGCGTGCACACAACTCCCGTTATGCCGTCACAACGTTGACCAAGCTGCACACGACTAGGGAGGGGGTGGACGACTTCTCGATTATCACGCCACTCGTAAGGGTGGGGGCCTTTACGCTATCACTCGCATTCAATCAACCCGCCAGTTCGATACGCGCTGCTGCATAACTGAACGTACGTGTGGCTAACGTGGAAGGTGACCTGAGAGCAACTCTATGTCACTCAGCTAGAGAGTCGATGAACGGTGGTTCTGTTGGAATGTTGACCTTACCCCGTAGTTAGTACCAAGGCTGACTGGAGTCTTTCCGTGGTGTCTATGAACTCCTAGGGCGTCAGACCGCCGAGTGAAGTATGCGGCCTGGCGCTATTGTAGCCCTTCCTCCATGCTTTGATGAGTTCTCGCGTATCCGCCGGGGTCAGGAGTTGGCTGTCTACAGGCGCAAGCCGCTGAGCGCAATCATAGGCAAGATGTGCGGCCGTCTGCCCGCGCGCGGAGATGAGCCAACCCTGTGTCTCCCAATCAAGTGAACGGTTGCGTTAGTCGCGACGCGGCAAGGAGAAGACTGCCTCAGGAATGCTTCACAGGGGCAGGCGGCTGCGATAGAATTCAGCGCGGCCAACGCGTGCGTGCGTGCCCGGACTGGAGGAGGACTCGATGGACAAGCCAATCATCATCATTGGAGCAGGCATTGCGGGGTTGTCCGCAGGCTGCTATCTGCAGATGAACGGCTACCGTACCCGCATCTTCGAGATGGACACGCGTCCCGGTGGCGTCTGCACTGCCTGGAATCGCAAGGGCTACACCATCGACGGCTGCATGCACTGGCTGGCGGGCTCGGGCCCCGCGAGTGGCATGCACGGTATCTGGCAGGAACTTGGTGTCATCAAGAACCACACGTTCGTCGACCACGAAGAGTACCTCAGGTTTGAAGCTCCCGACGGCCGTTATTTCGCCCTGTACACAGACGCGGACCGCCTTGAGCAACACATGCTGGAGTTGGCGCCCGAGGACAGCAGGCCCATCAAGGAATTCACCGGCGCCTTGCGAAAGATGAAAGGCTTCGAAATGCCCGTCGGCAAGGCGCCGGAGCTTGAGACTCCGTTCGACAAACTCAAGTCGGGCCTCAACTACGTTCCCTACTTGGGCGTGCTTGCCAGGTGGCGCAAAGCCACAGTTACTACATTCGCAGCTCGATTGAGCAACCCCTTCCTGCGTGAGGCGTTCATGACGGCCGCCGGCGATGTCGCAGCGTTTCCGATGCTCGGCCTGCTGTCGCCCATGGCGTGGGTTCAGGCGAAGACGGCGGGCTATCCGCTGGGCGGCTCCTTCGAGTTCGCGAGGACCATCGAGCAGCGCTACCTGGGGCTCGGGGGCAAGGTGGATTACAGCGCGCGCGTCGAGAGGATACTGGTCGAAGACGACCGGGCGGTCGGCATCAGGTTGGCTGACGGCGTCGAGCATTTCGGCGACAGGATAGTCTCCGCAGCCGATGGCCACAGCACCATCTTCGACATGCTGCAGGGGAAGTACGTCAACGACACCGTCCGCGGATACTACAAAGACCTGCCGCTCTTCCCACCCATGCTCTTCGTGTCATTCGGAGTCGCTCGCACCTTTGACCAGCCGCCATCGTCAGTGGGAGGCATCCTGCTCAAACTCGATGAGCCGCTCACCATCGCGGGGAAAGAGCGCACGGCGCTCAATCTGTACATCTACAACCACGACCCGCGCCTTGCTCCGAAGGGAAAGACCGTAGTGAAGTTCATCCTCATGACCGACTATCACTACTGGGAGACCCTGTACAAGGATCGCGAAGCCTACAAGGCTGAGAAGGAACGCATAGCCGACATCGTGGCCGGAGTACTTGAGAAGCGCTTCCCCGGCATCTCCAGACAGGTTGAGATGCGAGACGTCGCCACGCCGATGACGTGGGTCCGCTACACCGCCAACTGGAAGGCCAGCTATGAAGGCTGGATGATGAGCATGGACACGTTTGGCATGCGTATGAGCAAGACCCTGCCCGGGCTGGACAACTTCTACATGGTGGGCCAGTGGGTGGAGCCCGGCGGCGGCCTGCCGCCCGCGGCCTACTCCGGCCGCAACCTCACCCAGGTGCTGTGCAAGAAGGATGGGAAGAAGTTCGTGGCCATGAAGCCGTGAACGCCGTCTCAACTGGATGACGGCTCAGACCGCTGTGGCGAGCCCTTTCCGGGGAAGCCGTGCTATATCAAGCGGCCATATGATGGTCGGTGCAGCACGGTCGTCGCCACAAGCCCCATCCAGCGTCACCGACTCCAGCGAAGAACCGACCCGGTGACAGTATCGGTATTCCCTCGAAGGAGCCGAGCGGCTGCAGGTGCCGCGTGTCACCGCTGACGATGACATCGGCATGGGCTTCAAGCGCGCACTCAAGAACCCGATCGTCGATCGGGTCATCAGCGAAGCAGTGAACAGCCTTCGCCGGCACAACCACCACGGCAAAGGCGCGAAGCTCATCCAGCAGCATCGCCACCTGCTTCGCTTCCCAGTCGAACTTCCTGCGCAGCACCTCAGAAAGCTCACTCAGGATGGCGTCCGAGAGCACCAGCAGCACCTCCTGCCGGCGGCAGAGGTCCATGACGGTCCTCGGCACGCCGGGCGATAGCAGAGCCGAGATAATGACATTGGTATCGAGAACGACGCGTAGCAGTCGGCTCACCGCCGCTCTTCCCGATACTGGTGAACGATGCGCTCAACGTCGGCGTCAGATTTCACTCCCAGGCGCCGGCGAGTCTCCTTGACCGTCCCCCCGAGATCAGCACCAGTATGAATTGGAGTTCTCTGATAGACTGACGAAGAGAGGAGGACTCGGAATGGCACGGACGCTGGCAGTGTGGCAGTTAGGACTGATTGTGCTGGTCGTCGTCGTCGTGGCAAGCCTTGCAACGATCGCTGTGGGTGGGGTGATGTTCAGAAGTGATTTCGATGCGGGTGCGCAGGAAATCCTTCTTAGCAGTGTTCAGCAGCGGAACGTTGTGACCGAGACAGACATCGAGCACGTGCCCGAGTCGGTTCAGCGCTATCTCCGGTACACGGGGGTCGTAGGCCGAGAGCGTGTCAGCACCGTCAGACTGGAGCAGAGAGGCATGCTGCGGCAATCGATCGATGAGCCATGGAAGAGCATTACGGCGGTTGAGTACTTCTCCATAACCCCTCCCGCATTCGTGTGGATGGGGCAGGCGACCGTCGGCCCTCTGAGTATCGTCTCTGCCAGAGACTCGTATGTGGATGAGCGAGGGCGGATGCTCATCAGGATGTTGGGCATCAAGACGATTGGCGACGTTCAAGGTGAGGAGATGGACCACAGCTCACTCGTCCGGTATCTGAACGAAATGATGTGGTTTCCGACTGCATACCTGAACGACAACATACATTGGGAAGCTATCGACAACAATTCAGCCGCAGTCACTATTACAGACGGCGACAGAAGTGCCTCCGGGACAGTGTACTTCGATGAGAAAGGAGCGATGACCAGTTTTGTCAGTGAGAGATACCACGAAGTGGACGGGGCATATGTTCGGGACACCTGGGAAACACCAATGACTCATTATCGAGAGCTTAACGGTCTGAAACTGCCCGTAAGAGGGCAGGCTCTCTGGCGCATGAGCAGTGGGGACTTCTGCTACATAGACCTCGAGATTACAGCTCTTGAGTTCAACGTGGCAGAGCCCTGACCGTCACCCCTGGTTCAGGTTGCGCATTCGCGTCCAGACTAAGCAGACGCCGGGCAATAATCGTCGCTAACGTCATAGTTTCAGTCCCATTGCCTCGACCGGCGAGTGGGCGCGCATCTGACGTTCGACATCTTCGTCCGCCATCTGCGCATAGTGGCGACTCATGTCGAGGGTCGAGTGCCCCAGGATCTTCTGCAAACTGAATATGTCTCCTCCGTTTCGCAGGAAGAGCGTCGCAAATGTGTGACGCGCCTTGTGTGGTGACACGCTGACGAGTCCGATTCCAGCTTTGACCGCGTACTTGTGCAGCTGATGGTTCACATACCACCGGTCCAGCGGCCGTCCATCCTTGTGAACGAAAAACCAGTCGCCGGGCAGATCCTTCCGTTCGCTGAACCAGTATTTGTGCATTGCCTTGAACACGAGCGGACTCATGAACAGTCGGCGCTCTTTGGAGCCCTTTCCAAGTACGCGCACCTGACCGCTGTCGAAGTCGACGTCACCCGTTCTGAGAGAGGTGAGTTCAGAGATTCTCGCTCCCAGTCCGAGAAGCGCGAGCAGCAAGGCCCTATCCCTTTTGCCGACCAGTCCCTTCTTGGGTATTGAGTCGATGAGTGCCCTGCAGATCTCGGGCGTAAGGATTCTTACCTCGCGGCAGGGCGTCTTCGGAGTCTTGACCCTGCGGAAAGGGTCCTCTGTGATGAACTCTTCTCGAGCGAGCCATGACCAGAACGCCTTGATGGTTCTGACGCGCGTGGCGACGGTGAACGGCGATAGAGGCCCCTTGTCAGCGGCGATGGTCGGGTGTGACTGCCACCTGGGACTCGACTGCAGGAAGATGATGTAGTCGCGAAGGCCGTCTGCGGTAATCGTTTCGATGTCGAATCCTTCGCCAATGTGGCATGCGAACTGGCGCACGGAAGCCTCGGTCGATTCGATGGTGCGAGGTGACTTTGCCTCGGCTGCCATATAGCGTTTGTAGGTAGATAGCAAAACGTCCAGATTCATTGTGCTCATAGTCGCAATGACCAAGAGCTACCGGGCGTCTGTATCTGTCCTATCCGTGTCACGGACTCGGTCAGACTCAACCCGGCGAATCTAGACGAATGTCGACTTCGATTGCCTTGGACGTCTGTAATAGCCGTTCAATCAGCTAGCCGTACTGTGCCCCTGGTCGTCCTCCTCAATCGTAGTCCTGACTGCATTGTGTGCACCGTTTCGGCAACCTGTCAAGTACGCCTACGGTTGGACGCGACCGAAGCGTCGCGAAGGCGCTGGCAGGCTGGATACGAGGCTGGTTAGCCGCTCTTCGGTCAGCTGGGCGCGAGACGACGCCATCAGGTGATCGATCGGCGAATGTTCCCGGTAGAGGTCGGACACATCAGAATCGACGAGGTTTACATACAACCGCACCATCTCAAGGCTTGTGTGTCCGAGGATGCGCTGCAGGGAGAACACGTCGCCACCATTGAGCAGGTAGCTCTTGGCGAACGTGTGCCGAAAAGTGTGTGGCGAACAACGCACGTCGGTGATGCCCGCCAAGCTCTTCAGGCGCCTCACCATTGTCTGGATTGCTGCGGGCCTGAGAGGTGTGCCGGAGATCGTCGTGAACAGGAAGTTCTCGTACTCGGACAGCGGACGGTAGCGGAAGTGCTGAAGATATCGGTACAGAGCGAGACACGTCTGCTTGCCAAACGGAACCACCCGTTCCTTGGCTCCCTTGCCCGTAACGCGCAACTTGGAATTGGACAGATCGATGTCGCTCATCTGCAGACCGGCAGCTTCGCTCAGGCGCAGGCCGGTGTCGAGAAAGAGGAGCACGATGAGGTAGCTCCGGTAGCCCGTGGGCCATTCGAGGTTCATGGACGAGACCATTGCCGTGACCTGCTCGCGGCTGAACGTCTGGATGATCTTGCGCGGGGCGCGGGGCTGCCGCAGGCGGCGCATAGGGCTCGTCTCGATGTAGCTCTCGTCGGCGAGCCAGTTAAAGAACACCTTGATGGTCCGCACGTAGCCCCTGATGGTGTTGGGTCCGAGGCTTCCGCGGGTCTTCACCGCGGGATGGTACTGCCACCGCTCGGTGCCGGTCTGCAGGTAGTGGATGAACGCGCGTGCCTCGGCGAGACCGACGTCCGCCACGGTGGTGCCGGGCAGGGTCTCGTCGACGTAGCGGCAGAAGCGTGCGAGGATATCGCGGTACCACGACACCGTGGTCGGGCTGCGGCCTTCGATCTCCTTGCAGGTGAGGAATGCGTTGGCGAGCGCCTCAAGGGTGAGCAGGGTAGTGGTCATCTCTTCTCTCCTTGCGAGGCGGGAGAGCGCGAAGATCCGTGATCAGGGCGTCATAACTAATCAGGGTGTCAGAATAATTTGACGTCGTGAAACAAGACGACATAATACGCCGTTTCAGCTTTGAAAAGCGGTAGAAAGTAGGCCGTGTGGGATTCGAACCCACGACACCCTGATTAAAAGTCAGGTGCTCTGCCAACTGAGCTAACGGCCCACGGGGGCATTGGGGACTATTCGTGGTTGCGGCTGTGATCCAGCATGCCCGACACGTAGCACGCAAACGCAGGATGCACGTCGCAGATGTAGCCGTCCTCGACCTGTTCGACCGAGAACGCCACGCGGTTGGGGCGCTTAAGGGGATCGCCGAACTTGCTGTAGCCCGCATCATTCCAGGGCATGTTGTGCCCGAGTATCTCCAGGAAGCCCTTCACGTCCCGGGGCTGGTCAAGGACGACCTCAAACGGCAACTGCTGCTTGAGTTCGTTCAACTGCTCCGTCTTCAGCTTCACCCTCATGTACGTGTGGCGATTATACGTCCGGGTCATATCAGTGTCAATCAATCGTACGTTCGCAGGCAGGTGTGCGGGAAGCTGCTTTGGCGGCTAGCCGCATCGCCCCCCGGCGGTCTCGACGTCGCAACCTTTTCGTCGGTTTCCACGTTCTAGTCAATGATGGAAAAGATAGCCCCGGGAGTCCTTATGCCCCGAGACAGCTAATCCCGTGGTCGCCGGGTCCGTCAACCTGATACCCTATCCTTGTAGTACAGTAGCGGCCCGACGCGAACGCACCAACTGAAAGAACGATGAACACTATAGCCGGCGCACTGTCACCAGCGCTCCTTGCGGCCTTCGCGGGCGTCACGCTCGGAGTGGGGGCAATTATGTTCGTCATGAGCCGGCGAGGTGAAGGGACGGCCATAGACTTTGGAGTGCCGCTCAGCTGGGCTGAACCCATTGAGGTGCGCCTCGTTCTATACTTCATCCTTGGAGCTACCTGTGGCACGTGTGCCCTCATGCTCAGGCTCCTCCTGGGATTCCTGAGCATCACCTCTCTGGTCCTCGGTTGGCTGCTGATAGCAGGCATCGTACTGGGATTCCTGCTGAACCTGGCGTTCTTCTACGCCGCGGCTGGCACTTTGCTGCAGGCGGCGCTTGGGACTATGGGGCGCCCACCGTACTGGTTCTCCGGCCTCCTTTCATTTCTTGACGGGCGCATCATGGATGTCGGTGACGCCATGGGGAGTGTTCTGTTTCGGCCTCCCCCTGTGCAAGAGAGACGCGTCAAGCGCAGAAAGCCCGGATACGACGACTATGAGTACGAGACCGACGCGCCTGCAAGACAGAGACGTGCGCGACGCGTCGTATACGTGGACGACGATGAGCGTGACCCCGAATATGCTGCGCCGGCGCGGCGCGAACCTGTGGTTGAGAGAGTCGAGCGACGCAGGGCCACTCGGCCGTCCGTTGTTGATTACGAGTTTGGGAGGGACGGAGGGGAGCGCTCTCCGTTAGTGGGGGACGAATCGCCGCGCTCGGTACGACGCGAATCTGCGGCGCCAGCGAGTCGCCCAGTGCGTTATCGCCCGGTGTACGCCGCCGACGGCGACGAACAAGGTGCGAGGTCTCCGATAGCGGATGAGTCCACAGACTACCTCGATGACGTCGAGGAAGAGGAGTCATCGAGACCAGGGAGACGTCTCAACCGTGGAGGC
>Ga0351897_1116_pt2 | contig 14770 bp, 11 predicted proteins | sample BONcelHT113001C4_FD_206876 | JGI IMG/M metagenome (GOLD analysis project Ga0351897, IMG submission 206876) | Enriched cells from coal bed in the Powder River Basin, Montana, United States - BONCAT cells T11 rep1 HSBNCT.T11.300.1.C4 ... | reverse complement strand
GATTGCAGATTTGAAAAATTTCTCGTAAACTAGAATAGGATGAATGTGAGATGATATTGTTAGATGCGAGATTTTTAAGAATTTGAATAATTGAATTAATACGTTCATTTTCAGGTTTATTGTGGGAAGTTTTATTGAAGAGATGTTTTATACTTCCCTCTAATTCGATCCTTAGTTTTGCTAATGCAATGATTGGATCACTTTTGTGCAATTCAACTAATTGTTCAGATATCGATTTATCTTTATAATCAATGAGCTTACCCGCTTCTTCTTCTTCAAATCCATGTTCTGGTTTATTTAACAGATTATCTACTTGCTCTTTTAAGGATATTTCAATCTCTCCAATTTTTATGTGAGTAATTAGAGGAAGGAATAACACGATAATAAGTAAACCTATTAAATATATCGAAATGATATCAATTGTAAAAAAGGGTAGATAATCTGGATTTATTGAATGAATTACCAAGACAACCACAATAATTATTGATAATAATACGATAACCCTTTTTGATATTACTGGTTTATTAGAATCTTCAGTTTCTGAAACGATATTATTCAATTAGATCTACCTATTTCTTGACAATTTCTGATAATTAATAACTATCTGATAATCCTCATACTCAATTACATGATGGTGAAACGTATAACTTATAGATAAGTATCAAATCTCACATTTACTCGTGAAGTCGCAAAAACCATTACCCACAAAGAATAATAAACATAGTAGAGCAACGAAGACTGTACTATAATAGTTCTCCAAATCCAAGTTCTGACATTTTTGATGAGGTTGCTAATCATATTATAATCAATTTAATTGTTGCTTCTGTCACTCTGTTTCTCCATCCCTCTTCTCCCCCCAGTTCAACCATTTATATACTCCCGCCAATTTCTATTCAGCCGTGAGAGATCACGGCAGATTTCACACAGACGGGAGCGGATGAAGACCGCAGTCAGGGAGCTTGCAGCTCCTATTGGCAGCATGGCAGCCTTCACTTCAATTATCGACGACATCCTGACCAATAACCCGTGGGGATGTACGTCTTATGAACAGGCCGGAGCAACCATTCCGGGTGTATCCAAGGCATCCGAGTCCTATACCGGCCGGGTCATCTATGAGAATAACGAGGCCAAGACCGTCGGAACCATCAGCATCAAGGCTCCGACACCGTCAGCCTTCAACACTGATGTCAGTACCATCGTCGCCACGAACGCCCTAAATACTGCGATGGGGGGCACTCCGTCCCATGACATCTCAGAGGACCGGTTCAGCTGCACCCTCAAGTGTCATCACTCCAATGGTGAGCTCTACTCGGTCCGGTTTGCTCGTGATTCCGTCACCCTCTCATCCTATGAGGCTGATGCTATCCGGACCGGCCTTGAGACCTGGGCTGACACGATCGCTGCTCTCGCATAAACACCACAATACACCTTTTTTCCCTTTCCGAGGTATGGGGATGAATTGGTACTACGTAGGAGCCGGAGCGATCTGCCTCTTTATCGGATGGCAGTTCTCTCAGGCTGATATGACAAGAGTCTCCATCAGGTGTGATGGAGCGGCTTTGCTGTCCGGATCATTCATCGGGTTGAACCAGTCGTACAGTCAGCATCTCTTCACTGATGACCGGGCTGTCCTCTCCCGGGATCTCCGTTTCACCGGACCGGTTGAATCCACCATCCGGGTGAACAGTTCCGGAGCGATCGGGTATGATGAGTATGCTGAGAATCACCGGATACCGGATGTCTCCTCGTTCCTCTGTTCCTTTATGGGAACGAAGAATGAGGAGAGGCCATCCGAAGAACTGGCTTCATCCGGGCTGATGCAGAGCGGACAGATAATTTCAACCAAAAAGGTCGAAGAAGAAGGAACCCGGTCCCAGACGCTGATCAACGGGACCGGCCAGGTGTCTCTCTCAACAGAAGCCCGGAGTAACACCACCACAGAAAACAGCCGGACCTATGCCGCCGGTCCGATGCAGGTCTCTGAAGTGGTTGCCCTGGGAGGAGGTGAGTATGATGGATGGTAGTCTCGTTCTGGCCCTGGTCTCAACCGGAGCAGCCGTTCTGAATGGAATCGGGCTCCTGATGACCTGGATGAAGTACCGCAGCCTGGCATATGAATCGCTCATCTTTGCCAGCGAAGTGCTCGGTGCTTTGCACAGTGGGGAGGAGGATTATCCCCCTCCTGACCTTGCAGTCGGGGCTCTCTCGATTATCGGGAAGGTCTCTTCCTGAAAAAGTCTGACCGGTTTTCGAAACCGGGTTATTGTAAGCGATGCGACACGTATGTGCCGTGATACACGGCTCGGGGAGCATGGAGGGCCGGCCCGATACCGGTCCTTCATAATACTGGCAGGGTGCAACCTCGGGCACTCTGATTTCTGTAGTCAATTCACCACCACCTGATCGTTCCGATGTTCCGGAAAAACCCAGGTTCCCCATCTTTTATCATCTTGGTTATTTCGAGATTTCTTCTTCTTCTTTCAAACATAAATCTTCAGGCAAATCATAAGATATAATACAGGAATTCCAACCTGCAGGGAGATAAATCGAAAAATTTTCGTTGAGAATTTTTACGATTTCATTTTTATGCTCTTTAATTTTCTCTAATTGTGGTGTATATGTAATATGTCTTTCTATGCAAATCCATAGATCAAGGAAGTGATGGAGAATGTGAGGATTATTTTCCCTAATAATTGAATCTTCCATCCGGGAAAAAAAATCAATGGTCCATTCAATTTCTGAAATAAAAACATTACCCCTTTTTTTTGCTAACCTCGCAGAAAGACACTTTAAAACATCCATTATGGCTTGATTATGACTATTTGATTCACCTAATGCAATAATTATGCTAAATATTGAGGAAATTAATTTCATCCCTTGAATTTCAGTGTCGAATTTGTTATTTTTTAATGATTTTTCTCCAATTTTATAAAGAATAATAACAATTCGGTAAAATGAAGCACTCATTTTTTCCTTTGATGAACACAAACCAATATCTTGAATAATACTTAATATTTTTGAAATTAAATATAGAAATGAGGAAGAATTATCAATTTTTTCGTCCCTCCAATTCGCTTCAAGGATCAATAACGAAAAATGAAGTAAAGGAGATAATGTTCGATTTAAAACAACTGAATTTCCACATTTAATAGAAAATAGTGCATTTCTGTAGATTGGTTCAATAATTACAGGATAAGGATCAATTATAATTTTATTAATAATTATTTGTGCCCCAATTTTTCGATAATGGCATATTAGAGTTTCAAAAATTGGAGTTTGGTTATAATTAACCGCCGTGACAAGGCAATTATCAATCAATTGTAAGTATCTACGATAAATTGTTGGATTTTTAACCATCAATTTTAAATCTGTTAATCGAGTTACAATCTTTCTTGAGGATAAAATAAGTGTATCAGTATTGCTATGAATTATTGCTAAATTAAAAAGATCAAAAATCGTGTTTAAGTTAGATAATATGTCATCTTCACTATTGTTTTGAATTTTATCAGCCAAATCAGACATTATTGAATTAAATTGTAATAACTGAAAGGTTCTGTGGAGATAGAATGGAAGATAAATTAAAGAGATAATTCCAGGAAATAACCAAAAAATTAAGGGAAAAAATTCACATTTGTCAGCATTTAACTCAATTTGGTAAAAATCACCGTGATAGAACAAAAAAATTAAATCAGAGGGTGAGCCAGATATAAAAATAATTGCTATAAACTCTATAAAAATTGAAACAAGAAATAATATGATAAATATTAAAACTCCTGAAGATTTGTAAAAATATTTTGTCATATGGGAGGATAGAGTTCCAGCAGAAACTTGAATACTTACAAGTGTTAATGTGACAATTATTGATACGATAGCTGCTTGACATTGTATTAATGTGGTTAAAATGAGATGTACTGTGTCGATTGGTACTTTTAATTCAAATTTAAAAAGAAGATACATAGTAATCCTGAAATTAAGAGAACTAATGAGATTAGTATAGCATAAAAAAAGTCAAAATATGCTCTATTAATTTTGTTCATATGAAGAAAAATTACTCTGTTAGTAATATTTTGATTTGAAAAACATTACATGATTAATTTATAAATTATTTAAATAATTTCATATGAGATCAATTCATTGAAATCCCCAAATTGATAGTTATAATGAGGTATTTCAAGAATTTCTTTATCTTTACAACAATCATCATACATCAATCCGCTTTGACAAGGACAGATACCCATTCGCTCGTGAGAGGCTAAATCTGAATTTTTTCGAATAATTTTGTTAATTTGGATATGGAGGGGTGTAAAAGGTCGAGGAGTATTATCAAACAATTCACGGAGATTATTAAATTTTTGGTCATTATCATCAATGCAAATTACACATCTTTTATCTTTAGGATGTGGGATGATCGCAACATGATCCACATTCACAATTTCTGTTACATTATATCCTGCGATTTCTCCCCAATACAAATTCCCGGGTATATGTGGACAGTCCTCATCAAGTGGTTCTTTTCCACATATAGAACAAATTAGTTTTATTGTTTGTCCAGGACTTACAAATAAAAAGGGGTACAAGCGTTCAAATGATGATAAGTAAAGTCTAATTTTTTCGAAATGCTCACTCTCTTCTTTTTTACATGTTCGTATAAGAAAATCACAACAGTCAAGAGAATCCTGAAGATTTCCCCATGATGCTGAAAATTGATAAGAATATCCTGTTTTATAGAATTGAGATACGTAAAAGATCAAATCGCTATTGATCTGAAGAATGCAAGAATGATTAGCGGCTTCTTCATTTTCTTCCAGGATTGACGATTTTTTGTATTTTTTACAAATTTGAGAGATTTTTCCATTAATTTTTTCAATTTTTAGAAATTCCTTTTTAATTAATGCTGTATCAGCATCAGATAATAATGCCCGAATTTTATCGTGATATTGGTGTAATGATCGATTATTCGGAATGATTGTTTTCCGTTTTCTCATTTGCCTTAATGAACTCCTCAAGTTTTGATAACTCTGATGCTGGACCATCATATTCGATAATCCTTGTTTTTCCTAAATCAGAATTAATTTCATACATCTTAAAATGAATTTGTTGAAAGTTCTTTTTTTCTTTAGAATTTCGATATTTCTTAAGATAGGATAAAATCCATGTGGTTATTAAGGATATTATTATCTCTTTTCCCAAAGAAACAAGAGTCGGAAGATAGATGTCATCAGATCTTAAATCAAGATATTTTTGATCTTCTTCCTTGTAAATATTTATAGAATAATTTGGATTTGAATTTTTTAAAAATTTAAAGAGAGCGATTGTTTCAGTCGGATAAATTAAATATCCGTCAGAATATTGGGTTGGTATTATTAACAGATCTGATGTTTGATATTCTTTTATTTTTTCACCCGAAATTTGAAGACTTCCGGCAATTTCAAATAAAGAATAAGGAATAATTTCTACTTTTACTGAACTATTTCCTGAGACATGGTCAGATAGACTGGTTTTGAATTCATTATAGTTCTCTTTTTTTAGGGTATTGACATTATTTTCATGAGTTTTTAATTTTCAGAAAATCTTCCTCCGGTATCTCCCGCATCGCTTGCCTGAAATGTCCAGACCACATCGTCTTATTAGTGACAAAACCGAGTTCGGGGATTAATGGTTTCAGCTCTACAGGGTCTTTAAAGATCTATACTGGTTTCAGTCTGAACCGATACGGGAAGATCTCATCTCCCATTTGAGGAGGAGCGGTAAAGAGGGGTTTATTGTCTTCGAAGAGCTCGATTACTTTGAATTCACCAAGGATAACTGATGGTAATACTTCTTTTGTATGCGTTTCAGACCGAGCATACATGAGGATGGTATCTCCCGCCTTCACTCGGGAATGAAGTCCTTTACCCCGTTTAGGAACTCCCCAAATATTATCTCTCTTCACCACTTCCCAATTCTGTCGATTTCCTGATGCTATCCAAATCGTCATAAAACTCGAATATCTTTAGATAATTGTTCTAATTTCCGCTCGATAGGTTCCTGAAATAAAATCGTTTTCACCCATATTAATTCACGCCACTACTGCCGTTGCCCGAACACCCTCAAGAACCCGGATCAGTTCATCGATGTCCTGTGATGGGAATAATCCCTCCGGTCCACTTGGTGTGATGTCTGTGAATGGCGATTCATAGAGACGGGCAGGTTCAATAAATCCATGTTCCGAGAGATGATTCACGATCAGGTTGATAAACTCTAGTTGATTAGAGTTGTATGTTTTTCCCCTGATGAACATATCAAGAGCCTTTTTTGCTGCTTCCCGATCCAATCCCACAAGAGAACGTACAAATAAACCTAATCCACGGGATTCATCTGCTGCATGGTGGATTTCTTCCGGATCACAGGTTCCACTCTCTCCAAATAATCGCTCTAATTCAACGAGATCAGAAGTCGTGAGAGGCTCATTCTTCCGTAGTTTTGTGATTGCGGTGTGATCAAGATGTAGATTTAGGAATGAACGTACCTTTGCCAGGAACTTGGCCTGATTAGTTCCTACAACAAAGCCGGGGAGTGTGATATCAGTTCCCTCTCCGATCAGGTCTTCGAAATCAGTATAGATGGGTTTCCGTTGGCGTTTATCGATGAACTGGATCAGCAAACGCAGTCGGCGTCTCATCCTCTCCAGCATCGGCACCGTAACATCCTGCCACCACTCATCACTTTGAATCTCCTGAATAAGAGGCATCTGTTCCCGGACCATCGGAATAGATTCTTTCTCTTCCAACAACCCTGCAATCTCTTTAACTCGGTTACAGAGACGAGAAAATCTGGGCTCAGCATGTAACAAAGCGAGCTGTAAATTAAGAGCGATAAGATCAAATCGTTTGGCCTCTTCATTCTCTGAATCTAACTCGGCAGGAAGGCCTGCCACCTCAAGAGAAAGCTCAAGAATGGCATCTTTTGCTAAAGCGATCCAGGCTTCGGGCTTTGCGTATTTCTCGATGAGGCGTCGGTGGGGGCGAACAACAAAGTTATCGACGTTCATCGCTGCTACTTCTCGTTGGAGCAGTTCAGCAATGGTTCGCCTAACTTCTGCGTCTGTTTTAGGATCACCGTATATTACAGATGGATCTCTGATCTCTCCAATCCTTCCCTCCGATTTATGGCAATCTAATGAATCTATCAGTTCCAGTCGAGCTTTGAAGAGCCGTTTTCCTAAAGATTCTGCTACCGATCCATCAGTTCCTGGAATATCCTGGCTAAAGAATTCAAGATTCCCACAGTAATCAAAGATATAAAAGAACTCTTTGTGCTCACCTGGAGCAAATAGGTCCGAACAGAGCCTTGTTCCACGGCCGATCATCTGCCAGAATTTGGTTTTGGATCGCACGATTTTGAAAAAAACAAGATTCACAACTTCAGGTACATCGATACCCGTGTCAAGCATGTCCACCGAGATCGCGATGTGTGGTGCCTTTTCTTTGATGGAGAAGGAATCGATCAGGTTCTGAGCATATTCGGTCTTGAAGGTGATGACTCGTGCAAATTCGCCGTTATATTTGGCATAGTTAGCGTTGAATCGCTCGGCAATAAAATCAGCATGATTCTGATTTTTTGCGAAGATGATAGTCTTACCGAGCCGATCGCCACCAGCGACGGTAATACCCCGCGTCATCAGATGCTTGAGAACCTTATCCACGGTGTCCTCGTTAAAGAACCATTTATTGACTGCTTCAGGATCTACCTGGTCAGGGATATTCCCCTCATCATCCCAATCCAACTCCTCCCACTGCTCCTTTTCCTCATCAGACAAGTCATTGTATCTCATCCCTTCCCGCTGGATTCTCACCGGGACCGATACCGCCTGGGGAGGTACAAGATATCCGTCACGAACTGCTTCTTCGAGGGAGTACGCATCGGTTGGCACGCCATTTTCAAGGTCAAAGAGGCTGTAGGTGTTCCGATCCACCTCGTCTTTTGGAGTGGCAGTGAGTCCAACGAGGAGCGAGTCAAAGTAGTCAAAGATGACCCTGTATTTCTGGAAGACTGAGCGATGGGCTTCGTCGATGATGACAAGATCAAAGTGTCCGGGTCCGAACCGTCGCTGGCCATCTGCGGTCTCATCGATGAGGCTCATCATGGTAGGATAGGTCGAGACATAAACCCGCCTTTCTGTATAATTCCAGATACTATCAATTTGATTTTTTATTTCGCCAGTGATCATTCAACATCCTACATAAGCTGATGGTCATTATTCCAACCCGATTTTTGAATCATTCTCTCTCTTCAATTATGACCGCTATACGTTCACTTTACGTTCGCGGTCGTAAACCCAAACTCAAATGCGTTCGCGGTCGTAAGTAGACGTAATTCCAGTCGTATCATGAATCCTTCCATACATAGGAGGTTCCTTTCCCGACCCCTTCCCGTGTGACCTCTGAATACTTTTCAGTCATAGAGATCAAAAGCCGACTTGCTTGTCCTTTTGATAGGCCACAGAGCTCCATCACATCAGATCTGGTAATTCTGGGGTGAGCCTTCAACCAGGTTATAATCATCTGCTCCTGCTGAATTCGATCAAAACCTTTTGCCCGGACGTATTGTGATGACTCATTCAGGCGTTTGTACACCTTTGGTGAAAGCATGTAATGTCTACCGCTCTTCTCACCGATTCCCTGAACAAGCCCCCGTTCTATCAGGCGCTCAAGAGTTGCCTTCGCTGCATTGGCTCCTTTTTGTATTAGGTGACCCGCTTCATGGGTGGTAATTCTCCGTTCGGTATGAAGGGCATTCAGGATAAGAAGTTCATCAAGAGTCAGGGATTTTCCATTGCGGTCCTGCTCAAAAACCAACGCTGCAAACTCGAGTGATGATTCTCCGCCATTAAGTACAATTCTGACCGCATCCTGGTCTGTCCGAGTATAATCAGGGACCGGACGACCGTAGGCAATCTGCCCAATATAGATCTTATCTACTCCCCTCCCGGTTGTCTCAACAAGACCAATTCTTCGGAAAATCTCTGCCAACCGGGGGTTACGGGGCTTTGGTTCATGGATGAGCAGATTGTCGAGGGTCACTCCTTCAGGGAAACCTCCAGGATTGGTGATGAGAAGGTGATCTGATTGCCATTGAATAAAAACTGAACCCGTTTTTGAATAATCCCGGTGTACTATGGCATTCATCATCGCCTCTCTGAATCCTTCAGATGAGTAATCCGGGATTGGAACCCTGAACAGGCCGACAATAACTTCACGTTCAGAATTCCTGGCTGAAAAGCGGTTTTCAATCTCCTGAAGAATTATCGCCAGAGGACTGTGTAATACATCGTTGACCCTTACATCTCCCTGATCATCAATAACCTGAAAAAAAACCTCGTGGGAGGGAAGATGCTTTCTAATCTCATCTTCTTTCCCAAGGAGGAGAAGTCCTGAGTAATTTGGGATGAGCCCCCCATCTTTCGTCTCGACAAGTTTGAGAGCTTTCACCAGATCCTCATCAGTCAGCTCAAGGAGGGTCTGTTCTCCTTTCCGGGTCTGGATGATCCGTCGAAGCCATGAGAGAGCGACGGGATTAAACGATTCAAAGGTGAGCGTATCAACCAGCTCAGCTGTCAGGTCAATAGCCTGTACATGAATTCTTCGGGAGAGGTGGTCCCGTGGATAGAATGGGACAGATTCAGGTTTACCCTGTGTATTGATTATCCTTTTCAGAGCCTTTCCCTGGCTGGTTGAACAGATCTCCGGGTATTGATCGACTTCAATCGAGATGATTCTGATTTCGTCAATCTGGAGGACAGTGACACGAGTATTGATATTTGGGACGGTTTTTGTGTAAATGGTGGCTTTTATCTTTGCGGGGTCGGATTGAGGTCCTGTTCGCTTTGGAGTTCCGGTGATAGTGCCATCATCTTCAACCCCAAGAAGGAGAACACCTCCGTTGGTATTGGCCATCGCTACGATATCAGATACAATCTCATCTTCAGTCTGGAGACGGTGTAATTCAGATTTGAACTCTCGATCTAATGATTCTCCAGAAGTGACGATCTTTCGTATCTGATCTTCGTCCATGTAAACCGTTTTCCTGAATTTGATGGTGGAATAATCCCAGTATCTTAATAATTTAATCTCTTGGTTCTTGGATTGAGGGGTCATCCCATTTTAGAGAGATAGTACAAAATCCAGAGATTTATTGTATTAATATCAGAAAGAGGGAGGTTATGCTTTTCTAAATCCATCTCTTCGCCCCTGCGACCGATTTCCCCTGGCTGTCGCCAGCCCCCTCTACCAAGTCGAAGAGGGGGCCTCATCCTCACCCTCTCGGCGGACCTCTGGGGGGGGAGCGCACACACCTCCTCCGCTCCGTTCGGCATATGGCCGGTTAGTGAGTCAATCAGGATTACACTCACTCATCCCTTCCTCGCCTGCGGCTCGTCAGGGATCCGCTCTGGTCGCTCCCTTGCCGTTCCGGTCCGGACCCGGTTTTTTGGTGGTGATCTATGATCGTTGTACTTACGTCTTTGTGTGAGATATCGGGGGTTTTATCCGAATCAAGTGATCCAAATGAACCTGTCTCTCAAATGAGGAGAAACTTTGTCATTATCTGGTGAAAGATACCTATTCATAAACAAGTACACTGATTTGGTTGGGATCACCACCTTCACGTTAGCATCCTGTTAATGTCTGGTTCAAAAACCTTTCATCCGCTCCAACAGTCATCCTGAATAATTCTGCCATCCCTTTGTCTTCTTCAATACGCATTGAGGTATTGTGGTCTGGATTTTTATCATTCGGCCATGCGCTGTTCCACCAGATTATCCCGATAATTTGTGGCCATTTTCCATTTACCAATGATGAGAAGGCATCCCTTGTCCAGGATATCGGGTAAGACTCCCTGCTCCTGATATCGGTTCCTGTTTCTGCCACTATGATTGGCATATCCGGATTTATCTCAGTAAGTTCCAGGTACATCTCGTCTATCATGTCAGAAAAGGAACGAATGTTCGTAGCATCAGGACTCAGAGCGCCATATGCAGATATTGCGAAAAGATCGATATACTCATCACCCGGATAATATGCTTTGGCAGTATTCCATGGCTCTTCAGGGTTATTATGCCAGTTTACATGGTAAACCCAGATGAGATTATCAGCCCCTTCATCCTTCATAATCCTGATGATATGTCGGTAAGCCTCTTTAAATTTTAAAGGACCCTGTGCATTTCCTGTCCAGTACCCGTTCCATGAGAACCATTTTCCATTTACTTCTGTGCCATACTCAATAATAATCGGATATCCTAATTGTTGTGCATGATGAGCCCATGATCTGAAATCTTTGTCGTAGGTCCCGGTAATTATCCGGTTCAGAGTAAAAATTGGTTCTGGCTTATTCTGGCGGTTATCTGATCGTAACATCAGTCTGACCCAGGGGGTGGAACCATATGTATGAATATCCTTAAGTTGTGTATGAGGGAAACTTCGGTTACTACCCCATTCGTGGGAAAAAGTAATGATAGCCGGGGTAATTCCGGCAGAATCTGCAAATGAACTGATGCTGTGTCTGGTAACCTCCATTTCGGTCTGATGGTACCGGATTGGCGGATGTACACCAAACCAGTAGGTCCCTTCTGAAGGCAGACAAAGTGATGAATTTGCAATGCCTGCGCAAGCAGGAGGTACGATGAATATGAGAGATAAAAAAATGCAAATCCCTGAAAGATTACTGGTCTGAAAACAACCGGAAGCAAGGCTTATGAGTTTATCAAAACCTATCTTTTTAAGCCTTGTCGCAGAAATATTCATATCCTAAAGAATAATGGCACTCAGTCCACTTAACTCTGATTCACCACGACAGGATCATCTGCCATATCTCACCGGTCAGGAACAATTTGTTGTTGGCCCTGGAGAGGTATTGCAGGTTCTGCTTGTAGATCCACAACCTCAGCTCGCCCGGCTTTCGAAGGTTAGTCTTGAGCGGAGTGGTCGGATTTCTATTCAAATTGCTGCTACCGGGCATGAAGCACTCACCCTTTTAAAGTCGGGTTCTTTTGACGCAATTGTATCTGATTATGATATGCCTGACATGAATGGGATTGACCTTCACCGGGCATTGCAGAAAAACGGTATAAAAATTCCATTTATTCTCTTTACAGTTCCGATAGATTCAAAACCGATTCTTGACGCTATTGATGAACACGCAGATTTTTACCTCAATCGCGATGCACCTCCTGAAAAAGTGTATATCGACCTTTCTCAGAAGATCTGGCAGGCAGTCGAACTCTACCGGACCCGTAATCGTCTGGAACTCTATTCAAAGCATCTTGAAGATCTCGTGGAACAAAGAACCCGTGAACTCCGGGAAATTCAGCGGTTCGCAGTTATCGGAGAACTGGCAACCATGATCGGCCATGACATGCGAAATCCGCTTCAGGTGATCACCAATATGCATTACATCCTGGGGAGAAAGGTTAGTTCAATGCCGGCAGAAGACTCGGCAATTCTAAAAAAACATGGAATTCCTGAAATATTCTCCCGAATTGGTTCAGAAACACAGTACCTGAATAAGATTGTATCAGATCTTCAGGATTATGCCCGTGAAGTAAATCTTAAGCTTGTTTCTATAGATCCGGGAGCTTTTCTAACCGATCTTCTGGGTTCGATCACGTTGCCTGAACATGTTCAGGTAATTACAGAGTTTCAGTCTGGAATTCAGGTTCCGGTAGATCCGGTTCTCCTGAGGCGAGTGATGGAAAACCTGCTTATCAATGCTATTCAGGCAATGGATCAGGGAGGGATGCTGACATTGAAAACCGTAAAAGAACATGATATTATAACCATATCCGTATCAGATACAGGTACAGGTATTGTTCAAGCTGCACAGGCCAGAATATTTGAACCTCTGTTTACCACGAAATCTAAAGGGACCGGATTTGGGCTTCCGGTCTCTAAAAGATTGATTGAGGCTCATGGGGGCAATATCGTGCTTAAAGAGACATCACCGGCGGGAACCATTTTTGAGGTTACACTTCCAGCGCAGCCCTTTGGAATGATTGAAGAGGAGAAATAATGAAGCGAATTCTTGTAGTTGATGATGATATCGGTATCCTTGAAAGTACAAAATTGATTCTTGAAATTGACGGATATGAAGTTGAGACTGCTGCAACTGCAGGAGAAGGACTTAAAAAAATAGAGTCCACATTTTTTAACCTGGCATTGTTTGATATCAAACTCCCTGATATGGATGGGACTGAACTGTTACAGCTAGCCCAGAAACTCAGGCCAGGCATGAAGAAGATTATGGTAACCGGGTATGCGAGTCTTGAAAATTCGGTCATCTCCCTGAATGCAGGTGCTGATGCATATATTCTTAAACCTGTTGATCCTGAAATGCTGCTTGCAAAAGTGAAGGAAAAACTTGACGAACAGGATAGAGATCTTTCTCTTGATGGTGAAAAAGTAGCACAATTTCTGGAAGAAAAACTCCTGAATGTCCGGAGGTAGGGGTTTCCCTGGGTTTTTATGAATCCGATAACAAAAGATGAGATTTTAAATCTCCTTCATGAGTTCGGTGTTCATGATACCAGTATTCTCAAAGATCCTGCCATAACCTCTGAAAACCTTATTGGTGCGCTGGCCCGGTATCGTGTGTCAGTACCAGAGATGTTTTTTTCTGCACTAGCTGATCGGCTTGGTCTTTCATTTATTGAAAAATCGTCACTTCTGTCTTCTGTTGATGTAGGTTGTATTCTTCCCTATACTGTCGAGGATGAAGCACTTATTCTTCTGCTCGAATCCAAACCCTCCTATATCAGGATTGCATCCGCAAATCCGTTAGACACTAAGATATTTGAGCGATTGAAAGACGTTTTCAATAAAAAAATTGAGATTGATGTAGTCTCTATCGATTCGATAAAAACTATAACTGATGGGTGTTATGAAGGTCCTCATGCATATAGTGCGTTGAACGAACTGATAGATCGGCAGCCTGAAGAATCAGCATATAGAATTCTGGTTCCCTGGCAGAAAGGAGCAATCATACTATTTCTCGCTTTAATTACTCTATTAATCGCATACAACCCCTATTTTGGGACATTCCTGTCATTCACCGTCATTAATATCACCTATTTTCTGATGAATCCGGTAAAATTTTATATCTCATTACAAGGATTATCCGGAACAAAACGGGTTATTTTTATCACTGACGATGATATTAATGCATTATCTGATGAAGATTTACCCATTTATACTGTTTTAGTGCCTCTTTTTCATGAAAAGGAGATGCTCCCCCATATTCTCAGCAATATTGCTAAGATAGATTATCCACGGGAAAAACTTGATGTCAAAATATTAATGGAAGAGGAGGACGGGGAGACTATTGGAAAGGCTCGAAAACTCGGGCTCTTTGGAAATATTGAGGAGATTATCTCTCCGATGAATGAAGATGAGTACCGCCGTTTTCTGAGCATTTTTCACCCGGTAGTGGTTCCCTATGCAGATCTGAAGACCAAACCCCGTGCCTGTAATTATGGATTAAAACGGGCTCGTGGTGAATATGTCGTTATTTATGATGCAGAAGACCTTCCTGATCGCAACCAGCTGAAAAAAGTGGTTATTGCGTTCAGCCGTCTTGGCACTGAATACGCCTGTGTTCAGTGCCTGCTAAATTTTTACAATTCACGGAAAAATATTCTGACCCGGTGGTTTTCAATTGAGTACTCTTACTATTATGACTACTACATTCAGGGATTTGCATTTTTTTATCTCTCATATTCATCGTACCTCCTGCTTGCGCA
>Ga0351897_1113_pt1 | contig 15790 bp, 13 predicted proteins | sample BONcelHT113001C4_FD_206876 | JGI IMG/M metagenome (GOLD analysis project Ga0351897, IMG submission 206876) | Enriched cells from coal bed in the Powder River Basin, Montana, United States - BONCAT cells T11 rep1 HSBNCT.T11.300.1.C4 ... | reverse complement strand
GCCTCCATCTCGGTGGGGCTACTGGTCAAAGCCTACAATGTCAGCATCCCGCTTTCCATCCTCATCACGCTGGCGCTGGGCGCGCTGGTTGGGCTGTTCAACGGCTTTTGCGTGCAAAAGATCAGGGTCCCCGCGTTCATCACCACGCTGGGAATGGGCTTTATACTGCTGGGCATGGCGCAAATCATCTCCAGCGGCGCGTCCATCAACCGTCTGCCCGCGGCGTTTCTGGCCATCGGCAAAACCAAGCTGGGCCTACTCAATACCACGGTGTTCATCTCGCTGGGCTTCTGCCTGGTGTTCTACTACGTGCTGCACCTTTCCACCTTCGGGCGGTCACTGGCGGCGTTCGGCCTGTCGGAACCGGCCAGCAGACTGAGTGGCTGCCCCACGGCGCGCATCAACATGACGGTGTACGTGGTCAGCAGCGTGCTGGCGAGCGTGGCGGGCATTCTTCTGTCCATGGACGTCAACTGCGCGCAGCCCACCATGGGCGGCGGGGATTACACCTTTCAGGTAATCACGGCGGCGGTGCTGGGCGGCGTTAGCCTGTACGGCGGCGTGGGCTCGGTACCCGGCGCGGTGTTTGGCGTGATATCGCTCAAGATCATCAACAACTGTATCAACCTGCTAAATGTCCCCTACTTCTGGGGCAGCGCGGTGCTGGGCATCATCATCCTGCTGGCGATTATCTTCCAGAACGCCAAGGGCAGAAAGCAGTAAGGGTGGGGCGCATGAGCAAGACCATACTGGAAATGAACCATATCGGCAAATTCATTTACGACGGCTACGGCAAGCCCATCCACGGCACGGACGTCAAGATTTTGAACGACGTACACTTTGACGTGCGCGAGCAGGAAGTGCACATCCTGATTGGTGAGAATGGCGCAGGCAAATCCACGCTGATGAAGATTTTGGGCGGCATTATCCCCCAGGACGAGGGCACCATCAACCTCTACGGCAAGGACGTGTGCTTTGGCAACCCGCGCCAGTCGCAGGCCATGGGCATCGGCTTCATCCATCAGGAGCTGGATCTGTGCCTCAATTTGGATGTGGCGCAGAACCTATTTTTGGGCAAGGAGACGGGCAAGCTGTTCGCAGACCGCAAGGGCATGTACAAGGCCAGTCGCGAGATGCTCAGCCGCCTTGGTTTCGACATTGACCCCGCCACGCCCGTGCGGCGGCTGTCCACGGCGCACCAGCAGATGGTGGAGATCGTCAAGGCCGTGTCGTGCGATTGCAAGATCATCATCATGGACGAGCCCACCGCCAGCCTTACGCAGGCGGAGATCGACCACCTGTTTGAGATCATCCGCAACCTGAAAGCGCAGGGCGTGAGCATCGTCTACATCAGCCACCGCTTTGAGGAGCTTAAGGAGATCGGCGACCGGCTGACCGTGCTGCGCGACGGCGGCTACGTGGGCACCATCGACATGGCGGATTTCGACCACGACAAAGTGGTCAACATGATGGTGGGGCGCACGCTCAACCGCATGTTCACCTGTAGCCACACGCCCGAACCCTTCGAGGTGCTGCGCGTGGAGGGACTGAAGATCGCGCCGCACACAGAGCCCATATCGCTAAACGTGCGCAAAGGCGAAGTGGTGGGCATCGGCGGGCTGGTGGGTGCAGGGCGCACGGAGCTGGCCAAGAGCATCTACGGCGTGCGCGCCAGCTACGGCGGCAAGGTGATCTACATGGGCAAAGAAGTGGACAGGCGCAACCCGCGGCGGTGGATCGACCAGGGGCTCATGTACCTCACGGAGGACCGCAAGATCGAGGGCCTCGTGCTGCCCATGAGCATCGAAAGCAACCTGACGCTGGCGTCGCTGCGCAGGCTGTTTCCCAAGTCGCGACTCAAGCCCAAGGTGGAGCGCGATATATCCACAGCGATGATCAAAAAGCTGCGCATCGTGTGCCGCGGGCCCAAGCAGCGCGCCGCGACGCTCAGCGGCGGCAACCAGCAGAAGGTGGTGCTGGGCAAGTGGCTTTCCGCTCAGCCCAAGCTGCTCATTTTGGACGAGCCCACGCGCGGCGTGGATGTGGGCGCCAAGGCGGAGATCTACGAGATCATCGACTGTCTCGCGGCGGACGGCGTGGCCATCCTGATGATCTCCTCGGAATTGCCGGAGCTTATCCACATGAGCGACCGCATCTACGTGATGCGCCGCGGCACCATCTCCGCGGAGCTGAACGACCCCGCCGCCTTCACGCAGGAGCAGATTCTGGCGCATACGCTGTAAGCGGCCAATCTTGTGACTTGCAACCCTTTGTGATATCATAAGGAGCAAACGAGGATATGCGGATAAAGGCGTGATGGGCAATGAAACCGATCAAGCGGAATGTGACCCTCAAGGATATCGCCAAAAAAACGGGTTTCAGCGTCAATACGGTGTCGCGCGTGCTGCGCAACAAGCCGGAGATTGCCGATGAAACGCGCGAAACCATTTTGGCCGCGGCCAAGGAGATGGGGCATGTGCGAAATATGCTGGCCTCGTCCCTGCGCTCGGGTGTGACCAACACCATCGCGGTCATTTTGGGCGACGTATCCAACCCGCACTTCGCCATTATGATGAGCGAGATCGAGCACTACGCGCGCAGCAAGGGCTACACCAGCTTTTTGATCAACACCGACGAGAATGAGGAGCGTGAGTTTGAAGCCGTTCAGACGGCGCTCAACCAGAGTGTGGACGGGGTGATCGTCTGCCCGACGCAACGCAGCACGCGTAACATCGAATACCTTCGGGACCGGCGCATCCCCTTTGTGCTGATCGGCCGCCATTTTGCGCAGCTGCCCACTCCTTATGTCATCTGCAATGACGAGCTGGGCGGCTACCAGGCCACGCAGCGCTTGCTGACGGCGGGCCACCGCGACATTCTGCTCATGGGCGGCCCCAGCTACATTTCCAGCGCCATCGAGCGCCGCGCGGGCTACATACGCGCACACCGCGAGCTGGGCCTGACGCCCCGCCCCGAGCTGATGGTTGAGGTACCCGTGACCGCGGGCGGCTGCGCCGCGGCGCTGGACAGGCTGCTCAAAAAGAAGGTGGCCTTTACCGCCATCTTCGCCTTCAGCGACATCATCGCGTGGAAGAGCTGGACATACCTTGAGCAGCACGGTTTGCGCGTGCCGCAGGATGTGTCCGTCATCGGCTTTGACTACATCCACTCCCGTCTGGAGCTGCCCTTTCAGCTTACCAGCATCTCCAGCCACAAGCGGCACATGTCCACCACGGCGGTGGACGTGCTGCTAGGCGCCATTCAAGCGCCTGATGCCGAGGCGTACGAGCAGATCGTGATCGACACCACGCTTAGCGAAGGGCAAACGGTTTTGGATCGCGTGTGATATTTTTCGATATCCTCCTGTAAATCGGTTTCATTCGGTTCAATATGGGTTAGTATATTTTTAACTTCTACCATTAACGTTAACGGTACCGATAATGGGTGGGGAGACAGTATGACCGGCGTCATTTTCGACATCAAGGAGGGGGCGATCCACGACGGCCCCGGCCTGCGGCAAACGGTGTTCCTGAAGGGTTGCCCGTTGCATTGCAGCTGGTGCCATAATCCGGAAGGCCTCTCGCCCCGCGTGGAGCTGATGATCTCGCCCAACGGGTGCACCCGCTGCGGCAGCTGCGTCAAGGCCTGCCCCAAAGGGGAGCGCTTGTTTGACTTTGGCAAGCCCGCCGATTGCGACGCGTGCGGCCTGTGTGTGGGCACATGCCCGCAGCGTATCCGCAGGCTAGCGGGCGAGGCGGTCACCGCCGAAGCGCTGGCCGCGCGGCTTGCGCCTAACGCGGCTTACTATGCAAGCACCGGCGGCGGGGTCACGTTTTCCGGCGGAGAGCCGCTCCTGCAAGCCGCTTTCGTACTGGAAACACTTCGCTTGCTGGGGCCGGACATGCACAAGGCGGTGGAAACCAGCGGCTACGGGCCGGAAGCGGATTTCGCGCAGTTCATGACGGCGTTCGATTTGGTGATGCTGGATCTCAAGAGTATGGACGACGATATCCACCGCCACTTCACCGGTGTATCGAACGAAAGGATCATCACCAACGCCAAACGGCTGTGCGCGGGGCAAACGCCGTTTATCATCCGCATCCCTGTGATACCGGGCGTGAACGACACCGAGGCGCATTACCGCGCCGTGGCCGAGCTGGTGGCTAACGCGCCCGCGTTGCTGCGGGTGGAGCTGCTGCCCTACCACCTCACGGCGGGCGCGAAGTACGCCATGCTTCGCAGGCCCTACGCCCCGGGCTTTGACCCCGATCGCGCCATCCGCGTCAATTTGGACATTTTCGCCCACTACGGGATAAGGAGCTGTGTGCTATGACCGACAGGATCCGGCAACTCAAACAGTTTTTTGTGACGGACAAGGCGCACCACGCATCGCGCTTTCAGCCGCAGGATGAATATGCCCTTGCCAAGCATTTTGAGCGCGAGGGTTTCAGCGACGTGCAGCGCGCCACCCAGCGCCTCACCCTGATGCTGGCAGCGGAAACACCGGTGCTGTTTCCGCTGGAGCGCATCGTGCTCACGCGGCGCAACCCCACCGTGCCCTCGCTGTTCACCAAGCCCGAGCTGGACATGCTCAAGGCTACGCGCAAGCTGCACGAGCGCGGCGAGGTGTGCAACATCAGCGTGGACTACACGCTGCTGCTGGGCCGCGGCCTGCGCGAGCGCCGCGGGGAGCTGGTTTCCGCCGCGGAAGCCTTTCAAACGTCGGGCGAGAAGGACAAGGCGGAATACCTCAGGATGCAGGTGGCGATCCTGGACGCTTTGCAGGATCTGTGCAACCGCTACCGCGAGCAGGCCATCCGCGAAGGGCGGCAGGAAATCGCGGATATGCTGACCCGCGTGCCCATGCACGCGCCGCGCACCTTTCCCGAGGCGTTGCAGATGTTCCGCATCCTGCACTTTGCGATGTGGCTGGGCGGCAATTACCACAACACCGTGGGGCGGCTGGACCAGTACCTCTACCCCTACTACCGCGCGGATATCGACGCGGGCCGCCTGACCCGCGAAACGGCGCTGGAGTGGCTTTCGGAGTTCTTCCTGACCTTCAACCGCGACAGCGACCTCTACACCGGTATGCAGCAGGGCGACAACGGCCAGAGCATCATGCTGGGCGGCCTGAACCCCGACGGTACCGACAGCTACAACGAGCTGTCCGAACTGTGCCTGAAGGCCAGCCTGGAGCTGTGCCTGATCGACCCCAAGATCAACCTGCGCGTGAACCACAACACCCCGCTGGATGTGTATGTGCTGGGCAGCGAGCTTACCCGTCAGGGGTTGGGCTTTCCGCAGTACGCAAACGACGAGGTGGTGATCCCCGCGCTGCTTGCCTACGGCTACGAGCCGCGCGATGCCTACAACTACACCGTGGCCGCCTGCTGGGAGTTCATCGTGCCCGGGCGCGGCATGGACATCCCCAACATTGGCGCGGTGAGCTTCGCGGCCGCCATGCAGAAGGCCGTGGCCGAACAGCTGGACAGCGCGCCCGATTTTGACGCGCTGCTGGCCGCTGTGAAAGAAAACATCCATACGCAGGTGCTGGAAAACGTGAAGGCCGTCCAAAACCTGTACGTGTTCCCCGCGCCATACCTGTCACTGATGATGGAAGGCTGCGCCGAAAACGGGCGCGACGTGTCGCTGGGCTGCCGCTACAACAACTACGGCTTCCACGGCACGGGCATCGCCACCGCCGCGGACGCGCTGGCCGCCATCCGCAAGTATGTCTACGGCGACCATAGCGTGACCAAGGCCGAGCTGCTTGCCGCGCTGGAAATAGACTACGAAGGCCGCGACGACCTGCTGGCCAAGCTGCGCTTTGACGCGCCCAAAATGGGCAACAACGACCCCGAGGTGGACGACATCGCTGTGGCGCTGATGGACGCCTTCGCCGACAGCATGGAGGGGCAGGTAAACGAGCGTGGCGGCATTTTCCGCGCGGGCACGGGCTCGGCCATGTACTACGTGTGGCATGCGGCCACGCTGCCCGCCACCGCGGACGGGCGGCGCGCGGGCGAGGGGCTGGCGGCCAACTATTCGCCCAGCCTGTTTGCGCGCCTCAAAGGCCCCGTATCCATTTTGCAGTCGTTTGCCAAGCCCCGCCTGACGCGCGTGTGCAACGGCGGCCCCCTCACGCTGGAGCTGCACGATACGATGTTCCGCAACGAGCAGGCCATCCAGAAGGTGGCCCTGATGGTCAAGAGCTTCATGGACATGGGCGGCCAGCAATTGCAGCTGAACGCCGTGAACCGTGACACCATGCTGGACGCGCAAAAGCGCCCGCAGGACCACCGCAACCTGATCGTGCGCGTGTGGGGCTGGAGCGGCTACTTTGTGGAGCTGGACAAGGAGTATCAGGATCACATCATCAAGCGGATGGAACTGACTCTTTAAGCTGGTCGATGTAATAATCATCCAAGAAGAGTACGAAAAATTTCTCGTCCGTTGTAAGGTCAACGTGAACAGGAGGATAAAAGAATCCATAGGTATTTTCCAACGTGGTGGAATGGAGTTACAACACATCTTTACTAACAGAGGCGGACAAGCTTTATGGACATCATGATTGTATCATTATCAGTTTCGATCAACAAGGAAGCGCAAATTCATTCGGTATAGTAGAACGAGAAAGTGGCTATTGCACGATGCACAAGGATAGAAGTGAGACTCTTTTTAATGGGATAGCACCTATCTACGGGCTCTTCTACCATAAGCAGAAGAGACATTTTTTGAAAATTGTGAATGGCCACGTAAACAGGCTAAATTTGAAAACTAATGCGAATATTCTTGATGTGGGCTGTGGCACAGGGGCGCTATGCGCTGTGCTTCACAAAAACGGCTTGGTGGTTACAGGCATTGATACTGCTAAAAAGATGCTACAAATAGCCAGCAAGAACCCTGAGGAGAACGATAGTGTCAAGCGATGTTCGCAATTTCGAAGTACTCCGCATATGAATCAAGCCGCTTGGGGTAATAGGGTACGAATGGACTCTTCGCTGAGATAGGCTCTAGAAACCGACCAGTCTTCCGCATATTCCATGAGAAACGTGGTGACCAGACGCAGGTATGAGTCTGGATTCGGGAAGATTCCGACAACCCTTGTTCGCCGCCGTATCTCCTCGTTGAGCCGCTCCAACATGTTGGTCGAGGCGATCTTGCGGGCATCCAGCTTAGGGAAGGCGTAGAAGGAAAGGGAATCCTCCAGCCCGTCCTCCAGCGTTTCAATGGCTTTGGGATATTTGTCTGCATACTTCTCACCCAGCGCCGCAGCGCGCGCCCTTGCCCCCTCCGCGGAGGGGGCAAGCCAAATCTCCTTGAGCTGCCCAGCGAATTCTGCCTTGTCGCGGTGAGGGATATGCGCGAGGGTATTTCGCATGAAATGTACCTTGCACCGTTGCCACGATGCGCCGACAAAGCTCGTCCGAATGGCGGCAATCAGCCCCTTATGCGCATCCGAAACGACCAGCGAAGGCGTCTGCAGACCACGCGCCTTCAGGCCATCAAACAGGTGCTGATAGGTGTGCTTGGATTCTTCCAGCATGGGCTCGACCGCTAGTACTTCACGATGCCCCTGCGCGTTTACACCGCAAACGATCTGGATGGCCATGCTGACAACACGACCGCCATAACGCACCTTCTCATACAGGGCATCGACCCAGAGCACGGGATACGGCTCTCCCGCCAATGGACGTTCCCTGAACGACTGTACCTGCTCGTTAAGCCCTTTGGTCATGTCGCTTACCTGACTGCGGGATAGGTTTTCAATGCCCAGGCTCTTTGCGAACTTGTCCATCTTGCGAGTTGATACCCCTTGCACGAAAGCTTCCTGTACCACTTGAATCAAAGCTGCCTCGCTGCGCTTGCGCTCGGTTACGAAGAAAGGGATGTAGCCGCCGTTTCTGACTTTGGGGATCAGTAGGTACATGGTGCCCATCCGGGTATCGTACCTTCGTGGCCGATATCCGCTCCTGCTGCTGGTTCGATCGTCGCAGTGCTCGTTCTTTTCTGCCCCCAACTTGCTGGAAACCTCCGCCTCCATCAGTCGAGCACAGAGCCATTCCAGCATACTGAGCATCGGATCCGCTTCTCCCATACAACGCAGTAGCAATTCCGTGAGATTTGTGGTATCGTTTTTCTTGGCCATTGGTTTTCTCCTCCTCTTTGAATGTCTCGACACCATTCATTCTAGCGGAGTACCAATGGCTTTGCCATTACTTTATGAAATTGCGAACTTCAGTATACTCGACCCTGAGAACAAAGGAGTATCCTTTATACATGCCAACGCAATCGAAGCCTTACCTTTTTCGGATAAGTATTTTGATGTATCCATAGCATCTTATGTGGCTCATGGCATGGGACAAGATGAAAGAAAACGCCTTTACGCAGAAATGAGCAGGGTAACAAAGTACAAAGTGGTAATTTATGACTACAATGAGAAGAGAACACTGTTAACCACAATCATCGAATGGCTGGAAGGGGGTGGCTATTTCCACTTCATCAAAAACGCTGAATCTGAGATGAGAGAGTGTTTCATTGATTCATGTGCTTGCTTCTCTGCTGTACAAGTCTTTGATGTAGACTCACACGCCGCGTGGTATATTTGTACCTGTTTTTAGGTTGGCAGATTTATCAAGAATGGGTGAATGCGCAATGAGAAATTCGAATAGACCCAAATACTGTGAGGGTTGTGCGGTATAGCGACCTGAGCATTTGTACAATACACACGAATATGTCAAAATGAATGGCCGTTATAAGATATAGTTGAGCAGTGGCAGAAAATCCATAGGGATTTCCCAACGTGGTAGTCTATCCCGTCGCCTTTGGTGTTTTGAGCTCCGAACTGACCCACCAAAAGTTAAGCCGCTGCAAGCGTGGATGACTGCTTCGCGGCTCGCATTATTATCCGGCTCGGGGATTCTGGAAATATCATCAGGTGGCAAATGCTCGTCGTTTGAGTTGCAACAAATGTGCGTGAAATTTTACATATCGTTTGCGCGGGGAAATGAAGCGACGGATGAGGAATTTTTACTGGTTTAACGACATTTGTTTACAAGCGGAGGGCAATTGAGGTTTCATTCTGCCCTCCGCTTCTTGAAAAACCATCGGCTTATGGCTCCACATTGGTGGTTTGGATAAACGTGATGATCGCGTCCACCGCTTGGGCCTGTTGCGCTTCTCTCGTAATGGTGGCGGTGCCATCCCCTTTTTGTTCGCCGTAATTGCCAAAATACGCGTGGTTGCCCCCCGATATTTCGACCTTTTCCTCAGCAGATTCCAGCTTTGCGCGGTCAAGCCCTTGATCCTCGCTGCCATAAACCGCAAGCGTCGCCACAGCGGCATCGTTTAGCGGATATGCGCCCAACAAAATGAGACCCTTCAGTTGATCTGTGTGGGCACCTGCATAACTGCTGGCCATCGCGCCGCCCAGCGAATGCCCCGCCAAGTACCAGGACTGAATCTCCGGGAACCGCGTATAAACCCGATCAGCCGCGTTCACATCAAAAACCGCCAAGTTAAACGGCATCTTGAGGAGTACGCACGTAATACCTTTTTGCGAAAGTTGTTTGAGCAAAGGCAGGTAGGCGCTTGCCTCCACCTTTCCGCCGGGGTAGAAGATAAGCCCGACATGCATATCCGAAATCGGCGCGGCGCGGATCAGCGTGATGTTGCCATCCTCCTGCGTGATGAGGGGATCGGACGATAGCAAACCAAGCGCATCCGCATCCGCATGATAATAATCCAACGTGTAAACATAGAACCCGCCCAGCACCGCGGTAAGTAAGCACGCAACCGAAAGAACGGCAATGCGCAACCCTTTTCTTTTTCTTTTCATGCAATACCTCATATGCTTCAACGGCGTGGCGCTCACACGGCCAGCCTTACTTTTTCCGGAGCGCAGATATCCCTTGCGCCAGCCAAACTACCGCAAAAACCAAACCATACAGAACAATGGGGATCCATGTAATCTGATGAATATTAACCCAGCCAACAGGCGTGCCGGTAAAGGCGTTGCGTAGCAGTCCACCGTAAGTGACCAACACAAGCGCCACATAGGATGCGACGATCCCCGCAATTGCGATTCTGTTTCGAAGGATGCCGTATACCTGCGTCACAATAAACATCATCATAAAACCAAAGAAGAACATCGGCCACATGCCGTTGGCAGCGCCAATGGCTACAATGGCGCCATGACCCGCAACGAAAACCTCCAAGAAGGTAATCCAGCGAATATTGTTATGCCAACTGGTTTTCGCAAGTGAGATTTGCGTCATCAGCACAAATAGGTAGAAAAAGCCGACTAAATGCCCCAACGTACCCTCCATGGGGTGAAACCAAAAAGTGAAAATCACCGCCCATGCAATATAATACCCGTGGGTTCTATAAATCAACGAGGTTCCCCCGACGGGTAGTTTGACCTTTTTACCGAAGAACAAGCCCCGCCTGTTGTTGAGCAAAATCAAAATCATCACCAACATGAGGATGACCGAACCCTGTGATGACATCACGGGTACAAACTGCGCCAACCCGTCATAGAAGAATGTCGTCTGAACCAGGTGCAGCGCGATAAAGACCGTGTTCACAATCAGAAGCCAAAAATTAACTTGACCAATTCTCCCTTTGGGGACGGGCGGCTGGCTTTTTAACCGATGGATCAGCCACCACACTGAAACCTGATGTGCAATGTATAGGACCCACACCGTTATGCTTGCCCATAGCGCAACCTGTGGGAGTTACCAGAAATACCAATCTGCACCTGTATCGGGCAGCAAGCCCGATTGAAAACGACCCAGTGTGTCAACGCCGGGATAAAATGACCGAAAACGCCGGTGAAAAATGACCCATAACGCCGGTTACCCTGCCGCCGGAATATCCGCTGGCGGAACCGTTTGAATCCCTGTTTTCAGGCGATCTTTCAGCCGATATGTCTGCCCCCGGATATTAATCACGTGAGCATGATGGAGCAGCCGATCCAACAGAGCCGTTGCGACAATCGTATCACTGAGCAGTTCACCCCAATCGCTGAAGTACTTGTTGCTGGTGAGAATGATGCTGCCATGCTCATATCGCTCAGAGACGAGACGAAAGAACCATTCGGCCTCCTGTCGGTTAAGTTGCAAATAACCGACCTCGTCAATGATGAGGATTGCTGGGCGCAGGTATACCCGCCATCGCTTGTCCAGCCGTCCTTGTTCCATGGATCGTTTCAGATCCTCAATGAGACGTGCCAGGCTGGTATAGTAAACCGTTAGCCCCGATTTTAGTGCCTTCATGGCAAGTCCAACAGCAAGGTGAGTCTTGCCAACACCCGGCGGGCCGAGAAAGATCAGATTTTCGCAGCGAGCCGCAAAACTAAGGGTACCCAGTTCATCGATCTGCCGTTTATCAATGCTTGGCTGAAAGCTGAAATCGAACTCGTCCAGCCCTTTCCGGTGCGGAAGGTGAGCCAGTCTCAGCCTCATCTCCTCGCTCTTGCGATCACGCTCCTGCTGCTCGGTGGTCAGCAGATCATTGAGAAATTGCGAATAGGTATGCTGCTCCCGCTGCGAGCGCTCCATTTGTGCATCCAGCAACACCGCTGCCGTTTCCAGGCCCAGTGAAGCAAGCAGCGCCCGGGCATGCTCCAGTTCAACCATTGGAGGCACCTCCCAGCAGCCGGTCATAGATGCTCAGCTCACGAATTTCGACCGTGCCGGCCTGTTGCTTTGCACAGGGAAGCGGAACCGGGATACCGTTCCTTTCCGTGAGACCATGGTACTGACCATGAAGCATGATGACATTGCCGGAACGATATTGCGCCTTGTGTCTGGCCAGCAATACGCCGCCATTACAGATCTCCAGCGAGCCTTCGTAGAGCCGAACCCGTACCTCCTTCCCGCTGTATTGCCAAGGGACACCATATCGAATACCGTCAAAGCTGACCATCCCGTCGTGGGTTACAATACGATCCTCCCAGCGATATTGATCCAGTTTTGCCTGTGACGGTAACTCCAATAGCTTTTCTCTGGCCAATGCTTGCAGTGGGATCTTTCCGGTCGTGTGATGTACTTTACCGTTGGCATCACGGCACCAGGCTACTGCCTGACGATTGAGATCGTCCAGATCCTCAAACCGCCGCCCGGGAAGGAAGTTCTCTTTCACATACCGAACAAGGCGCTCTACTTTCCCTTTGGTTTGTGGAGATCGCACGCGACACACTTTCGGCGTAAAACCCATGTCAACGGCGAAATCTGCAAAACGCGTGTTCCAAATGGGCTGCCCTGCTTCCCTGCCTGTTACGACCGTCTTCATATTGTCGGTCAATATCTCCTGAGGCATCCCGCCGTAATACGCAAATGCGTTGACCATGCACCGCTGCAGACTGTTCAGATCGCAGCGGCTGGTGAACTCAACGTATTTCATGCGGGAGTTCCCCAGAATGATGACGAACGCAGGCACTTTGTGCAGACCGCCCTGCGCATCCTGGTAATGGCAGATGCCCCAGTCCATTTGCGCCTGTTTGCCGGGTGGTGTTTCATATCTGCGCACGGCGGGCAATGCCCTGGCCGGACGAAAGGGATGCACGTATTCTTTGAGAATCGTAATCCCGCCCTCGTAACCTACTCCTTGCAACCGTTCCAGCAGTACCACGCAGTTGAAAATCCCCTGACTCATGAGGCTGTGAAGGAGAGGTTTATAAGCATCCAGCTTTGAAAACCGATCGTTCGGTGGTGGTTTATTCTCGCCACGCTCAATATACTTGCGGGCTGTATTCTTGGAGATTCCGAGCTGTTTCCCGATGGTATAGGCGCTCTTCCCGTTTCGCGCTTCTTTTCGTATCATGAGAATCATCCCACTCCTTAGCATAGTGCCCGCCTCCACGATCTTCTTCCAGATCATGGTAGCGACCTTCCTTGAGTGGGTCAATTCCTACCGGCGTTCTCGGTCAATTATACTCCGGCGATAACAAGTGTTAATGATAGCCAATACGTCCCTCCTGTAAAGGCTACCGCTACAATCACAGAATAAGTGAGGGCTTTCTTTAAACTGTAGGTTTTGTGGATTCCATTGGATTCCTCCATTCCGCTCATTCGAGCATAATTTTCACATAGCCATTTGGCGGTATGTACTGGTTCAACCACAAAACAGGGAAACCTGCATTGCTTATATACTGCATACCATCAATTTTCGCTGTCGAATCCGGCCAGAGGCTCGCTTTTCGCAAACCTTAACCTCCGCAATGCCAGAAAAACAGCATACCCTCTCCGGTATCCGACACAGTCTACAGGCTGCAACGGATCATTTCGTACCTTGCTCTGTTTGCTTTCGAACTGCCTTGCTTTTATTCTTCCGAGTTTGCGCCCACGTTAAAAATGTGGTTGTGTAGGTGAGCGTCTTGGTCGGGCATGCATCCACACAGTGCCCACACCCTACACAACGCGAATTTCGGCTGCTTTCACGCTTGATTGCAGCTGTTTTGAGATCAATCGTCATCGGGCAGGCTGCGTTACAGCTCCCGCATTCCACGCATTTTGTGTTGTCCGTGACGATTTGTTGCCCCGCAACCTTTCCGATCAAAGCAAGCAGTGTACCCAGTGGGCAGTAATAGCAGTAGCCCCTGCCGATGAAAACCATCCAGAATAACATGGCCATCATCAGTTCCCCGATTAGGTATAAGTACGTTTCAACATTGCCTATCCTTTGCGGATTTCCCGGCGTCGGAACGCCCGTGAGGTATGCATTCCACCACAGCGAAAACAGGATCGCCACGCCAAAGAAAACCCGGCGGACAACTGCCAGCACCGTAAGCATCTGAGGGCTGCACTTGCGCGCTTTGCCGATTAAAGGCATTGCCGGATCAAACACTTCTGCGGCAAAACCATTAAACAGGCACAGGGTGGAACACTGCAAACGCCGCCCAAACAGTAGCGTACCCACAAATACAATGATGCTCACAATAATGTAGAACAATAGTGCAGCGCTGATCCCAGCCAGTCCCCATAACGGAAACCGACTTAGGTAGAAACCGGAGCTTTCGCTCATAAGTTGAAAAGGAGTGGTGGTCCAAGGTAGGGGCATGGTGAAAAAGTATAATTCCTGAATGCCTGTGATCAGTGGCAAAAGGATATGCACCACCATAGCCGTTAAAAAGAAACCGATCAGGTTTCGTCTCCGCAAGGTCGACCGCTTTGTTTTGCCTATAATCCGCAGGGTCAGGATACCAGCAGTCAATATGAAAAACGTTTTGATCCAATTTTCGTAAAAATGCCAAAACCATGTAATAAACGCGGCAACCTTGGGTGTTGCGTGTGGAGCATAACCATAGTTAAGCCCTGCGATCACAAAGCAAAGCACAATATATACCCACAGGATTGATTTGAGCGCCCGCCTTTCTATGACTCTATCTGTGTTCATGTATTCTCATCTCCCACACCTGTATAAGCTTTGAAGAGTAGAAATGAAGCTATGTCAGCACCGAGCTCGACACCTTCACGCTAACTGATGTTGCTAAGAGCAGAAACCGGATGAGACGAGACGAATCATTTGTTTTTGCGAAAAGCTGAAAAACAGTCTGCAAAAAGCAAGTGAAGCGCGTTCATATCCATAGAACGCGACGATATACCTAAGTGATTTAGGCTGTTTACACGGGGTATCGGGCAGCATCAGCATTGCTTCTCACCTTTGGCCCAAACCAGTTCAACACCGGCAAGGTTGCTACGATCGCTGATTGTCAGATGCCTCTTTGGATTCTCAAGTCGAAAAGACATCAAGCCAAACAAGCCTTCCTTAATCGTGTGAATCATCTGCCCGCGGTGGGGCGCGACCAGCTCTACTCCGCCAGATTGTGACGCTGTGATCTGAAGCCTGCAGTCGCCCTTTGTCAAAAGAATCTCAACCTCGTGACCCGTTTGCTTAAGGTTGCAGCTTCCCCTGGTGTATGTGGCAAAGCGGTGGTGTTCGCCGGCGTAATACAGATGGGCAATATAGCCATGAAAGGTTGTACCAAGCGCGGGAATCTCCGCCCAGGAAAAGAACAGCGAACCTTCCTGCGAGAAGTGATTGGACTGAAGCCACACATAGCTTTTGGGAAAGGAACTACCCCAATCTTTTTCGATATAGCCTTTCCCCCCGTTAAAATCCACGAACTCTCCGTTGATCCGAAGGGAGCCAGCGAGAGTATGCGTCAAACTGATTACACTGTGGATACACTCCATGCCAGATAAGTAAGAAAAAGGGCCCATAATGGTAGGTGCCCAGTATGATCCGGGCAAGTCGGTCAGGTTGTGAAAATTCAACTGACCTTCTACCTGAAGCCGTTCTCCGCTAAACGTGATGCTGAGGCCATCCCTACAAAAGCTGTTTTCACCCAATCGAAAAGAGAACGGCTCATCCTGCGTCTGGAAGGCATCTACATCCAACCAGTCCGTTGTTTGCCACCAAGTTTCCCCCGACCTTTGAGCCAAGATAGCCTGAATGAAGGGGCTGGTGGTGCCGTTGTGCATGCTTACTCCGGGAATAAGGCACAAAACTGTCTGTCCATCAAGGGAAACCTGCTTGTAATACCAGCCTTCAAAAAACTCGTTCCGTGCAAGGTTATGAAAACGCATGGACGTATATTGACGTTTATTAACGCTCGTTTTGTTTCCGCTCCTTTTACATCCTCGCCCGGTGTCGCCGAATGCTTCTGTTACATTTGGTACCTGCGAGAAACCAGTTCAATGATGCTACCATAAACAATGCCTGCTAGGAAACTGACCACATCACCAAACCCTGCCGCACTATAAAATGCAAACGATACAACCAA
>Ga0351897_1111_pt1 | contig 15888 bp, 17 predicted proteins | sample BONcelHT113001C4_FD_206876 | JGI IMG/M metagenome (GOLD analysis project Ga0351897, IMG submission 206876) | Enriched cells from coal bed in the Powder River Basin, Montana, United States - BONCAT cells T11 rep1 HSBNCT.T11.300.1.C4 ... | reverse complement strand
GCAATGCCTGAAACGTTTATGGAAGCGAAAGAAGGTCACAAATATGAGCCGGATAATAGAGGAAGCTTCAGAATATTCCTCTCGAAGGGATTGATTATGGCTCAAAACGGCAGCATAACTGTGGCGGGAAGGAATGCTCGCGACATCCTCAATACACTCATCGAGAAGGGTTTGGTCAGCCGCCTGGACCACGCAGGATACCTTGGTCGCGAACTGGAGAGGGCAGAGATCGCTCTTCGCCTGAAAAGAAGCTATGTTCAGGACGAACCTCTCTGGTCCTCGGAGAAACGTTAAATATTTGGTCTCGCGACATATGAGCGGATGAATTCTACTGGTAAGGCTTTTGCTATCTTTGTAGGCGTTATCATGGTACTGTCCGCCTTTGCAAGTTTCGTGATGATGGGCGGCAACCAGAACGAGAACGTTGTTGTGCCGTCGGGCAGCGACTCTTTGCAGACCTTTGGGGTACAGGGGCGCTTGGTGGAATGGGACTTCGAGGGACTGAAGGATGTCCTGCAGATGTCTCCGGAGAGCACCGTCATGGCATACTGGATCAACCTGAGTGCATCGCAGAATCTGACGGATGCCGCGACTGCAGCTTTGCCCCAGTCCCTGGGCCTCAGCTATGGAAGCCAGATTTACAGCACCAAGATTGAAAAGCTGGCTCATGTCAATTTCAATGGTACCTGGGCGGAGTTTCATGAGATCCAGCCCTACTTGATAGGCTACAATGGCCTGGTAATTCCCTATCAGGATTACATGATGATTCCGGTAGGAACCGATTATGCAGTCGTGTATGGAAGGCCGTCCCTCTTCGGGACGCAGGACTCTGTGCGCCCCGTCATAGATGTGATCACAGGAGGTCTGTCCGCGGAGGGCTTCACTCTAATCGATGATGAGCAAGCTGACCTGCAGGTGGCGGCTCTAGGCAGCGGCGGCATGGGCATGCCCCTCTCCGGAGGATACAAGGAATTTTACCTGGGAGTAAACGCAGCAAAAAGCCAGGACCAGGGCTTTTATCTGTTGGCTATGTATCTGCAGCCCCAGGCAAGTATTGGCAGCAAGGCCGGGGAAATCGCCGCGAAAAACAATCTCAGCTATTCCACAAAAGGCTCCGAGATAGAAATATCAGGACTTGTGGCCCGGGAAAATCTGCAGAATGTGCTGATGGCTCTTCTCGGGCCGTAGCGCAACCTTTTTACATATGGAGCTAATGGCTGATCTAATCTGAACCGTCTAAATCGTTTAGGCGTTTTTGCGATGAATGATGATGGGCAAGCAGCCCGGAAGGAGATTAAATTATGGCAAGACCAATATTCGTAAGATTTGATGTTCCAGCAGAGCTGGCCAGCATGTCTCTTGAAGCTCTCGAAATGGCTCGTGATACAGGCAGAATAAAGAAGGGAACCAACGAGGCCACCAAGGCCATCGAGCGCGGTGTGGCTCGCCTGGTTATTGTCGGCGAAGATGTTACCCCTCCTGAGATTGTGGCACATATTCCAGCTCTTTGCGAAGAGAAGAAGACTCCTTACATCTATGTCAAGAAGCAGAGCGAGCTTGGTGCCGCTGCCGGCCTTAGCGTAAAGAGCGCCGCTGCGGCAATCGTGGAGCCTGGAAAGGGAAAAGAGTTGCTTGATGAAATCGTCCAGAAAGTGGCAGCTTTGAAGTAGGTGATATCCGATGGAGGATGACAACGGAGTAGCGGCAGAGGTTATTGAGGTCATCGGCGTCACCGGCATGCATGGTGAGGCGATGCAGATCAAGTGCCGTATCCTGGAAGGCAACAACAAGGGCCGTATTATCACCAGGAATTGCATGGGACCCATCCGCATGGGCGATGTCCTGATGCTGCTCGAGACTGCCAGAGAAGCCAAGAAGCTTACCAGCAGGTGAAGATAGATGGAAACGAGAAAGTGTTCCTTTTGCAATAAGACCGTCGAGCCGGGCACTGGCAAGCTTTATGCTAAAAAGGATGGCACGGTCTTTTACTTCTGCTCAGCCAAGTGCGAGAATAACGTAGCTCTTGGTCGTGTAACAAGAAGAACCAAGTGGGCCAGAAAGGGGGCATAAGCCCTGGCGGAGTTAGAGCGAACCTTTGTCATGGTAAAGCCCGATGGTGTGCAGCGCGCTCTCATTGGCAAGATATTGCAGCGCATTGAGGAGAAAGGCTTCAAGATAGTGGCTATGAAGCTCGCTCTGATGCCTGTGGAGAAGGCCAAAGAGCACTACGTGGAGCACGTGGGCAAGAAGTTTTATCAGGACCTGGTAGATTTCATCACCTCTGGCCCCTCCGTCTCTATGGTAGTTGAGGGACGGGGCGCTATTGCGGCCATGAGGAAGATGAACGGCGCTACCAATCCGGTGGATGCCGTCTCTGGGACTATTCGAGGGGACCTGGCCATTGAGACCGGACGAAATGTGGTGCACGGCTCGGATTCGGCCGCATCCGCGGCTCGCGAGATAGCGCTGCATTTCAGCTCAGGCGAACTGGTGGCCTACAAGCGAATCGATGAAGCATGGCTCTATGAGTGAGACCCTGGCAGAAAGCATTTCTGCCTCCACTCATCGGAGCCTTTAAATTCTTAAAATGAAATGTAATTTTTAGACTTACTTCTTCCAGGGCGCGACCAGTATGCAACAGAAGTCCAAAAAGGCCGGTAAAGCGAAAGACAATGATTCCAACCTCAGAACACCCATAGTAGTGGTGATGGGGCATGTGGACCACGGCAAGACCTCTCTTTTAGATAAGATCAGGGGAACGGCTGTTGCCAAAGGCGAAGCCGGACTCATTACCCAGCACATTGGAGCCACGGAGGTTCCGCTAAGCGTGATCCAGGAGTTTTGTGGATCGCATTTCGGCAAAGAGATGCAGATTCCCGGGCTGCTGTTCATCGACACGCCGGGGCATCATGCTTTCACCTCTATGCGGAGCAGAGGCGGCTCTCTGGCCGATTTAGCCGTGCTGATTGTGGATGTAAATGAGGGCTTCCAGCCCCAGACTATCGAGTCGCTGGCCATTCTCAAGCGTTTTAAGACTCCCTTTGTCGTCGCCGCCAACAAGATGGATCGCCTCGGCGGCTGGCATGCTTTAGCCAACGCTCCCTTTGCCAAGAGCATCAAGGCGCAAAATGCTAGAGTGACCGAGGTGCTGGATACAAAGATCTACGAGTTGGTAGGAGAGCTCTATAAGCGTGGATTTGACGGGGACAGGTATGATCGAATCTCCGACTTCACCAAAACGATTGGAATTGTGCCCATCAGCGCCATCACCGGTGAAGGGGTGCCCGATATTCTCATGATTTTGGTAGGGCTGGCGCAAAGATTTTTGAAGGAAAATCTGAAGCTGACTGCTACCGGTCCTGGTGTGGGTACAATCTTAGAGGTAAAAGAGGAGAAGGGTCTGGGCACGACTTTAGACGTTATTCTCTACAACGGCGAATTCAACTCGGGCGATACGGTAATTGTGGGCACGGCCCATGATCCTATCGTCACAAAGATAAGAGCCCTGCTCAAGCCCAAGCCTCTGACGGAGATTCGAAGCGAGGAGCGATTTCTGCCGGTAAAGCATGTGGCGGCAGCATCTGGTGTGAAGATAGCGGCACCCAAATTGGAGAACGCTCTGGCAGGATCAACCATTCGAGTGGTAACCTGTGTAGAAGAGGTTGAGGCCCTTTCCATGGAGCTGAAATCGGAGCTCGAAGCGGTGCGTATAGATGCTGAGAGCGAGGGCGTGGTCCTAAAAGCGGATGCCATCGGCTCGCTGGAAGCGCTGGTGGGCGAGCTGAAGGCCAAGAATATAGCCATCCATCATGCTGATGTAGGGCCTATTTCCCGAAGGGATGTGATCCGTGCTTCGGCCATTAAAGAGCCACTGCTCTCTGCGATTTTGGCTTTTAATGTGGAAATCTTGCCTGATGCCATTAGCGAGATTCAGAAGACCAATGTGCCTGTATTTTGCAGCGATATCATCTACACCATTCTGGAGAACTATGAGCAGTGGACGGAGGAGCAGAAGATGCGCATAGAGCAGGAGCGGCTTGAGGCGGTCATCCGGCCCGGTGCCTTCCGTATTTTGCCGGACTGCGTCTTCCGTCAGTCCAGGCCGGCCATTGTAGGTGTGCAGATCATAGGCGGTGTGGTCCGAACCCATGTCAACTTGATGAGAGATGACGGTGCCAATGTGGGCGAGATTAGGGGCATCCAGGCGCGCAATGAAAACGTCGGCTCAGCGACCGTCGGGCAGGAAGTGGCCATATCCATCGACGGGCCTACAGTAGGCCGCCAGATCCATGAGGGCGATATCCTCTACGTCAATATTCCTGAGAAGCATGCTCGCATTGTGGAGCTGGAGCTGAAGCCAAAGCTGGCGGAGGACGAGCGCGAGGTGCTGGAGAATTTCCTGGATATCAAGCGCAAGAAGGATCCCTTCTGGGGAAGATAATCGAAAAGGCATATTTTAAAAAAAAAGTGGATTTCTGCCTATTTTTTGGATCTGACAACCAGCACGGGCCGCTGTCCCATCCTGGCCACATCAGATACTACGCTGCCAATTGTGGCTTCATCCAGCCAGCCCTTGCCATGAGAGCCCAATGCAATCAAGGAAGCGTCCTCAATTTCCGCAACTGCAAGGATTCTATCAACAACTCCTCCTACTGCCGCCAGGTGAGAGGGTCCTACGTTGACCATGCCGCCTGAGCCATAAGTTCTCTGCTCTTCAGCCGCCGCCGAGACTGCTATTGCCTTGGCGCCAATTCCTGCGGTTGCCAGATCCGCCTTCATCACCTCAAGTTTTACGTGCGCATCCTTCAGAGAAGCATCCAACTGGGATTGTTTTTCGCCCTTAGCCACAACATTGAGCAACAGTATATTATCGGTGAGCTTCGCCTCTTTTATCCGTTCGATTGCCGCATTTCCTGCATGGGAGAAATCAGTCGGTGCTAAGACTTTCTCGAATATGCGCGAGCAATATTTGCCCATTTCCTCTTTTTCGTCGCCCAAGGTCTTATAGCGCATGATGAGAAGATCCTTGTCACCATAACGAAGAACGCCGCTGGAGACGCTACCTAATAGCAGACCCTGCCAGATGCTTCTTCCCCTCGCTCCCATAACTACGAGCGAGACATTTTCCTCCCTGGCTACATTTCTGATTATCGCGTATTCCGGTGTCTCTACTGCTATCTCCGCTCTCACCTTGACACTCAAATTAGCATCTTGCAGGGCTTTTTTGGGAGCCTCCATTTGATTTTCCGCTTGCTTGAGCTCATCACCGGGAGACCAGACCCTGGCGAGAGGATCTTTAGCTAGAACATGCAGGAGAACTACCTCTTTTATACCAGGTATTTCACCAACGCATTCAATTAATTTTTCTGCATGTTTAGAGAAATCCGTAGCTATCAAGATCTTTTCGTACATAAAATCTCACCTGACTCTCAGTATATCGCTAATAATAGTATTTAAAGATTGCATTCTGAAAATGAAGAGCGATTCGACTTATTGTTAATTTTATATATTCATCACAATAGATTTATCGGATCGGTGAGAAAACACAACATTTATTAATGCCAAAAGCTAGAACCACCGAGTCCCAAATTCTCAGGGTAAATGGTGTTTGAAATCGCGCTTGATGAGATCATAATTCCACTGCTGGCCGTTGGGCTGGCCGAGATGGGCGACAAGACGCAGCTCTCTATCCTGCTGCTCTCTTCCCGGACCCGAGAATACTTCCGGCTTCTACTGGGCGTAATGCTGGCCTTTCTTCTGGCGGATGGATTTGCCATCCTGGTGGGCTCCTGGGTGACGAATGTCATTCCCGTACATCTGGTAAAGCTCGTCAGCGGATTAGTGTTTATCCTCTTTGGATTGTTGATACTTAAGGGAGACCAGGATGATGAGGTGGAGAGCAACCTATCCGCTAAGAGGGCCTTTGTATCTGGATTCTCTATGATCTTCCTCTCGGAGTGGGGGGACAAGACCCAGATCGCTTCCGCCCTCTTTGCCACGGAATACAATCCTCAAATGGTTTTCATCGGCGTCATGATAGCGCTTTTGATTCTATCCGTCATGGCCATTTTCCTGGGCAAGTATCTATCCAGCAGGATCGATCGCAGAGTGATTACAAGAGTTGGTGGCGTCGTATTCTTGCTGATCGGCCTGTCCTTCCTGCTCTCAGCCGTCACATCGTCTGCGTTTGTCGATGCACTTTAAAAAGAAAGTTATTATTTTGAATAGCCCGCAGCAAAGCTGCGGGTATTCAAAATGAGATCAAAGGATTATCTCAATGTCCAGCTCTTCTGCCAGCTCTTTGTAGCGGTTCCTGATAGTAACCTCAGTCACGCCGGCCACATCGGCTACCTCGCGCTGCGTCCTTCTGTCTCCGCAGAGGATGGAGGCGATGTAGATGGCGGCTGCGGCCACGCCCGTGGGCCCGCGCCCGCTGGTGAGCTCCTTTTCTGCAGCCTGGCGCAGGATCTCGATTCCCTTGGCCTGCACCTCGCCCTTCAGATTCAGACCCGAGCAGAAGCGGGGAATGTAGTCAATGGGGCTTGTCGGCATGAGCTTGAGTGCCAGCTCGCGGGAGACAAATCTGTAGGTCCTGCCGATCTCCTTTCGAGAGACCCTGGAAACCTCAGCAATCTCGTCCAGTGTGCGGGGCACGTTGCACTGCCGGCAAGCGGCATAGAGCGCCGCTGCGGCCACGCCCTCAATGCTCCGCCCGCGAATGAGGTTCTTGTCCACGGCTTTTCTGTAGACAACCGCTGCCGTCTCTCGCACGTTTCTGGAAAGACCCAGGGCAGACGCCATCCTATCCAATTCAGAGAGCGCGAAGGCTAGGTTTCTCTCTGTGGCATTGCTAACCCTGATGCGGCGTTGCCACTTTCTCAGCCGGTACAGTTGGGCTCGGTTTTTGGAGGAGATGGTCTTGCCGTAGGAGTCCCTATTCCTCCAGTCGATCATGGTGGAGAGGCCCTTGTCGTGGATGGTGTAGGTCATGGGCGCTCCTACTCTGGACCTCTTCATGCGCTGGTCGTGGTCGAAGGCTCTCCACTCCGGCCCCTGGTCGATGAAATTCTCGTCAATGACCAGACCGCAATCAGAGCAGACCAGCTCGGCGCGCTCATAGTCGCGCACGAGGGTGTGGCTCTTGCACTCCGGACACTCTACCGTGAACTTCTCGAACTCGTCTACCTTCTCTTTCTCGCGCTTGAGCCGGGTCCTTTCCTTGAGCTTTTCCGGCTCTACCCTCTCTATCTCTCTCAGCTTCTCAATCTCTTCCACTTGCTATCTCTCCCCGGCGCCTCGTCGATATAGAGCTTCTTTCCGACGTGGGCAGCGGCATCTACACCTCTATTTGGTCGAACGATGATGTACGGATGATTAATGGGGCCGAATATATCGAAAACCTTTCCGACTCTGGTCCTCTTCTGATCCACAACCCAGGAATTGGTTCTGGGGATATTGGTCTCGCTTCCAACAATCTGCTCGCTTTGGAGAATCAATTTATTCTGTACAACATGAAGAGCGGTGCCTAATCTCTTCAAGAGGCCACCTCATCTATATAGATGCAGAACTGATATTTAAGCCTTCCGAAAACCATTTATAAATGTCCCTCGCAGGGGGGAGGTGCCTAAAGGTTTATCATCCCATGCCGGCAACCTATTATGTAATGTTCGAACAGCTTCCAACCGTACCCACATCAGAAGAGCTTTTAAATAAGTCCTTTAGGCGTGCCTCTCGCGCCACAGATGACGAGTCCATGGTGCAAAACGCCGGCAACATTCTCTCCGACAATCTCAGCAACCTGATCAAGAAATTCCCCTCATTTGAGAATCTGCCGCCCTTCTACAGAGAGATGGCAGACATAATCGCAGGCGTGGATCGCATCCGCATCAGCCTGTCTCGCCTGGGTTGGGCTTCCCGACAGATAAGACTGATCTCAAAAGAGTATGTAGGCAATATTAGAAGGTCTCGAGGTCTGGACACCAGCCCTGCCCGAAAGTCAGCCTTTGGGCGCTACTCTTCGGTCATGAGGTCCATTGAGAAGGATCTGCTATTCTTGAATGAAGCTCGCAACCTCCTGCGCAAGATGCCGACCATAGACCCGGCGGTGCCGACCATTCTCATCGCCGGCTACCCCAATGTGGGCAAGTCAAGCTTCATTGTGAGAGTCACTGGAGCGCGGCCCGAGATCGCCATGTATCCATTCACCACTCGGGGAATATTTGTAGGCCACTTCATGCGGGGAGACCAGAAGTATCAGGTCGTGGATACGCCGGGACTGCTTGACCGGCCCATGGAGGAGAGAAATGAGATTGAGCGGCAGACGGTAGCCGCCTTGAGCCATCTGCAGGGAGTCGTTTTATTTATCCTGGACCCCAGTGAGCACTGCGGCTATCTTATCGATTCGCAGCTTTCTCTGGCCGAGGATCTAAAGAACTGGCTAACGCTGCCCGTTCTGGTTGTGGCCAATAAGGCAGACATATTGAGATTTGGTGAAGATAAAGATATGCTGAACATGTCCACCGAGACCGGCGAGGGCGTGAATGAAGTACTGGATAAGCTTGTCTGCCTGCTTGACGCCATGCCGCGCTATGTCCCTGAGGTTCTTGATCCGGAAGAAGAATATATGGTCCCGAGCCGTAGAACATAAAGCCGCTCGAAAAAGCATCCCTCGTCGGCCACTACCTCTGCGGTTAGCCCGGCAGCCTTCGCCGTCTCCTGTACTTCTGTGAGCCCGGTCAGGCTGGATATGAGCAACAGTGCTCTGCCGTCGGGCCGCAGATGCCCGGCCAGATCCTCGATAAATCGATCCACCGTCTGCCGGCCGCTCTCGCCTCCGTCCAGGGCGTAGTCAATCCATTGACCGGTTCTCTCCTCCGGCTGTGTGGGCAGATATGGTGCGTTGAAGAGTATAAGGTCAAACTTTCCTTTGATTCCCCTAAACAGATCAGCTCTTATGACCTCGATTCCCCTGGCTCTGGCCGCCCGGACGGCATGGGGATTTATGTCCGTGGCTAGGAGGCGTGCGACCTTCGCTCCCAGCTCCTGAGAGATAAAGCCGCTGCCGCAGCCAATCTCCAGGACTAGGTCTTCTGGCCTGGCCTCGGCCAGAGCAGCTCTTAAGAGGAGATAAGTATCCTCGGCAGGCTGGTAGACTTCTTCATTATTGATTTGGGCAGTGGCGGTCATTGATGTTGTGCTCAATTTTTCTGGGGGAAGATGATTCTTGGCAATTCGTTAATTTCAGCGGCTTGATTTCAGATAATTCGCAGTGAAACGTCGGTACACTCGCGCGGCAAGCCACATGCATCCGAGGCGCCACCGTTCTGCTAATTTGACTAAAATTTTTTGTAGTTTACAGCGTCATAAACGCCATAATTTCTTGGATACTTCAATTAATTCTCTTTGTCTCCTATCAATCACTTCAGGCGTCCACTCATTTTCGTTCATAACCATAGTCGTCAAAGCAAAAGTAGTGGTTCTTTCATCTGAGAAAAAATATTTTTCCTTCTTGGTCTCAAAATCGTAATTTTTCGCTTTGCTATTCTTACTGCGAGAAAGCAAGACGAGATTGCCAAGACTATAGGTATATTTTTCCAGCAGTTCTTTTGTAGGAAACCACTTTTCCCAAACGCTGCCTGATTTGGGATTTTGTGGTAATACATGTTCTACCGTAATTATCGAATCCGTATGATCGGCCTTTTCCTCAGATATTGCATAATCAAGACGACGCAAAATATAGCTTAGACTTAATCTAATTGGATAAAGATCTCCATTAAGCGTTTCTAGTATTTTTTGAGATTCTTGTGGATTGAGTTGAAGTGGCGAATTTGATACTGAAAGGTTTTCTCCATTTTCTATTGATTTCAATAAACTTCCGTATCTTTCTATTCGATCATTATTGCTAGCCCTCAAGATAACAAGGCCAGATGCAAGGCGCTCTAGATCCATAAAGAAACGTATAAGCTTTTCTGGATCGTTATTGTATTTATTAAGATAAACCATAGCGGGCGGGATCCAATCGAAATTATTAATTAAATTTAACCATCTAAATAGCGAATTTACTTGATCTGCTTTTGTTTTGCTTTTAAATTCTCCTTTTTTTATCATATAGAAAGCTGCAGCGTTGTTTAGAATTACTTCCTCAATGAATTCCATCGGATTATCCTTCTGCAAATCCGGTCGAACATAATCACGCAACTCTTTGAGTACAGTCTCTTTGGATTTAGTTCTTCTGTAAATCATCCTGATATGAGAGAATAGGTCCTGAAACATTTCACGTCCCAATAGCTCTTCCGCATTTACCCACTTGTCGGCGTATTTTTCTTGATTCTCAAATGACATTTCGCCTATTAAATCAGCTTTCATTATATCAGTTAACGAGAGATTTAACCCTCGATCATTCAATATAGAGAAAATTTGATACGCTGAGGCAAAATCCGGAGTTGTGACTATTACCACAAAACATTGATTTATTAATATCTTTACAAAAAGCTCAAGATCTATTCCTGAAAGCGTTTCTAATTTCTCTAAAAATAAAAGAGCATTATCTCGAATATTTCGTTGAGTTTCTAATATTTTTATTTCATCAATATTTTGAAGGGATGAAATTCCTTTTTCATCTTGTATATATTTTTTAAAAAAATCGATATCTTGTTTACGTGGGGTTAATCTATACCTATTGGGAGTTCCCATAATCTTATTTTCTTTTTCGTATAAATGCTGAGTTAATTCTTCACCTAGATTGGGAACTCGTTCCCTCAAGGCCGACAAAAGTATGGTAAGTGTAATTAATCGCTGTTGTCCATCCAAAACGATGGATTCTGGTCCTGGACCTTTTATTAGGACCAAGCTGCCCAAAAAATATGGACTCATTTCATCTAAACTTTTATCTTTTTCATTTTCCATGAATCCTACAAGATCGTCGAATAATTTTCCTGCATTTTCCATTGTCCATGAATATGGGCGTTGGTAATAAGGTATTGTGAAAAGAAATTCATGACTAAAAACATTATAAAGTGAATATTCTGCACCGTGAATACGTACTTGATTCATACACCCTCCTGAATATTCTATCTGGTGCAATATAATCATATAATCTTATCGGGCCCGCACGCGCTCCAGCATAAAGGTCAAAAAGATAATTTTCACCTATATTTTTAAAGAGGGACAAAAATAGAAATGCAGTTCCTCCTGAATTCAGGCGGAACTTGCCAATCTCTTCCCCTCCAGCTCCTGCAACTGGAGCACCCTCATCTGCACAATATCCATGGCGTCCTCGAATAGCTTCCTATCTATCTCAATGCCGAAGAATTTATGGAGCTTCTCCGGCGGGGTCATGGTGCTGCCGGCGGAGAGATAGGCCATGTAATTCTCATTAAACTTTTCCGGATCTTCCTTATACATCTTGAATAGAGACAAAGTCACGGCTTTGGACAGAGCATAGCTGAAGGTGTAGTAGTTGTTGGTGAGGTAGATGTGGCTGATGTAGGTCCACTGGGCACTGTCCTCCGGATAATAATCCACCAAACCGCTTCGGTAATCCTTGGATAAGTTGGTCCAGAGCAGGTTAAGCTCGCTGCCGCTCACATTTGCTTTTTGGCGGCAAAGCTCGTGTGCCTTGTTCTCAAACTCGGTGATCATGGGCTGGAAGGTGAAGTAGTTCTCATAATCACTGACGCTTTCCGCTAAAATTGCCAGGGCGGTATCCTGGTCGTAGTTTTTCAGGGCATAGTCCACAAAGAGTTCCTCATTGAAGGTTGAGGGGATCTCCATCTCGTACTCTGTGCCTGCACAGTAAAGATAATCCACATTACTGCCCATCAGGTAGAAGTTGATGGCATGACCCATCTCATGAGTAAGGGTCTTCTGGTCTTGCATCAAACCCTTGTAGTTCATGAATATCAACGCCGGACGCGAAAGTGCACACATATCCTGGCAGTAGCCTCCCGGTTGCTTTCCGCCCTCGGGGTTGGGGTAAACATCCATTGAGCCGCTGGTCGTTGTCTTTACAAATATGTCCAGGAATGCCGGATCCATTGCCGCATAAGAGGCGGATATGTTAGCCAGCGTCTCCTCGTAGCCGTATTTCTTGTCGGGATTTTCCAGCAGTTGAAGCGCCAGGTCATAAGGCTTAAGGGGCGACAGATTCATCCTTGTCTTTCGAAACTCGTAATAGCCATCAAAGTCTCCCTTGCGCTCCTTGAAGACCTGGTTCATTGTCTCTACCTGCTCTTTGGTGAGATAGGTTTCGAACATCTTGGCGTCGTAAGAGTCGGAGTAATTCAGCTCTCGGGCGAGCAGGTCGTCCAATCTTGATTTATTGCCGTAGATCTCTGCCATTTTGTCCGACTCGTTAATGAGATGGTAGAAACGTTTGTCGTAGCCCATCTTTCTGTTATTTCGGTTGCTATCGGTGGAGAGAAGCTCCGAGTAGGTTTGGGAGTTTATGGCCAGCTCTCTTCCGTCCTCTAAAGTGATATTTCCAGCAACGGTAACGTTATTGGTTACCGTCTTTTCCGCCTCGGTGTTGATCTTCATAAGCTGGTTGGATATGTCAGCCAGATAGGCGGCATGCGTCTCATTTCTGGGCCGGTGATCTTTGTAGCGCTGGTAGCTGTTCTCCAGGTATGCTCTGTACTTTTCCAGGCCCGGCTGCTCTGAAAAAAGCCTGTCCCATTCGGCTGGAGAGAGCGACTTGAGCAATATTTCGGCGAAGGATGTGGCCTTGGCATGCTCCGTGTATAAATTCTGTACATCGGAGACGAATTTCTCGAAGAATTTGTCGTTGACATTCAGGCTATTTTGGGCATAAGCATATGCCATAACGACGCTCAAATTCCTGCTGAAGTTCTTATTCGCCTCGATGTATTCCAGCAAAACTTTTCCTGTGAGGTTTTTGAACAGGGGGCGAAATGTCGCATTTATCTCCTGAGACATTTTTTGCTGCCCTTCGAATTCTGCGGTTGCCGTCTCCTTATCTTTAAACAAGGTTGATAAATCCCAGGAAGTGGTAATTTCACTTCGATTCAGTCCGTCCATCCCTTTCTCAGGAGATGCGGCTAGGCTTGAACCACTAATTAAAAGCATAATTGCAATGAACATGGCCGTTATTAAAAATCCTTCTGCCGATTTAATCACTTTTCCACCTCGAATGGCAAACGGATTGACCCATCCACTATAAATAATTGAGTCTGCTTGTTTGTGACGGTTGGACAATGAAATATAAATAGAAAAAGCGGAGTCTGTATGTTTCGTAGGGTAAGGGTTGAGACAAAAGTAGAGGATAAATGATGAACAAATTTCCAATAGTTGCACTGGTCCTGCTCATGGCAGGAATGGCTATGGTCCTGAACTGCTCCGGCATTTCCTGCCCTTTTGCCGGAGATAACAGCACTTGCCAGGTAAACGGAAACTGCAGTGTGAATGGCAGCGGAAACTGCACCTGCCCCAATGGTGCAGTCTGCGCTCAAAATAATTCATCCGAAGAGAATTGCTCAGCAATGGGGTCTTGCCCTGTGAAGGCTCCATCCACGGGAAATAGCCGCTGTTCTGGACGCTGAATCAAGATGGATCGAGATTTGATCGAGACCGTTCTCGATCAAATCGATAGACTTTTATGGCTGGTTGCATTCTTAATGCGGAAAGGTGATCCGGCTTGATGGGAATCAATGAAATGGGATTCGAGGTCTTCGAGGAGATGCTCGATTATGCAGACGAGCTGCAAATCGAGGTTCAAGAACTTGATAACGGTACTGTTGTGGCTGATGCAGGCGTAAAGGCCCATGGTGGCTACGGTGCAGGCGTCTACCTCTCCCGCCTCTGCATGGCAGACCTGGCGGAAATTCAGCTTACACCCTTCGATATCAAAGGCGTTTTATTGCCGGGCATTCAGGTGGCGACAGACCATCCCGCCGTATCCTGTATGGCCTCCCAGTGCGCCATGTGGCAGATCAAGGCTAACAAGTACTTCGCCATGGGCAGCGGTCCAGCGCGCGTGCTGGCCAGAAAGACCCGCGACCTCTACGAGAAGATCGGCTTTGAGGAGTCTTCAGATGTGGCGGTCATTGTCCTGGAGTCAAACAAGCTGCCGGACGAAACGGTCTCCGCCCTCATTGCAGAAAAATGCGGCATCGATCCGGCTGACCTGAGAATTGCCATTGCGCCCACGGACAGCATTGCCGGGCTGGTGCAGGTCTCGGCGCGTGTAGTCGAGACTGGTCTGCATAAGCTCTTTACCATGGGCTTTGACATAAACACCATCAAGTGCGGCTGGGGCAGGGCCCCCATCTCGCCTATAGCCGGAGACGCTACCATGTGTATGGGCTCTTCCAACGACGCCATAATTTACGGTGGGGAGACTTACTACACACTGGAATACGAGAACCTGGAAGAGCTACAGCAATATCTGAAAGGCATGCCGTCCCAGGCCTCACGAGATTGGGGGGCACCCTTTTACAGGACCTTCAAGGCGGCAGGCTTTGACTTCTTCAAGGTGGATCACAATGTCTTTGCCCCGGCCAAAGTTGTCATGAACGAGATCAAGTCGAGGCGCACTTTTGTAAGCGGCAAGGTGAACCTGGACGTATTGGCTGAGTCCTTCAATCTGCAGAGCTTAGATGCAGCTTGTTGAGGTTTCGATTAGGGGCTTTCTGCCAATTCCTTTTTCTTTTAAAAATGTCTAAATTTGGGATAAGCTAGATAAGCTCGCGATAACATTTAATGAGATTGAAATGAAATCCCCAGAGTGCGACCTCAAGGGCCATGGACAGTGCCGCGGCCCTATCTGCCAACGTGGCATAAGCCTCAATCACATGTGCGACCTGCACATCAAGCTTCAATCATACTGGACTGAACATAATCCTGGCAAGAAACTTAACGATTGGCTGGATGGACTGGCAAATGCGGAGATTGAGGAGGCATTAAGGAAGGCACCAACCCGTGGAAAGCACTGGATGGTGGTCGATATTCCATCCAGCGAAGAGTAAGCGATTTGGGCTATAATCATCATATGCTACAAAATTTGGCTCCTCTCTATTTCCTGTGGTGTGGCAGGAGCGAAAACCCTCCTTGAGGCCAGCTATACTATCTGGGATAAACGAAATAGCAGCCTTGCTTGCCGATTTTCATTTATCTGAATTGGATCTCGTTTGATGTTAACTTGAAGTTAACCACGCAAAATAGCGAAGCGCCAAAATTTTTCTCATATATTATTTGATATTACTCAGAAATGACCCGAAATATTTACAGGAAACAGGAAACCCAAAACCCAATGGCATAAGTGATTTTTTACCTTTTTACCCATTTGCCTTATTTCGTTGTTTATTGAACTTCACATTAAGCAATCTAACCATATTGGCTTTTTTTAGCTAAAATTTTTTTCATTAAATGCGGTAATTTTGGATTTCATCCACAATTTAACCGATGAATTTATTAACAAGGAATCAAACTGTGTGAAGGAATGCCGTGTTGAAACGGAGGTGATAATCAATGGATATTATGTCCCAAATATATGCAATCATAATCTTTGGAGCGATGGTTGTCTTATTGCCATGGGGTTTGAATAAATGGTCCGACTCCAAGTCTGGTGTAAGGTAGGCATTTGCGCATGATTTGGTCCTGGAGATGCCAGGACTTCTGTGTTTTTGCGTTTTTTGAATAGGTAGTTATTCTATCAATGAAAGAACCTTGCCCGCCAGAGGCAAGTGTATGGATTAACAGAGGCTAAGGTAGTGCGCTAAGAAAACATTGGATTTCAAATCAGTCATAGCCAGGGAAATACTCCTTGCGAGCCTGTTTCTCTGGGATGCTCATCTCCTTGAGTAGGAGAAGCATGGAATCTACCATTCTTTGCGGGCCACTGGAATAGAATGTCCAATCGGCATAATTGGG
>Ga0351897_1110_pt1 | contig 16070 bp, 9 predicted proteins | sample BONcelHT113001C4_FD_206876 | JGI IMG/M metagenome (GOLD analysis project Ga0351897, IMG submission 206876) | Enriched cells from coal bed in the Powder River Basin, Montana, United States - BONCAT cells T11 rep1 HSBNCT.T11.300.1.C4 ... | reverse complement strand
CAACTTCGGTTGGGGTTACTGTAGGTTCAACCGTAAATTCAACACCAACTTCAGTCGGGGTTATTGTAGGTTCAATCGTGAACTCAGCACCAACTTCTGTCGGGGTTATTGTAGGTTCAATCGTGAACTCAGCACCAACTTCGGTAGGAGTTACGGTCGGTTCAACCGTCAACTCAACGCCAGCTTCGGTAGGAGTTACGGTCGGGGTAACCGTAGGTTCAATCGTAACCTCATAACCAACTTCGGTTGGGGTAACCGTCAATTGAGGAAGTAATTCTTCTACTTTTTCTTTATCTGCCTTCTCTTTATCCGCCTTCTCCTTGTCAGCCTTCTCTTTATCCGCCTTCTCCTTGTCAGCCTTCTCTTTATCTGCCTTCTCTTTATCTGCCTTCTCTTTATCGGGGAGGAGGACCTGAGCTCCAGGTTTAGTCCCGTCTAAATTCTGGTTATTTGGTGTTGCAAGTGTCGAACCACTTTCAGTTATCTTCTGGGATCCAGAGGGCGTGGTCACCTGGGCACCCCCTTTAGATTCAGCATCCGGCAGAACTGTTTGCTGAACCTCTATCGTAGGTATTGTATCAGTCTGAATAACTTTGGGAGTATCTGTAACAGGCTTATCCTTCTCTTTCATTTCAGGAAGAAGAACTTGGGCTCCGGGTTTAGTCCCATCAACATTCTGATTATTTGGAGTTGCAAGGGTAGCTCCTTCACTTGTGATCTCCTGAGAACCGGAGGGAGTAGTAACCTGAGCACCCTTAGTTGAATCATCCAAAAGCGAGGTAGGGGCTGGAGTTACTAAAACGGTTTCGATTAAGTCAGTCTGAACACCCGAGGAACTGTCATCACTCTTTTTACCTTTGTCATCTTTATCAGGTAGAAGAACCTGGGCTCCAGGTTTAGTCCCATCAACATTCTGATTATTTGGAGTTGCAAGAGTGTCTCCTTCACTTGTGATCTCCTGAGAACCAGAGGGAGTGGTGACTTGAGCACCTTTTTTCTCTTCAGATTCTTTCTCTTCAGTTTGTGGGGCAAGATTTCCACTAAAGGATCCGTCAAATTGGTTAGATACCTCACCAGATACTGCTCCATTTGCAATTGATATATCTGCGTGCAACGGATCCATGTCTTCAGGACTTATTTGAGCAATATCAACAGATTCAACGGATGCGACTCCCTCAAATATGAGTTGATTTTCATCAGATAGAAGTTCCTCACCAAATATTGCTCCATTTGCAACAGACATCTCAAAATTGACATCAAAATCTTCAGAAAAAACAGAATCATCAATTATTGAAATATCGTCGATTACAATCTGACCCTCTTCAGATGAAAGTTCTTTCCCAAATACTGCTCCATTGGCTACTGACATTTCAAATTGAATGTCAAAATCTTCAGGAAAAGATGAGTCTACCGGCTCAATTGATGCAATGGAATCGAATTGAAGCATTCCATCATCTGATTCCAAACCATCTCCAAATATTGCGCCATTTGCAACAGACATCTCATAGAAAATATCATCAGGTAATTCTACTTCAACCAGATCAACGGGATCTGGATCTTCCAAATCAAACTCTAGTTGTTTCCAATCATCTGCCTCTGGTTCTTCATATTCGATTGGTTCAGGCGTTTCAACTGGATCAGTAAAATTGTCTGCATATGTGATACAAAAAAATCCATTCAGCAGAGTAAAAATTACTCCGATTAGAATTATTGGTTTTAAGATTGACGCCATCACTTACACCCCGTTAGTGATTTTTGTAAATTGTTATTCTTATGTAAAATGGTTATGAATACCAACTGCTATCCTCAACATGGTATCAGGTATCTAATATAATTATCTACAGCCCATTCATGAAATCCATACAATAAAACATAGGATTAACCTAATATTTACCCCATAAAAAATTATCTATTGAAACACATTTCACATTATTTCTATTAAATAATAATTGTGAAGAAATAATTAAGTAACCAACACCATAATGGATAAATATATGATGGCTCAACATATACCACATGAAATTTCTGGCATTTTTAGGTTTTTTGCTTTTAGTTGCCCTGTTTTTACCAGTAACAGCAGATACCAGTGAAGAATCTTCTTCGATTGCTGAATGGAAAGAAGGATATTATCCAAAATATCCACTTGATCCAGCAATAACCTGGGAAGGAAATCTTACACTTGAAGCAGGATTCCCCCTGGTCCAACACGCCTTTGCCCCGTTTTCGGAGAAAGAATGGGAGACCTTTGACATAGGAAAAGAACACACAATAAAAATTATTGCATATGAAAATCCTCCACTTTTTCCGAATCAAACAATTTACGCCATTTATCACCCAGTATTAGAAACCATGCCATGGCTGATAGAAATGAAAAATTCAGTAACCGGAGATGACATGCTCGCCCAGGTTGCTTCTACCCCAAAAGGGAAATATGACCCACAATTAACTCCGCTCGAAAACGATCAGAATAATAACATTGGATGGTACGTTGTTGATGGAACGCTCTATCCAAGAACCTGGATCAGCGGTCATTTAGCAGAGGGACAAACATGGGTTGAATACTGGGGCCCCTTCTTACCTGATCAGGATGGATCAACACTTCGAAAGCGAACATACTCAATCAGGGAAGAACCAGTTGAATTCGAAGGAGAAACATATCCGGGATACATAGTCCGGATAGTCGGTCCTCATGTCATCGCGAATGTTCCTACCGAAACAGTAGAAGAACTGACTCTTGTTGATGGTATTGGGGTTACTAAGAGATTACTTACCCACACTGCAGCAGAACCCTTTGTTCGAAACTCAACAATTACGGGTAAACAAACAATGCCTGCAGGCACGATGATCTTCAGGCATATGGTTACAATGTATTCAATGGAAGATGGAAAATAATTCTCTATTCCATTTTTTAAATCTTAAATCCCACAAATTATGAGGGGTGGATATTACAATGAAATGCAATAAATGTCAGATTTATTTTAATGAATAAAAATGAAAATCGAATTATATTTCATAGAGTAACACATATGAAAAATTTATACGGCTTCTTCATTCTTCTTTTAGTTGTTATTCCCACGGGTTTTGCATTCGCAGACCGGTTGCCATCACAGGTTCCGGAAACCCAGACCTTTTCAATAGACACTACAATTAGTGCTATTGGTATGATCAAGGATGAAACCGATCTGACCTGGGTCTTAACAAACAGGGGGACAATTGCTTCAGATATCTTGGGATATAAACAGGTTATTGCAGATTCGGTTTTTAAAGATTCTCTTCTTACAAATGGCGGAAAATTCCGTGAAGTTCGAAATTTCGAGTATATTTCCCAGAACAGAGGAAAAACTCGATATAATATTGAAGGAGAAAAAATACTGACATATGCAAGCGTAAAAGGTTCACATTTAGTAGGTGAAGAGGAATCCGTGTTATCAAATGCAGGGAACTGGACTGAACGTGATAATTACATACGATGTGTATTTATCACAGAACCCACACTTATAATCCCTGCATTCTGTAATATCATCTCTGCAAAAAGCAATCTCATTAACATCAACAGTGCAAAAATATCTACCTGGAACGATATGCGAGCAGTCGGCACATCTTCCATCCCTGCAGGCCTGAGATACCGGATTGCAGTAACACCAGATGAATCCTATGGAACAGGATTTGCAGAAGGAACAATCAATACGGTTTTTGCCGGATCAATTATGGAAGCGAGATACTTCAATGATAATGGAAACACTCCAGGGATAAATGAACCAAATTCCACACATATCCAGAATAAAACGTCTATTGAAAATAACTGGAAAGATGCAACCCGGGTATCGGGAGGTATCAATAAATTTATGAAAACCCTCTCGTATAATTCAGGTATTAGATTGTAATATTAACCATCAATTTTTAATTTTAAAATTCATTATTACTCACCCAAAACTGCTTTATAGGATAGGTACAATTATATTTCTTTTATATCACACCGTATGAAAGAGGGTATTTTTCTCTTCAGATATTCAGGGAGTTATACTGCAAAAAGCATCAAATCCCATTGAATAATCACGGAAGGTCGAATAGTATCCTCATTACAGAGAGCAGTACTGGAGAAAATGTTTTTGCTCAAGGGGAGAAAAATGAGACATACTTCAGGATTTATTACGACTGCTTTGGTTTTTATAATCATAGCAGCATGTATGGCCCCCGGTTCAGCTAGCTCGGGGTATTATTGGTCAAAGAGCGGTTATCTCTATACATCACAATCTGCAACATATGAAATCCGGGTTGATTGTGCTGCGCAACTCATAATGAATACCCCGTATGGATCCAAATTTGATATTTATGCATTGAGAAGACCAACCGGGAGCTGGCCATCTGAGGGATCAATCAAGTCTAATTATGACAAAGCAGATTTTTCGTACAATCACATAAAGTATCTCAATCTTGAACAAGGAAACTGGTATATCCTTGTATATGCACACTCTGGATTTGGTGCATTCAAACTTGATGCCTCGAACACATGTTTCAGCCCTCTACCTCCCTTACCAGACCCATGTTATGGTATCCCGGATTGTGGTGGAATTAAGTGCACGCCTGAAGCAGTCGACTATAAAACCGGTTACCTGAATGCAGGAGAATCAAAGACCTATGTCTATCAGATAATGGGGAACCGAAACTATATCGAATGGATTCTATCAGGACCCTGTGGTGAGAAAGTAATTCCAATGGCAGTTATGACATCTAATCAGGTTAATATAATGCGAACCAGTTATTGTGGATCTGACTTTACCCTCTACATCTACAAGGACTGCGATCCACGTTATTATTATTGTAAAGCAACGAAGGCAGATATCAGCACTGGTGCCAACAAATATGTTGGAATTCCATATCCAACTACCGGATCCAGGTATTATGCCCAGGTATATGCAAAAAGCGGGAGTGGAACATATTCACTTAATGCCCGCAGTTACAACTGCCATGATGATATTATCGTAATGATGTCACAACAACCAGAGATGGTTTCAATGATGAGCACGGCATCAGATATTTCTGCACCGGCAAGTATATTTGCAAAAAATTAATAGAAAACAAAAAGTCACAATGTGACTATCTTTTTTTTATTCTGATACTTAAAACAATAGAATAAGCCAAAAAGAAAACGCAAATAAAGTTTTTTGATTTTAAATACATTTTATTTAATCATCAGGACTTTTACCGTTTTCTTCTGAGAAACTTAATGACTTCCGAAGTAATAGATGTACTCCTCGTGAGTTCAGATACGAGAGGGTGGGGGGCAGTTATATTGAATTCTATTTATAAAATAGGGATTATAAGTCTAATACTAATAACCGGAGTTGTTTCAGCAGATCGTCTGCCAAACCAGACTCCCGAGAACCAGATGTTTTCTATTGAGACTATCATCGATGTGGTAGGAATGGTAAGTGATAGTACGACCATGTCCTGGACAATTGCATCACCTGGATCAATACCAACCGGAATACTGGGAGCACAGCAGTCAGTGTCAGATATCTCCTACCGGGATTCGATCATGACAAATGGCGGACATACCATGTTAAACAAAAAAGTCGCATTCAACTCAGGCGATACATCAAATGGTTTGTACAATCTCGAATCCGAAAAAGTTCTAACCTATACTGGTATTGAAGGATCCCATTTGGTAGGTGATGAGGAGTATACCCTTTCAGTTGCCGGAACCAATACAAACACTGACGATTCGATAAGATGTGTATTTTCTAATCCGTCATCATCAGTTCTGCCAGCATTCTGCAATATTGTCACTGCCAGAAGCAGTCTGATAAACATTAATAGTGCTCAGATATCTTCAAGAGGACAGATACGTAGTGTTGCATCATCAGCTGACATTCCTGCAGAATTGAATTACCGGATTGCGGTAACCCCTGATTCAGGTTCAGGGAGCGAATTTGCGCTAGGAACGGTGAAAACCCTCTTTTCCGGCTCCGTCATGGAAGCCAGAGATGGTTCAGCAGAAAACTGGAACAAAACATCAGCAGAGAATACCTGGAAAGACTCAACGACAGTTCATGGCGGGATAAAAAACTTCCAGAAAATGTTTGAATACAAATCCGGATTCAAAGTGTAGAAAAAAAATAAAAAAAACATTGACACTATCAACTCCACTTTTTTAAGATTCACCGCTATCCTCATGAACCGGGACATCAGATAAGTAATCATCTATGATACCCCTTCCAGAAATATCGACACATAGAGAAAACGGCCTGACCGCCGCAGAGGCTCAAAATTCCCAAAGATTACATGGGAAAAACGAATTAACCCCTCCAAGAAGGATTCCGATATGGAAACAATACCTGGAAAAATATAACGACCCTATCATCAGAATTCTCCTGGTAGCTGTGGTTCTTTCTGCTATTGTTGCAGTATTAGAAGGAAACAGTCTCATTGACACCATCGGGATTGCTCTGGCAGTAATCCTCGCAACCAGCATCGCTTTTCTCACCGAATTTAAAAGCAACCGCGAATTTGATGCGCTAAACGCTCTGCGTGAGGACACTGGTGTTAAAGTAATCAGAGACAAAAGTCCTTCAACCATCCCGATGCGGGACATCGTTGTTGGGGATCTGGTTCTTCTTGAGGTTGGAGATGCTGTTCCCTCTGATGGGTACTTGATACATGCTACTGAGGTTGAGGTTGATGAATCAGCCTTTACCGGCGAGAGTGAAGCGGTTAAAAAGCAGAACACTGACACCGTCCTTAAAGGAACATATGTAACTGCCGGACGAGGCCGGATGATTACCGGTGCAGTTGGTGACGCAACCAGTATGGGCAGGATTGCTGCGTCTCTTATTGAAGGATCCCGTCCAGACACCCCGCTTCAGGTAAAACTAGCAGAACTTGCAAAACTGATTAGTAAATTCGGTTATGCGATGGCAGGTCTGATTGTTGCATCGGTGATGGTTCAGGGCCTTATAATTGGCCCGGCACCGGACTCCCCCCTTGAAATGGTCAGGTTCTTTTTAAATGCCTGTATGTTTGCGGTAGTCATCATCGTTGTATCTGTCCCTGAAGGTCTGCCAGTCAGTGTTACTGTTTCCCTTGCCCTGACTATGCGGAAGATGACTCGTGCAGCAAGTCTGGTAAGACGGATGATTGCATGCGAGACAGTAGGTGCAGTAACAGTTATCTGCACAGACAAAACCGGGACACTGACCATGAATCAGATGGAGGTAGCAGCTTCATCAATAGAGGTTCCTGAAGAGATCAAGACCTCTATGCTTACCACAGGAGAGTGGATAACACTCAATGCAGCAGTAAACAGCACTGCGGAACTTGAAGAGCGGGAATCAAAGATGGTAACTGTCGGGAACTCAACCGAAGGATCTCTGCTACGATGGCTTCTTCGTGCCGGTGTTTCATATCAGAATATTCGAAAAGAATATGAACCAGCCTCCCAGAGTTTTTTTACATCTCAAAAGAAGCAGATGTCAACAGTAATCTCTCGTGACGGGCGTTTCTATGTTCTGGTAAAGGGAGCTCCGGAAGTAATTGCAGCACGATGCACCCCTGCCCCTGATATGAGTCATGTGCATACTCTTGCCACCAGAGCGATGCGAACCCTGGCCTTTGCCCATGCACAGATACCTACTGCTGAAACAGAACCAGATACCCTCATCTGGGATGGATATGTAGGAATCAGGGATGAAGTCAGACCAGATGTGCCCCGAGCAGTGGAAATATGTAAGCACGCCGGAATCGATGTGAAAATGGTGACTGGTGACAGTCCTGAGACCGGGGCAGCAATAGCCCGTGAAACCGGGATTCTTACTACAGGTACTATTATGACCGGCCCTGAGTTTCGGGAACTCTCTGAGATAGAGAGGCGGAAAATTGTTCCAGATCTCCAGGTTCTTGCAAGATCACAACCTCACGATAAACTTCTTTTAGTGCAGGCTCTGCAGGCAGATGGGGAAGTAGTCGCAGTAACAGGTGATGGGACAAATGATGCTCCGGCACTAAGAAATGCTGATGTCGGACTTGCAATGGGAATAGCCGGTACAGAGGTTGCTCGTGAAGCCAGCGATATCATTCTGCTGGATGATTCATTCCCAACAATTGAACGGGCAGTATGGTGGGGGAGAGCATTATATGAGAATATCCAGCGGTTTTTGATCTTTCAGCTCACCATTAACATATCTGCAGCGATCCTCACATTTATATCGCCGCTGCTTGGACTTGCTCCTCCGTTTACCATCATCCAGTTACTCTGGATTAATATCATTATGGACTCACTTGCAGCCCTTGCTCTATGTAGTGAAGCTCCGCATAAGGTCCTGATGGACAGGAAACCTATCCCCCGAAACCAGCCGGTAATCACCCCCTATATGACACGGGCAATCCTAATTACTGCGGGAATTTATATTATTGCCGGAATAATCCTGATGTTTACCGGCATTCCCTTCATGGATACCCCACAACAGCAGGTATCTGCCTTCTTTGCCGGATTTGTAATTGCACAGGTATGGAACGGTATTAACTGCAGGGGAATCAATGGAGTAATGCCTGCAATATTCAGGGGCAATCCCTCATTCTATCTCATCATGGGACTGATTGTAGTCATTCAGGTCCTTATCGTGCAGTATGGGGGAAGTTTGTTTGGAACAGTCCCTCTCTCACTGCTTCAATGGATAGTTATTGGCATAGGAACATTGCCGGTTCTTCTGATATGGCCACTGCTTAAGGTGATTGATAACAGGTATGGAAAAAGAACTGAGTAATGGCATTTCAATTTTATAATTACACACCCATTTTAATTAAGTACTGAATATCATGAGACTTGCAGATTTCAGGATCTGTATATAATAATTATATTCTCATGTGTATGTTAGAGTAAAACTTTTTTCATCAGTCTTATTTAAATCCCCTCAAATGGGCAAAGCACCATTAGGATGTTTAATGAATATCCCATAGTTAAAAAATGCATCTATTTTATAATTATCCCACAATTCCATCGGACCTTACTTATGATTAATATGAGTTTCAGAAAATTTCATCAGCTAAAGATAACCAGGTTTTAAAAATGAGATGCCATTAAGAATTCTTACAAAAAAGGATTTAAGATGTTGTAATGATTATCGGGATAAGACTTGATCCATAATTATTCTCTTCATCAGTCTCATGTACTTCCCGTGATGAATCAACGAAAAGTCCGAAATAATACTTACCTGGCTTGATAGTTGCAGGAATTGGAACGGTGGCATTACCGGTTCTCTGCTTTCCTGCAAGCAGATTCTCAATCCATCCCATACCAACTATGAGATCTTCAGTCTCACGGATCGTGGTATCAGGAGAAAGGAAAAGTGAAACATTAAATGCTCCTGCATCTCCGGGTCCATCATTGAGTATCGTGGTACTTACTTCCATAATTCCTCCAGCAACTCCGGTATTCGGAGAGACAATATCCACAGGAACAAGATCCGGAAGAGTATCTTCATTAGTACCAGATGACGAATTGGAAATTTCTGCAAGTGAAACAGGACTTTCTTCCAGAGTGTCTTCTTCCTTATCGTTCTCAACCGGATCAATTTCATCCTGCACAAGGGCGGGTTGCTCAGTTGCCAGGATACCGGGATCTGGTTCTGAAACAACTCCTTCATCTGAAGAGGAGACCGGAGCAGGTGTCTGCACAGGCTTTGAATCAGGCAGGAGAGATGGCGATTGTGTCAGAGGTTCTGAGGGTTCATCAGTAGTCACAACAGAACTGGAAGACCCGATAGTAATCGGTGTATCCATTGCTCGTGAATTATTCTGTTTATCTTTTTCAGTCACCTTGCCAAGACTATCTGCCATTGCAACAAGATAGTAGGTCCCGGGTTTGACTCCTGCAGGAATAAGCGCCATTGCAGAGCCCTCACGTGCTTTTCCTGCAGCAAGGTCAGGTACATCCCCAAAGCCGAGCATGATGTCATCTGAGGAAATTTTGGTATCCTGGGATAAATGCATGGATAACCGGAACGGACCTGCATCAGCGTCACCTGCATTTCTTACCGTAGTTTGCACTGAAATTGCATCGCCAGGCTGAGCAGATTCCGGCCCGATGATGCTGTCAACAACCAGATCAGCCCTTTCAACACGTATCTCTTCTGACTGGGGAGTTTTTGGAACTGCAAGCTGAGCATTACCCAGCTGAGATCCGATACTGGGGCTGACTTCGGGGACATCCACCATCAATGTAGCAGTCTTTCCGTTATTGGTCTCACTAACCTCCATTATCTCATTATTCGGATCAATATATGCTCCAATATAATAATTGCCAGAAGGAATCTGGGAGATGGGGAAAAACCCATTAATTGTCTTTTTTGTCCCGGGAAGGAGGTTTGAAACCAGATAAAACCCTATTGGAGTATCTTCAGAAGTGACGGGCGTCTCATATGACCCGTAAAAGGTGATAAAGAAATCACGTGACGGTCTTACACCTTCATTTCCAATAGATGCAACGATGGAGAGCCGGTCAGAACCTTGTGGAATTGAAGCATCGAGCTCATAAAGCACCATATCAGGACCGGTTGGGTCAGGTTTCTTGCCAACATCCACATCAGTCTGAATCATCTCGTCAAGTTTTGATTCACTTTTTGCAGGCCGTGCATCAGGTATGGGAGTAATACTCATGTCTGCAAGAGCTCCGATCTTTTTTCGGAATGGATCCAGAATCAGGGGATCAAGCTCTAATGCTTTTGCATTACTCTCTTCAGCTTCACTTGAGCGATCCAGCTTATTCAGCACCTTGCCTCGCCACATCCATGCACTTGAGAGAGTTGGATCCTGCTTGAGGGCATTATCTATGAGAGAGAGAGCCCGGTCATAATTATGAAGTGAGAACTGAACAACACCCTGCTCCAGCCAGTACTCAGGGTATTCGAGCCGTTCGGTCATATTAGTAGAGGAAACCGTGCATATCCCTCCGATCAGAAGAAGGAGGAAAACAATTTTTGACCAGGTATTTTTCATAGATATTCACCGATATATATATTTTTGTAAGTGAGACAATGATATCTTTTTGCCTTAAAAAAATTTCAGAAGAAGAAAGAAAGGGAGAAAATTTAAAGGTACCTGCGAACCGTCAGGCACCAATACTTGCAAGACTGCATGGTCCGTCTACAAAGACCCAGTATGCCCGCATGGGAGTTAGTAATCCGGAATCACTATGAGTATCGTTGCCTCCGTTAATAATAGTCGCTTCAGTCTGTTGAACAGTCGAATCCCAGCCGATGACCTGGGTCCAGGATTTCCGGATAGATAAGAGAGCATCCCTCGCAGAAGCCGGAGTTGCTCCTGAAAAACCAACAAGGTTCCAGCCAGTTACCAGATCCTTGACAGGCGGAACCTGAAGGGGATCTACCGTATATTTTAGAAGAATTTTGTCGGGTTTTGCAGTATAAATAAAGTATCCATCTAACGGCATCAAAATATCATCGGCAGACAGATCTTTCCATCCACCAGAATCTGCATCATATGTCCATATACTCCGCCCTGCTGAATCAAGACCTGAGAATATTGTCGCCTTATTTGTATCTTCAGCGAGCCTTCTTGGAATACCCACCAGATTCCACCCAGGCGTTAAATCAATAACGCCGGAATTATAAGAATCATCTACCGTGACCTCTGCAGGGGCAGGAGTCAGTTCTTCTGCACAGACCATCATTGTGCAGAAGGATAAAACGAATACACACGTAAAAGACCAGATAAACCATCTCATTCCTATCATCACCAGACTACAGTCAGAAATTAGTATTCACCGTTTCTGTGCGTTCCTATTTGTCTCTGTCGCTCAGGCACCATTATTCTGATCACCATATATTCTGATAATAGAATACCCAACTCATATATGAAAATGAAAAAATATACACTTCAACCGTCACAGATGCCTTTTGATCTTGATATAACACTTTCATGCGGACAGGTGTTCCAATGGGTGAGGCATGAAGAAATATGGACAGGTATTGTCAAAAATTCGATAATAACCATCAGACAAAATGGAAAAACCCTTGAATATGATGGATGCAAAGAAACTGATCTTATCAATTATTTTAACCTGAATTTTGAGATTGAAAAAGTTACAGAGTCAATCAGAAATTCTATTGCGCAAACTACAGGCACAATACCAGATTTGCTCTTTGAAACTGCGCTTTCAGTTGCACAAGGACTTCGCATTATCAGACAAGACCCCTGGGAATGCCTGGTCAGTTTTATCTGCTCACAAAACTCGAACATACCAGCAATTACAAAGCGCATCAATCTTCTCAGTCAGCAGTATGGAAACTCTCTTCAGGATGGGTGGTTTGGTATTCCTGATCCATTATCCCTCACGCAGGCACCAGTAGATAAAATCCGGGGCTGCTCTACCGGATACCGGGCTTCATATCTGACCGATACTGCATCATATATCAGTGAGAATCCGGATTTTCTATCCGGACTTTCAGTTCTTGAGATGAAAGACGCGAGGATACTCTTATTAAACCTTTCCGGAGTAGGACCCAAGGTTGCAGATTGTGTGCTTCTTTTTGCATATAACTATTATCAGGCAGTTCCAGTCGATGTATGGATACGAAAAATCATAACCAAAGGGTATCCTGATCTCATATTTCAAGCAGGCTCACGAAAAGAACCTTCATACGATCAGATTGCGGACTATTGTCGGAATTATTTTGGGTACTACGCAGGTTACGCCCAGCAACTGCTCTTTGCCGCTCGAAATTCCCTCATTACAAAACATAACACCTAAAGACACCGTAAAGAGACTTTTAATAAAATTTGAACATAGTGTTATGGCGTAACAACCAGGTCTATTATATCTTCTAATTATGCAAATTATACGTCCAACCATGAATTACCCTCAATTAGGAGAATCATTTATATTATTGCTTAGCATACAGCCTATCAATGTACCTCAAACCTGAGGAAATATCAGTTCTGGCGGTAGATGACGACAGAAAATTCTGCGAAATAATATCTCACTATCTATCAGAAGATCCAAAATATTCTGTTATTACTGCAGAGTCGGGAAAAGAGGCTCTGGAAATACTAAAAACAAGGCAGATTTCAGCAATCATTGCCGATTTTCAGATGCCTGATATAGATGGCATTGAACTTTTAAGAATTTTACGAACCGAAGGAAATGATATTCCCTTTGTCATTTTTACCGGACAAGGGTGTGAATCCGTTGCAATTCAGGCACTCAATGAAGGAGCAGATTTTTACCTGGTTAAAGGAGAAGATCCCGGCCCTCAGTTTCTCGTACTTCGTAAAAACCTAAGTGAAATTGTCGCGAGAAGACAGGCTGATGAGGCTCTCAGGCTGAGCGAAGCAGAAAATCGCAAGATTCTTTCACTGCTGCGAGCGACCCTGGATGCAACAGAAGATGGTGTTTTAGTAGAAAATAATCAGGGAGAGATCGCCTGGTATAATGAACGGTTGCTTCAGCTCTTAAATCTTCATCCGGATGAGGTTGAAGGAAAACAACGGATTGAAGTTCTCATGTCCCTGAGAACAGAACTCATCGACTATAATGAATCCGGTTGTCCGGATTTAGAGAAAACATTCATAGAATCAAAAATAAGCCAGAATATCCTCTCCTTCAAAGATGGAAGAGTTATTGAAACTCATGTAAGGCCCCAGATATGTGAAGGGATAACAATCGGGAGAGTCTGGAGTTATCATGACATAACTGCCAGAATACAGGCAGAACACGCACTATTTGAAAGCAGGGAGCGATTTCGGATTCTCTTTGATAACTCACCAATCAGTCACCAGGCTTTGTCAAATGATGGTAAAATTCAGGAGGTTAATCAGACCTGGCTTGCCATGCTCGGATACACCAGAGATGAGGTAATAGGAAAACCATTTATTGACTTTTGTACCCCTGAAAGTAAGAATTCCTTCATTGCATGTTTTCGGGAATTGAGAGATCTGACTCAGATACACTCAATAGAACTAATTTTAAATCATAAAGATGGAAGAGAGATAATTGTTATCGCTGATGGGATAGTGGTGCAACGAAAAGATAACACAAGTCATCATATTCAATGTTCATTGCGAGATATTACTCATCATAGAAAAACTGAAGAACAACTGAGATGGACCGAATCACTCCTTGAAGAGATTGTTTTCCTGCTTCCATTTGGTATATGTGTCACAGAGGGACCCAGTCAGACTATTATCTTTGAAAACACCCAATTTTACGAAATATGGCAGACAACCAAATCAGGAAATACAATCAAACATCTGACATTACCACAGGTAATGGATTCAAATAAAGCAAAAATTATTTCCGATTATTCCTACGGGGGGTGAACAGGTAAAGGGCAGATTAGATGTAATATGTGCAGAAATTTCACTCTCTGACCGGCGTATCCTTCGATCCTATCAACGAAAATTCTCACAAAAAGACGATGAAACCCGAGTACTATGGGCATTTGAAAATATAACCAGATTTAAAGATCAGGAAGAAGAATTACGCAAGTATGCCCGGAGTTTAGAAATATTAAACAGGATGATATCTCTTTCGGGTCGGGCAAAAGAAATTACATCACTGTGTAATCTTGCACTTGAATCTATTATCCCACTCATGAATTACGATGCAGGAGCGGTCTGCCTCATAAAATATAATAAAAAAATCCCCCAGATGATCTCCTCAATTGGAATCAGCCCGGATATGGAGAAAAATTTCTTTTCAGCCATATCACCCATATGTTCAGAGGTTATTACCTCAGGAAATCCATTTTTTTCCGAGAACTTCTCATCATTCAGCCCTGACCTCTCATATCAGTCAGGTATCTGTTCTATTGCCATCATCCCTCTCCTTCCTGGGACTGCCATGCAGGGAGCAATTCTTCTCATTAACAAACGGGAAAAGTCGATAAGCCCGAATGAAAAAACCATCCTTGCAGGAATAGGAAGAGAAATCGGAGGAGCACTTGTCAGACTACATGATCAGGATGCACTTCGAAATTCCCGAAAAAATCTCGAAAACCTGGTAAACTCAATCAGCGATATGGTGTTTGTCCTGGACGCAGATTCAGAAACCATATTAGATATTAACGAAGCAGTATTATCCCGGCTTGGATATTGCCGTGAGGAAATGATCGGCGTATCAATAAGAAAGCCAACATTCATGACAACTCCGTTGTTTCCATCTGAATTATTCACTGATGAAACTACCATTAGAAAACATACCATCCCGGATAGTGAAGGAAATCTCATTCATGTAGAGACCAGTACTGCCCGGGGTATGTGGAATATTCGAAATGCATACTTTTGTGTAAGTCGCGACATTACAGAATCACTTGCAGCTCAGGAACTCATCCATAAAAGTGAAGAGAGACTACGGGCATTATTTGAGTCCTCGCCTATTGGATTAGAATTATATAATGCTGAAGGATTTCTCATCGATATCAATCCTGCAGCACAGGAAATTTTTGGGATTTCAGATAAGCAGGCAATTATTGATCTTTCCCTCTCCAAAGACCCGGTAATAAAAAAGTCCTTGTGTACAGATATCAGACAAGGGCGGACGGTCACCTATGAAAAGATACTGGATATGTCCAGCCCTGCAAACACACCCCTGTATCGATCACATAAAAAACATAACCTTGAGATACGGGTTATTGTAACTCCTCTGCAGACAAGTAACACGGCAGGTAATACCGGATACCTGGTTATCGTTGAAGATATTACAGAAAAAATGCAGGCCACAAGATTACTTGCAGAAAGTGAAGCATTTAACAGAGGGCTGATCACGAATCTCCCTGATTACGTAATGATCTATAATAATGAAGGACAGATTCTTTATGTTAATCCTTCAGCAATAACTGCTATGCGTGCAATTGATGAAAAAATAATCGGAAACTCAATTTATACATACATAATCCCTGAGTATCATAAATTTGTAACCAGCCAGATTGAAAAAAGACAAAACGGAGAAGATATTGCCCCGTACGAAATTCGAATTATGCGACATGATAAAAGTCAACTGGATGTTATGGTTCAGGCTACAAAAATTCCATATCATGGAAGTGAAGCAGTTCTTG
>Ga0351897_1109_pt1 | contig 16099 bp, 19 predicted proteins | sample BONcelHT113001C4_FD_206876 | JGI IMG/M metagenome (GOLD analysis project Ga0351897, IMG submission 206876) | Enriched cells from coal bed in the Powder River Basin, Montana, United States - BONCAT cells T11 rep1 HSBNCT.T11.300.1.C4 ... | reverse complement strand
GGATGATAAGGCGAACATCTACATCCTCAATATCCTTCGTGGCCGGTGGGAGTGGCCGGATGCAAAAGAGCACATCATCGATGAGATCCTCTCCCAGGGAGTCGGTCTGGCCGGTGTCGAGACCAACGGCTTTCAGCTCTCCTCCTTCCAGGAGCTGGTCCGGGAGAAGCGCCTTCGCAGTGTCGCCTTCTATCCCGTCACGGTCAATAAAGACAAGGTGAGCCGCGCCCTGCTCTGCTCGGCCAGAGGTGCCGCAGGCAAGCTGTTCTACCGCAAGAATGCCTCCTGGTTCGAGACGCTGCTCTACGAATTCACCAATTTTCCGGGCGGCGATCACGACGACATAGTGGACGCTGTTACGGGATGCATCGAGCTTCTGAACAATTTCCAGGCTGCAGCCCCTGTGGTCTCGCCTGGCGTTCCCAAAAGACGCAGCAAATGGAGAGGTAGAAGATAGTGGCAAATAAAAATAAAAAGAACATGAAACTGGTCGAGATGGGCCGGACCGGCCTGACTCGCTTTGGCGGCTACATCTCGGAGGAGTGGCTACCCGAACTGCAGGGCAGAAAGGGCGCTGAGGTCTACAAAAGGATGGCCGATAGCGATGCCATTGTTGGTGGCTACCTTTTTGCCATCAAGGAGATCGCCAAATCGGTCCCCTGGTTCGCCGTTCCCGCCAACAGCAGCGATGAGGGCCAGAAGGACGCCAGGTATCTGGAGAGCTGTATCTATGACATGTCCACGCCCTGGCCCTCCACCCAGGATGAGATCCTGAGCATGCTGACCTTCGGCTGGGGCTACTTCGAGAAGGTCTTCAAGATCCGCCGCGGCCCGAGGCAGAAAGATCCCCGATTCCACAGCCAGTATAAGGATGGACATATCGGCTGGGCCAAATGGGCACCCCGAGCCCAGGAGAGCCTGAATGAGTGGATCTATGACGAAGACACAGACACTCTCATTGGCATGAGCCAGATCCCGGCGCCGGACTACCAGGAGCGCAGGATTCCCCTCAGTAAGGCCCTGCATTTTGTAACCACTTCTTCGAAAGGAAATCCGGAGGGCCGCTCTCCCCTCAGAAACGCCCGTCGAAGCTGCTATATGAAAACTCAGATCGAGGACCTGGAAGGAATCGGAATCGAGCGCGACCTCGTAGGCTATCCGACTCTCTATATTCCATTAGAAGTCTTTGAGCAGAAGACCGACAAGGCAGCAGAAGCCTACAATGATTTCATGAATGTGATCTCCAACATCCGCAGGGACGAAGCTGAAGGCATCCTCCTGCCTGCGGTCTTCGATGCCAACGGCAACCGGCTCTACGAGTTCAAGTTGCTCTCCAGTTCAGGCACGCGCCAGTTCGACACCAGCCGGATAATTACCCGCTATGATGGCCGCATTGCTCTGACGGTTATGGCCGGTTTCCTGCTCCTGGGCCAACAGAATCAGGGCAGCTATGCCCTCTCTGAAACCATGTCCAAGATGTTCTATCAGTCGCTGATGTCTCTCCTGGACAACATAGCTGAGACCATAAACACCCAGGCCGTCCCCGAGCTCTTCGAGCTGAACGGCTGGGAGAGGGACGAGCTTCCCTATCTCGCCCACGGAAAGGCAGAGCCCACCAACCTTGAGGCGCTGGGCAACTTCCTGGGCAGGCTCACAGATATGGGCATGGTGCTGGACGATAGGCTGGAAAATCATCTGCGAGGCATTGCCGATATGCCCTTGAGAGACACGAAACAGGGGCCTCCTCGTCGCAAGGCAAAGCCTGCAACAGCCTCCAGAAAACCAAGGCGGCGGAAGAAGCCGGAGCTGGAAGACGAAGGTGAGCACGCTGATGGGGAGGTGGCTTCCTAATGGTAAATGGCTGGTGGTGGAGGTGTGCAAATGGCACACCCTGCAAAGCTTGCCGGGAGAGAGAAGGCCAGTTCTTCCCTCTCTCTGTGCCTTTTCAGCAAATTCATGACAATTGTGTCTGCTATCCCGAACTGTCTGAAGTAGAGGATCCCGAATATTCTGAGATGCTGCCGGAAGAAGAGATCTCTGGCCTGCAGAGGATCAGCTTTGAAACGAACGAGCCGGCAGCAGAAGTCCCTCAGATCGGGGATGAGGATCTGAAGTTTATCATGCCCCAATCTCCTGATGCGGGCCTGGGTGAACTGCGTCAAGTCCCAATTATCCAAAAGGATGAGAATTCAATGAAGTACTTTTCCAGCTTTGACGAACTCTGGTCTAATTGTGAGCCCTTCCTTGGCAATGGCACGAGGCTCTATGTGGAGAAGGCCGGACAGAAGCGGGCCTTCTCAACCAGGCGCGAGTTATCGATCCTGGACCGCTGGGCTGGAGGAGCCACGATCGTTACGGGCGGAGCGGAGAGGGCCATGCTCTTCAAGGCGGAGATGCCGCAGCAATGCATCAAGGATGCAAAGGCAGTCTTCGTCGCTGCCTCTCCTAACCGGATCGAGGTAGCGAGAGGGGTGCCCCTGGCAGGCGAAGGCCGCAGGCTCTTTCGAAAGTCCATCCTGGAGCCGGCTGGCCTTCAGGAAGAAGAGACCGGTTTTCTCTACCTCGTGCCTCGCTGCCTCAACCGTGAGCCGCGGGCGGAAGAGATTGACGCCTGGCGCCCCTGGGTCTTGCAGCAGCTCCAGACTATGAACCCCAGGGTCGTGGTCTCCCTGGGAAAGGCCGCGGCAGAAGTGGGCCTGGCCGGAATTGCGATGCCTCATCCTCATGCCGTCCTCCGCCATGGTGACTCCGGGGAGCTGGTCCGCAAGGCCAAGCGCCTCAAAGAGGCTCTGGCCGGGGCCCAGAACATCGATCTTAATTTAAATAGTTGGAATCTTAAGGAAGTTCCTGTCGTCGGAGAAGAGTTTCACGCCCCGATTTTCAAGGCCGATGAGGAAAGGCGCTTGGTGTTGGGCGTGATTGCCGAGTCCGATATGGTAGATGCTCAGGGCGATGTGATGAGTGCCCGCACTATCGAGGACATGGCCCACGACTATATGATCCGGTCCAGGAAGTTCGATGACCGGCACAACTGGAAACAGGTTGCGGCGATGCTCGTAGAGTCCTGGATTGTGCGGGAGGATACGATCCTATTTGGCCAACCTGTCAAAGCCATTTCGTGGGTAATCGCAGTCAAGGTCTTTGACGATGTGATTTGGCAGAAAATCAAATCAGGCGTTTACAAAGCCTTCAGTATTGGAGGAAAAGGTGTACGGGTCCCAAGAGTACGATTTGCGTGATTCGGAAGCCGAATTCATCAGCTTCGTTCCGAGAGGAGCGAATAAAAAGCAGTTCCTGGTGGTGAAGGAAATTAAAGAATTAAAAGAAGACATCGTGAAGACCATCCTGGAGACGCCGGACGAGGATCTGGTCAAAGCTCTTCAGGAGGCGGGCCTGGAGGGCGAGGGGGCCGGGGCGCTTGTGGGAGCGGCCAAAGTTCTCAAGGCTTACAAAGACGCCCTTCCCGAGAACGCAATTGCGATCTTGGCGAAATGTGCGGGGCTTGCCTTACCTGAATTTAAGAAGGAAGATGTGCCGAACAAAGGAAAGGAGACGAATAAGCAAGCTGCAAGCGAACTGTCCAAAGAGGCCATCGCCAAGATGGACCCTGCGACTCAGGCCGTTGTAAAGCAGCTCCTGGAGGAGAATGTTGTGACCAAGGCCGAGGCCAAGGAAGCCAAGCAGATTGTCAAGGAGCTGAAGGAAGAGAAGATCCTCAAGGAGTATGTGGCTAAAGCTGAGGATCTTCCTCATTTGACAATTGAGCCCCTTAAGTTCGGTCCTGTGTTAAAGGCCCTGGGCGAGGGTCACCCGGCTGAGTTCTCGGAGATCTTCAGGGTTCTCAAGGCGGCAGATGTAGCTATCGAGAAGTCCGAGCTCTTCAAAGAGATCGGCAAGGCTGGATCCGGTGAGTCGGACGCCGAGGCACAGGTCTACGCCAAGGCCAGAGGCATGGTGGCCAAAGACGGAGAGCTGACTTTTGATGAAGCGGTCTGCAAGGTCCTGGACGATAATCCTGAGCTGTACGAGAAGTACGAAGATGAGCGCCAGAAAACCGTAAAGAGGAGGGGCAAGTGATGGCCGGCGAGGAGATCATTTACTCTACGAGCATCCTGGCTGGCGCCGACCTTTCTGACAAGCAGTTTCGCTGTATCAAGCTCAACGCCTCCGGCCAGATGATACTCTCCGGTGCAGGGGAGAACTCGCTCGGCATCTTGCAGGACAAGCCGGCCTCTGGTCAGGTAGGAGCTGTCTGCTGCCTGGGAAAGAGCATGGCCGTCTACGGAGCAGAGGTGACGGCAAACCAGGACCTGACGCCAGATGCATCGGGCCGGCTGGTTCCGGCTACAGGCAACGATGCCCAGGTGGCCGTGGCTGCACAGTCCGGTTCTGTTGGTGAGATTCACAGCGTCTATTTGGTCTCCAGAGCGAGTGCCGGTGCCATCCAGAAGAGCGTTCTGTCCATCCCTTACAAGCTCTCCAAGATAGCCAATGGCGATCTGGTTACAGAGATCGTTCCCGGCTTTCCGGGGAGGATCATCAAATGGTGGTTTACGATCACTGATCCTGCCACAACCGCTGGCAAAACGGCCGATCTCAATTTGGAGATCAACTCCGCCAACGTTACGGGCGGCGTGCTGCAGCTCACTTCAGCCAACTGCACTCCCAGGGGAAGCAAGGTCGAGGCAGCCGCCATTTCTGCAAACAATGTCTTCGGCGCGGAAGACTCCATCAGCATAGAAGCTTCGAACGTCACCGCCTTTGCGGAGGGTGAAGGCGTGCTCATGATAGCTATAGAATAGAATAGGAGGTGAAGGAAAAATGCCTCAACCTACAGCAGGCGACGTTCACGTAAACCGCCTGCTTGGAAACATTTCCACCGCTTTCATTCAGAAACAGAGTGCCTTCATAGCTGCTGAAGCCTTTCCTGTAGTTCCGGTAGACAACAAGAGCGATCGTTATCCCGCATACAGTAAAGAGGATTGGATGAGGGATGAAGCTCAGGAAAGGGCTCCGGGAACGGAATCTTCAGGTGGCAGCTATGAAATTGATACCTCGCCTAACTTCCTCTGCCGCAAATATTCGATCCACAAAGACATAGACGACGACACGCGGGCAAACCAGGACAAGCCCTTAGATGCGGATAGAGACGGCACCCTCTTCGTCTCGCAGAAGATGCTCCTGAAGAGGGAGCGGATCTGGGCCAGCACCTACATGACCAACGTCTGGGGCTCTAACCTGACTGGCGTTTCCGGAACTCCGGGTGCAGGTGAGTTCAAGCAGTGGGATAACTCAACGGCAACCATCCTAAAAAACGTGGAAGACTGGAAGGAGCTGGTAGCCAGCATTACGGGCTATGAGCCCAATGTATTGATATGCGCTCCCGATGTGCTGGCCACGCTCAAGGTCAGTCCCGAGGTGAAGGACACCATCAAGTACACCCAGAAAGGCGTAGTGACGGAAAACCTCCTGGCCGAGCTCTTCGGGGTGGAGAAATTCCTGGTGCCAAGGGGCGTGGTCAATACGGCGGCCAAGGGCAAAGCCGGAGCCTTCCAGCGTATCGTGAGCAAGAAGATCCTGCTCTGCTACGCTCCGGAAAAGCCGTCTCTGCTCACGCCTTCTGCCGGCTACATATTCTCCTGGAAGGGCTACTTCGGAGCCGACAGGTTCGGTTCCCGCATCAAGAAGTTCCGCATGGAGAATGTGGAGTCGGACCGGATTGAAGGGGAGATGGCCTTTGACTGCAAGCAGGTGGCGGCTGACCTTGGCGTCTATGGAGCCTCGGTAATCGCCTGAGCCTTCTATCATTTTTTTGGAGGGAGGATGAACTGGACTTATACCAACAATCCCAGCGAGAGTTCGAAAGATGCTTTGCGGCTGGCCGTGGGCGATACCAACCAGGAAGACCCGCGTCTCTCTGATGAGGAGGTCGAGCACTTCCTGAGCCTCTATCCCGGCAGCATTAATCTGGCGGCAGCCGATGCGGCTGAAGCTATAGCTGCCCGGTATTCCAGCATGGCCGTCTCTTATGTGGGCGACCTCGATAATTCGCCTCACCTGAAAGCGGAGTACTATCTGAAGCTCGCCCGCCAGCTGCGCAGCCGGGAGGTTGTGGTGGAGGAGGCTCCAGAGAGCATTGCAGCTTCACCGGGCTGCAGCTCTGAGGCTTTGCACAGAGGAGCACTGTTCAGACGGGGTGTAGGCTTATGAATCCGATTTTGGGTGAGCGCGGCCCGGAGGCCATGAAGCTGCTCCTGGCCGGGATTGGCACGGGGGGAATCTATCTGTTCGGAGCTTGGGATGTCATCCTAAAGGCCCTCATCGCCCTGGTGGTTATCGATTACCTGACGGGTGTGATGGCGGCCTATGTTGAGAAGGCCTTGAGTTCTGAGATCGGGATGAAGGGCATCATCAAAAAGGTCTGCATCTTCCTGATGGTGGCCGTGGCCAATATTCTGGACATCTCCACCGGCCTGGATGAGCCCTATCTTCGAACGGCCGTCATCTGGTTTTTCATTGCCAATGAGGGGCTATCCGCGCTGGAAAACATGGGCCGCCTGGGCGTCCCCCTGCCGGAGTTCTTGAGGCAGTCTCTGCAGAAGCTGAACAAGGGCAACGTCGGCAGGTGAAAACCCAATCCTGCCCCATCTGGAGAGCCTGAATGGATTTTTGTATTGAGAGGTATCACGGGAATAGCCTGGTCTTGCCTGTGGCCTTAACGACTCCCCTGGTATCGGAATCAGGAGCAATCACCTATGTTCCGCTATCCATTGCGGGAGCTGCAATCAGGTTCAAGCTGGGGGAGATCACAGAATTATCGGATGGCTACTCGATAACGAGGGATGACCCGGCCGGGAATTTTACCATAATCATCTCTGCTACACTGATGGCGACTCTGGTGAATACGGTCTACTACTTTGCAGCAGAGATCACGTATGCTTCGGGCATTCGAGAAACGCTATTCGTGGGCAAGCTAACGCTAAAGGATAACGTGGTGGCATGACGATTGTCACAGTGACGAATCTCTCCCCTGTGGTGACTGTGACTGATTCGCCTGCAAATTTCCATATTGATATCGGGGTTAAACCTCCGGTTTACAATCTAACAGGTCACTCAATCTTTGTAGGCTCGGGAGGAGTTAACGGCTTTCAGGTCGTTTATCTGGCCTCTGATGGCACGGCCAGGCCGGCAGATGGCTTTAACCCGACTCATGCCGGAAAAGTTGTCGGCCTGGCCAGTGCAGCCCAACCGGAAGGGGAGCCCGCAATAATTCAGCTCGCCGGGGAGATCAAAAATCCAGCGTGGCATCTTACACCGGGTAGGGTGTATTTTCTAGTCGCTGGTGGAGAAATTTCTATGACACCCCCAGAATCGGGGTTTGTGCAAAAAATCGGTGTGGCGAAAACATCCACAGAATTAGTGATTAGCTTGGGAGAATCAACGGTAAGGTGAAATTTTGGCCGTAGATAAATATTTGAAACTAAGGTCGGATGGCCTATATGAAGAAGTGCCCGGAACAATCGTTAGCGCCGGTTCAGCAAATGGGGGAGAACTCGTCGCCACAAATGAAACTACTGGTAAATTAGATGAGTCTGTAATGCCTGATGGTGTGTCCGCAGAAGTGGAAGTTATAGTTGCTTCAGAGGCACTTGCGGAAAATGATGTAGTAAACATTTGGGACGACACAGGCACCCGAAAAGTGCGCAAAGCCGACGCAACCGACACCACAAAACCCGCCAATGGGTACGTAAAGGCGGCGGTTCTCGAAGGTGGCAATGCATCTGTCTACTCTGACGGAAAGTTGCCGGGCGAGGCTCTGACAATATCTGCGAGATATTTCCTATCTGAGACCCCCGGACTCGTGACCGCGACTCGGCCCACTACGAATAATGCTCTCTGTCAGTCGATAGGAATAGCGGTGGCAGCGACGGCAATCAAATTCAGTCCAAACGTAGGGACGAAGATCTATAACCCCGTGTAGGCTCTCATGGCGAAAGTCCTCGGATTAATGGCGAGCGGTATGTATGAAGAAATACCAAATGTCGTAATTCAGCATTCTGGTACATCCGAGGGAACAGGAACAGACCAGGAGATCAGCCACGGCTTTTCAGCAGTGCCCAAGAGGTTGGATCTTATACCTCTTGATGTAGGGGAGTCCACGGTTTTTTCAGCTCGAACCGTGGAGCCTACCCATTTTCATGTCACGGTTTCCGTAGGGCGAAATTTTGGCTGGATAGCAGCAGATTGGTAGGTTTCAATGTCGGACTCCTTAAAGAATATTGAAGAAAGTAGCGTTCTCGCCAATGAAGACCTGATCGCATTACAAGAAATTATGCCTGAGATAGAACAAGGCATACAGAGCCATACAATCTACAGGACTACTACTGAAGCCCTTTTCAGTATTCTTAATGATGTTAAATTTCCTACTGCAGCGAGTAAATATCATCAAGCTAAACGCGAGCAATTGGTGATGTTTGAAAACCTGGTGGGCTTATCATTCGATTATCGAGCTGCTCAAATCGAATTAGACGAAGTTTTATCTAAAATAAGTTCTTCAAAAGATTTTAAATTAAAAAAGCTGGAGATAAAACGAGATCGGCTCCAGTTTAAACTTATGTGGATGCGCAAGGACGGCGAAGAACGTATCAGAGAGTTAAAAATGTGGTCCCAAATCAAGGAGGATCTCGCTTCGTCCGATGAGTTTGACCTCAAAGATAAGGATACAGATGAACTCCAGGGCCTCACATTACGATATCTCTGGGAGTTACCAGCGGCCTGCCGGGCCGGAAATGATGTGGGCGGGGCCATCAATATCATTGCCCAGGCCAGGACCATGCTTGCTGAATGCGAGAGACGCAATATCAAACTACCACAACAGCTAGTCGAAAGATCAAAGAAACTTCTCCGTGGTGCCTGAAATGACAGGGACATGGAGTGCGGGAGCAAACTTAGCAACCGCAAGAATGGAACTGGGAGGTGGCGGTAATTCCCAAGATGCTATTTGTATGGGGGGCATGGATGGGTCTTATGATGATACTGCTAAAACAGAGGAATATAACGGCACTGCCTGGAGTTCTGGCGGTGATGTATCAATAGTACGGATTGAATTTGTGGGGAGGGGCAACTCAACTGATGCAATTGTTATGGGTGGCCTAGATACAAATGATTATCAACCGACTCTAGAAACTGAAAAATATAATGGCACTACCTGGAGTTCTGGTCCTAATTTAGCATCAAAACGACAGCGTCCAGCGGGTGGCGGTAACTCCTCAAACGGAATTTGTATGGGTGGCCACCTGATGGATGAAAATCAAGAGCAAAGTTACCTCGTATCAACGGAAGAACTTAATGGAACGGCCTGGGGTGCGGGAGGGGATCTTGGCACAGAGGTATATCATACCGTAAGCGGCGGCAATTCGTCAGATGCTTTTTGTACCGGTGATCTCGAAGACTTCATTACAACCCAAGAATATAATGGCACTGCCTGGGGAACTGGTGGAAACCTTGGGGTAGGGAGAGAGGGGGCAGCAGGAGGCGGCAATTCTACCGATGCAATTTGCACAGCTGGCATGATTTGGTCCCCTTATGGAGCAACCAAAAAAACAGAGGTATATAACGGCACTGCCTGGGCAAATGGTGGCGATTTATTAACTGGACGATACCAATTAGCAGGAGGCGGCAGCTCATCAAATGCAATTTGTATGGGTGGTCTAAATAGCCAAGGAATCACAGTACTCTCTGCAACTGAAGTATATTCAGAGGGGTCTTCCGCTATAGTTATCCCAGTCTTTATGAGTCAATATATCCGGAGGTGGAATTAGGTGATACCATTAAGGCAATCGACCGCATATACCTGGAAGGCGGGACCGTTCCTTGATGACACAGACGGCAAAACTGCAGAAACTACCTTGTCGATTGCCCAAGCAGACATTCGCCTCAGCAAGAACGGTGGAGATTCGGCACAAAGTCATAATAGCGCAGGGGCGACACATGATGAGGGTGGTGATTATGATGTACCACTTGACACAACGGACACGGCAACCTTGGGCCATCTTCGAGCCAGGATTCACAAATCGGGCGCTTTGCCAGTATGGGAGAATTTCATGGTATTCCCGGCAAATGTGTTTGATTCATTCTTCTCCTCAGATAAATTGCAGGTAGATGTAGTTCAGCTCCTCGACACTGCCTGGGCTGCCCCGGCCACGGCTGGTCTGCCTGATTGCAATATCAAGCAGATTAGTACTGATGCAGGCGCGGCAGACAATCTGGAGGCTGCCTGCGACGGTGGCACCTACAATTTAGGTGGTGGAGCTGTGGTGGCTGCGTCAGTCACCGCTAAAACTGGGTATGCGCTCAATTCAGACTACGATGCAGCCAAGACGGCAGCATCGCAAAGCTCTGTAAACACTATGGATAGTATCCTGGATGATCTACATGATACAGACCTCCCGGCCACAAAGACCGTCGTAGATGCCAATGGGGTTAAGCTGACGACTATCCAGGAAAAAACAAATATGCTGCCTGTTGTCTGTTATCCTTTTTATGAGCCGCCAGCTTGAAGAGAAAAACCAGGGACAAGAGAATAAGATAAATGCAACTATGAGAGACATAAAATCATACTTTTTTTAAGAGTTTGATGCTTTTAGGTCAGGAGGGTGCATGGAGGAGAACCTTAACGAAACTAAGCTGAGTGAGAATGAATTAGTCACATTAGGGATGATTATAGCCCGCCTAGACACCTTAATTGAATCAAATACAGAAGATCATAATAAGATTTTTGCACAAATCAATGAGACTGATAAGAATATAGTCATTCTGAAATTTTCGAGATGCGCCTTTTCGTGGCTAGATAACAGGGGCGTTATTAAATGGGCAACAGCAGCATGTTTTGTGTTTATAATTGATTGGTGCACAAGACACTACGCATAATTTTTAGGGAGATAATATTCAATGGGATTATTAGATGCATACAAGGATTCGATGGGAGAATCTGTTATCTGGCGGCACAAAACAGGCGTAGATGCAAACGTGGATCCAGTTTATTCAGACTCTAAAATTACTGTTTTGTGGTACGATGAGGTAAGGCCATTCTCCTCTGAAGAGGGCAGGCAGCTGCAACAGATTGCCTATATTCTGACATCTGACCCGCTTGAGAGAGACGACCTAATCACGAGAGGCGGCTACTCCTGGCCGGTGATTGGCCTGGGCAAAGATCCGAGCATGGGACCGGAACATATGAGGAAGGCATACTTAGGGCAGTTCATGATTTGAGGGAGAACGATGGCAGGCTACACACCACTAGATAATTTGCTTGCAGCATTAACCGGCAATTCGGCACTAATGGCTCTGGTTAGTTCCAAGATCTTCAAGAACAAAGCCATCTCAGCCAGTGCGGTAGATATCAATGGATCCGTCACCAAAAGCCAGATCTCCTGCGAGCTATCGAACATGAGCGGCCAGATCCTTTCTGCAGACCAAATATTCATCGTGGACATCAGGACCAGGAAAGAGACCGCAGGCGACAGAGGGGCTGAGTATTGCGCCCAGATTGCCGATACAGTACGTACTATTCTGGACGATGGATTTTCTGGTGCCGAGGTCCTTAAGGTCCAGGGGGAGGTAGCCTTTGACAAAAATATTGCGGCCTTCCGCTGCCGCCTTGAGGTACATTGCCATGTAAAAGTCAGCTACACCTTGTCCCTCACACCTTCAGTTGCCAGCCCCCAGGGTGCCGGCCAGGAGATTATATTCATTGCAGCTGCGACGCCTTCGCAGGGCCTGGAGTATCGCTTTTTCGTAACTGGGCCAGGGACTGGCTCAGTAGCCCGAGATATGACGGGTTGGCAGACTCGTAATAGCTTTTCCTGGCGGAGTCGAGACCAGGATGTAGGAGCCTCTGTTATCACAGTGCAGGTGCGGGGAGGCATATCAAAAGGGGCAGCAGACCAAAGCACAACTGCTAGTTACACGATAACAGCCGCAGCCGCCATAGGAACAGTGCCGACAATCACCAGCCTGGCTGCGTGCCTGGCAAGCCCCCAGCCACCGGGGATCGAGATAGATATCATCTGCACAGCATCAAGCCCGGATGGAAATGAACTGCAATACAAGTTCTGGCATCAGCCGCCTGGAGCCTCGTACTGGAAGGATCTGAGTTTCTGGATAACACAAAATTGGATACGCTGGAAGCCGAAACTTGCAGATTCCGGAACAAACAGTATCCGGGTTGATGTCATAGATGGGAAACATGCAGGCAAAGGAAGCTATGATGCAAGGACGACTATAAGCTTTACAGTCGCACCATGAGGTAAAAATGGCAACAGGATTATTATTCACGGTAACAAACCCGGACGCATCGGTGATAGAACTTAATCCAACCGAATACCGAGCAGATTGGCCACTCGGGGGACACCAGAGCCTGAGCTTCAAATGTTATGATGGCCAGTTGATCGATGAGAGAGCAAGAATAAACGTCCATAAGTCAGGGCAGACTATGCCTGTATTCTGCGGGTTTTTCGACCGCATCAAGAGACCTTCATTCAAGTCTGGGCTGCCTCAGCAATATCATTGCTCTGGATTCTCAAAACTGTTGAATTACAGGCACGCATTCCAAAAGAATTATGCAAGCACGGTTACTGTAGATGAGATGTTGGGGGACGATGTAACCACCCAAGGCTTGCTCTTCCAGGCAAGTTCCCTCTCAAGTGGCTGGGAGGTGTCATATTATGAAGGCTCTCCAGCAGGGACATACTGCATGAGACAGGCGGGCACGAATGCGCTATACACCCCCCGGATTCCTGCAGCAGATCCTGTAATTTATTTAGGGGCAACGCTTCTTACAAAAGCGGCGAGCCTGGCAGGGATGGCAATTAACCAGTGGTTCAGGGATACAGAAAGACTCTATGTCAGGACTGGTGTAGCTGCGCCAGAGGGAGATCCTCAGAATTATCCGTGCTACATAATTGGATGGAAGAACAATCATCTAAAAGCAGGGATCCTCTCAGAAGACAACTTGATTGATCCTGGAATGGATGTGCCCAACGAAAGGATCTGGACTACGTTTGCAAGGCTCTATGATAACCAGGGCCTGGAATTCCGCTTCACAAATCGGGCAGACGGAGACCAGAATCTTGATGCAGCGATGGGCAGACTTTACAACGGGTGGTATGACTCGCCTGCAAAAACTTACGTCGAGGCAGATCTCATTGATTTCGAGACCGGCACAATGGATGATACAAAATTCGGATTCGATTCAATAATACTGCGTGGCTCGGCAAGTATCATAGACTATACTCTGTATGCACCCAAGAGATGGGGACGCCTGAAAGCGCTTGGCCAGGATGATCCACTTGCGGGTGGAATTTACAAAGAATTTGTGCCATATAGAACAAACATGGCAGATACGCAATTGGAATTTCGAGCACATACGACCATAAGCCAGATTGGAGATGAGAGATACCTGAAGATCTGGGCACTGCCAGACTGGACACTGATGGCAGGCGATTTTGTGAGGGTCACCATCACCAGTGAGCCCTACGATGGACAGTACAATATGCGTATCCTGGGAAAGGCATTTGAATATAATCGACTCGGGGGGGGATGTTATGGAGCTGACTCTCTTCGATGGCATGATTGAAGAGATATAGAATTTTTTGGAGAGATAAATAATGACCTGCTCAGTTGAAGAAATTACAATAATGATTCACGAAGGCTCTGCTGAAGCAGGATCATGTCCAGCTTGCCTGGACAACATGGGCAAAACATATGCAACAAACACAGATACAGAGCCTTACAGGCTGCCAGCTCACAATCTTTGCAAATGCTCGTGGAACAAAACTGAGATAACCTGCATCAGCAGGGCAAAACTGGAAGCGCTTAGATCAATATTAGAGGAAGTAAAAGACGAAAATGCAAATGAAGAATCGATATTAGACGAGCAGCAACTTTTGATGAACGCAGCCGATGCAATAGTAGTAGCTCAGCAGGCTATTGCAGCCGATGCATTGGAGTCTGAGGAATATTACCGGGGAGTTGCTGATGGGTGGCAGGCCCAGTATGAGGCTGCCTTAGACGCGATCGCAGAATACCAGGCAATCCAGGCCGAACAGCGAGCCCTCATGGATGCAGCCGATGCAATAGTAGTAGCTCAGCAGGCTCTTGCGGCAGATGCATTTGAGTCTGAGGAATACTATCTCGATTTAGCTGCTGGATGGCAAGCAGAATCTGACGAAACAATGCTTCTGATAGCTGAGTATGAGGACATCCAGGCAGAACAGCAGGAACTGATGGCGGAGTATCTCGACATAGCAGAAGAGGCTCAGGGAGAAGCAGAAGCAGCCTATGCTGAATATCAAGATTACTGTGATCTAGCCGACGACTGGACCGCATTAGCAGAAGAAGCAAATGCAACTGCTTCAGAGTATGAAGATATTCAGGCAGAACAGCAAGCAATCATGACAGAATCAGAAGATATTGCAAATGATGCATTAGATGAAGCAGAGGCAGCATATGCAGAATCCGCATCTTGGCTGGATCTATGCAATGATTGGCTTGACCTGGCAGAAGAAGCAGCAATTTTGGCATCTCTGTATGAGGACATCCAGGCAGAGCAGCAAGAACTGATGGACGAATATCTCAACATAGCAGAAGAGGCTCAGGGAGAGGCAGATGCAGCTTATATTGCATATAATGAATACTGCAATCTTGCAGCAGATTGGATAACATTAGCAGAAGAAGCAAATGCAACGGCTTCAGAGTGCGAAGATATCCAGGCCGAGCAATGGGATATAATGGTAGAGTGCAGTGCGATTGCAAACGAGGCACTAGATGAAGCAGAAGCGGCCTATCTGGAGGCTAACGATTACCAGGACTTGGGCGATGAGAATTACGACCTGGGGATGGAATGGGCTGCACTCGGGGATGAGTATTATGAGGACGGGCAATACGATGAAGCAGATGAATGCTATTTAGAAGCCGAGCAGTGCTTTGATCTTGCAATAGAATGTTATGATAATCGAGATTTTTACAATGATTTAGGAAACCAGGCCATACAAATTGCAGAAAGTGCATTAGCGGAGTACGATGCCGCTGCTGTGATATATAACGCACACGACCCGACTTCACTTTACGCAGATGCTGCAATCTATTTAGAAAATGCGAATGCCTGCCTGGATCAAGCCGAATATTATGAGGGCCTGGGCCTGGAAGCAACGGCAATAGTAAATGAGGCGATGGATAATTACGATGCAGCAGAAGCAATATACAACGCATACGACCCGGCTCCACTTTATGCAGATCAGGCAACATATACCCAAAATGCAAGCGACTGCATGGGCCAGGTAGACTATTATTTTGCATTGGGCAATGAAGCTACACAAATTGCAGAAGATGCATTAAATGAGTACAATTCAGCAGAATCAATATACAATGCATACGACCCGACTTCACTTTACGCAGATGCTGCAACCTATTTAGAAAATGCGAATGCCTGCCTGGATCAAGCCGAATATTACGATGGCCTGGAAGCAATGGCAATAGTAAATGAGGCGATGGATAATTATGATGCGGCTGAAGCAATCTATGATGCCCACGGCACAACACAGCTACAGGCAGATGCAGCAACCTACCTTCAAAATGCCCAGAACGCCGCCGCAGAAGCTGATGCTTATCATGAAGATTACCTGGACGCCCTCCAGGCTGCACAAAATGCCATGGAGGACTATATCAGGGCAGAATCAATCTATGATGCCCACGACACAACACAGCTACAGGCAGATGCAGCAACCTACCTTCAAAATGCCCGGAACGCCGCCGCAGAAGCTGATGCTTATCACGAAGATTACCTAGACGCCCTCCAGGCTGCACAGAATGCCATGGAGGAATATATCAAAGCTGAGTACTACTTCGACGCAGCATTGGACTCACTGGGCATCAAAGAACAATCAGATACTTACTCAAAATGTCTTGAATATCCAATAACAGAAGAGGTTGTTAGCAATTACAACGCAATATGGATAGGTGACTGAGGATGGGAAAAAGAAAAGAAAAACTGGATGCAATGAAAGAAAAGATAAAAATGAACCGGGAGAAATTGGCTAAG
>Ga0351897_1107_pt1 | contig 16241 bp, 14 predicted proteins | sample BONcelHT113001C4_FD_206876 | JGI IMG/M metagenome (GOLD analysis project Ga0351897, IMG submission 206876) | Enriched cells from coal bed in the Powder River Basin, Montana, United States - BONCAT cells T11 rep1 HSBNCT.T11.300.1.C4 ... | reverse complement strand
CGGCTCGGAAAAACCGCTTATTGGAAAGACAATCGGCGATATGTTCGATGAAATAGCGGAAAAATATCCTGATAACGACGCAATTGTATCCATCCACCAGGGAACGCGATACACATACCGTGAGCTGCAAAAGGAGCTGGACCGCGCCGCGAAGGGATTCATTGCTCTGGGCATGAAGAAGGGCGACCGTCTGGCCATCTGGGCCACAAATCTGGCGGAATGGATCATCACCCAGTTCGCCACGGCAAAAGCTGGCATCATCATGGTGAACATCAATCCTGCCTACCGGACGCACGAACTGGAGTATGCTCTGCGCCAGTCGGAAGCGCAGACCCTGCTGCTCATGGACCGCTTCAAGAGCTCGGACTACGTCCAGATGCTCTACGAGGTCTGTCCTGAGGCCAGGACCGCCCAGCCGGGAAAGATTCACTCCGAGAAGCTGCCATTTCTCCGGACGGCAGTGATGGTCCGGGGTGAGAAGCAGCCTGGCATGTATTCCTGGGATGAGGTCTTGAAGATGGGTGACGAAGTGCCCGATGAGATTTTGCAGGAGAGGGAAGAGAGCCTGGACTTTGACGATCCCATAAACATTCAGTACACCTCGGGCACAACCGGTTTCCCGAAGGGCGTGGTTCTCACGCACCATAACATTCTCAACAACGGCTACTTCATCGGCGAGTGCATGAAGTTTACGGATAAAGATAGGCTTTGCATACCGGTTCCTTTTTACCATTGCTTTGGCATGGTGCTCTCCAATTTGGCCTGCATGACGCACGGCGCCACAATGGTACTGCCTGCCGAATACTTCGATCCCGTCTTAGTCATGTCGGCCATCGAGAAGGAGCGCTGCACAGCCGTGCACGGCGTTCCCACCATGTTCGTGGCTGAGCTTGAGCATCCTGATTTTTCCAAATACGACTTCTCAAGCCTGCGTACGGGAATCATGGCCGGATCGCCCTGTCCCATTGAGTTCATGAAGAAGGTGAACACCCTCATGAATATGCGAGAGGTGGTGATCACCTACGGCCAGACGGAAGCCTCGCCAGGCATCACCATGTCCTCCACCGATGATTCCCTGGAGCAGAGGGTCTCGACCATCGGCAGGCCCATGCCGCACACCGAGATGAAGATCGTGGACCCCAAGACGGGCAAGATGGTCTCCCGTGGGGAGACGGGCGAAATATGCGCTCGCGGCTACATGATCATGCGCTGCTACTACAACAATCCGGTGGCCACCGATCAGTGCGTGGATAAGGAAGGGTGGCTGCACACCGGCGACCTGGGAACTCTGGATGAGGAGGACTACTGCAAAATTACAGGCCGGCTCAAGGACATGGTCATTCGAGGCGGTGAGAACATCTACCCGCGAGAGATTGAGGAGTTCCTCTACACTCATCCGGCCATAAGCGATGTGCAGGTCATCGGTGTGCCGGACAAGAAGTACGGCGAGGAGATTATGGCCTGGATTAAGCTCAAAAAGGGCGCAACGGCCAGTGCGGAGGAGATCAAAGCCTTCTGCAAGGGAAGGGTCGCGCACTTCAAGGTTCCCAGGTATATCAAGTTCGTGGACGATTTCCCCATGACCGTGAGCGGCAAGATCCAGAAGTTCAAAATGAGAGAAGAGTCCATAAAAGAGTTGGGACTGGAGGAAGCGGCCAGGATGAAGACGGCTTAAGGCCCGCTCTCTTTGTTTTTCTCTTTTTGCTTTTGAGGTTCTTGATTTCTTGATTATTTCATTTTTTTACCAATTGATGAGTACTAACCGCAAACTTTTGCATTCAGGCACCGGAGCTTTTCCCCATTAGCCGAAAAATATCCGGCTCAAAATTTTGAAGCCAATAGAGGCAGATTTTTAATCTTTGTCTGCAGATTATTACAGGATCCAATTATGAAAATCATTGATATCTTGAGACGACATGAGCAGGAGATAAAAAAGAGATTTCATGTGAGAAGGATTGGCCTGTTCGGCTCCTTTGCTCGTGGGGATGAAAAAGATACCAGTGATGTAGATATAATGGTGGAATTTGAAGAGCCGACCTTCGATAACTTCATGAAACTATCATTCTTCCTTGAAGACCTCTTTGCCAGGAGAGTGGAACTGGTGACGCCTGACTCCCTGAGCCCTTATATTGCACCGTATGTAAAGAATGAGGTGGTCTGGGCTGACCAAGGATGACTCCGTCTTTTTGAAGCACATCTTAGACGAGATCAGCTTTCTGGAAGAGAGCAGTGAGGGTATCGATTTTGAATATCTGATGGAAAACAGGGAGAAGCAAAGAGCCTGGCTGAGAAGCCTCGAAGTGATAGGCGAGGCCACAAAAAACTTATCGAACGAATTCAGGGAGAAACATCCCGGCATTGAGTGGCGAAAGATTGCAGGACTTCGAGATAAGCTGATACATCACTATTTTGGAGTGAAGTGGGAGATCGTCTGGGATGTTGTCAAAAACGAGATTCCTGACATCAAGCTCAAGGTGGGGATGATGCTCCGAGAATTCGAATTGCCGGATTAATTTGGATTTCAATGAACAGCCCGCCTGGGCATGATTGCGTCTGCAAGAGGGCGGGGATTTTGGGACGTGCCTTAATTGTTGCTCGAATTGGCTGCATTCATTCCCTCCGCAAGCTTTTTCGTGAGAGCAATCAATGAGTCTCCCGGAGGGCAAAGAAATTGGTGGCAGAGGCATCCGAGGCACAGGCACCCGCAAAGATCATCGAGCTGATGGAGAAGTTCGAGCGTGATCAGGATATCTATCGATCCAGCCAGTACAATGAGACTGAACTGCGAACAGAGTTCATCAATCCCTTTTTTGAGGTGCTGGGGTGGGACGTCTATCATAAACATGAATGCCGCGCCGATAAGAGAGAGGTCAAGGAAGAGGATGCGGTCGATGTCGAGGGAAAAATCAAGAGTCCCGACTACAGCTTTCGTCTGTTCGACAAGAGGAAATTCTTCGTGGAAGTGAAGAGGCCCTCCATAAATATCGAATCGGGTGTCTATCCCGCTTACCAGATAAGGCGTTATGCCTGGTCTGCCGATCTGGCCATCTCCATTCTCACCGACTTTGAGGAGTTCTCGGTCTACTACTGCCGGGCGCGCCCCTCCAAGGATGATAAATCCACGAAATCGCGCCTCCTGTATTTCCGGTACGATCAATATGCAGAGAAGTGGCCGGAGATTGTCGCCCTCTTTTCCAGGGAGGCGGTGCTGAATGGATCTCTCGATAAATATGTGGAATCTCTGCCGCAAAAGCGGGGCGAGAAAAGAGTGGACGCGGCTCTCTTGGACGACATCTCAGAGTGGCGGGAGATGCTCGCCAAAAGCATAGCCCGGAATAATCCCGAGCTGGACACGATAAGCCTCAACTATGCTGTTCAGGCGATCATTGATCGAATCATATTCCTGCGCATATGCGAGGATCGAGGCATCGAGAGATACATGCGCCTAAAGGATCTGCTGAGCGGAGATCGGGTGTATCCCAGGCTTTGCGAGCTGTTTTTGCAGGCGGATGAGCGCTACAACTCGGGAATCTTTCATTTCGGCAAGGAGCCGGGCAGGGACAATCCAGACACCATTACTCCGGGGCTAGAGATCGATGATACGACCTTGAAGGATATCATCAAGCGTCTCTATTTCCCGGAGAGCCCTTACGAGTTCTCGGTGCTTCCCGCCGAGATCCTGGGGCAGATCTACGAGCAGTTTTTGGGCAAGGTCATCCGGCTGGACGAGAGTCATAATGCAGTGGTCGATGACAAGCCGGAGGTAAAGAAGGCGGGCGGAGTCAAGTACACGCCAGCCTACATTGTCGAATACATCGTGCAAAATACCGTTGGCCCGCTTCTGAAGGAAAAGACTCTGCAAGAGGCCGCAGCTTTGCGGGTCCTGGACCCCGCCTGTGGGTCCGGCTCCTTTCTCATTGTGGCTTATCAGCATCTCCTGGACTGGCATAAAGAATGGTACATACAAAATCTTGTGCCATTGATCGAGAGCGGCAGGATGTCGGATATCAAAAAGCTCCTTCCAGCGGCCTCGCCAACGAAGGGCAGGAAGGTGCGCAGCCGGGAGCCGGAGCTGCCCATTTACCAGAGGAGGGGAGACGAATGGAAGCTGACCACGGCAGAGCGGAAACGAATTCTGCTGAACAGCATCTTCGGCGTGGACATCGACCGGCAGGCGGTGGAGGTGACCAAGCTCTCTCTTCTGCTCAAGGTGCTGGAGGGCGAGAACGAGGAGACGATATCCAAGCAGCTCAAGCTCTTCGCAGAGAGGGCGCTGCCCGACTTGAGCCGGAACATCAAGTGCGGGAATTCATTGATCGGCTGGGATATCCTGAAGGACAATCCGGGCCTGAGTGAGGGGGAAATTGCCAGGATCAACCCCTTCGATTGGGAGAAGGAGTTTCCTGAGGTCTTCTTGAAGGGCGGGTTCGATGTGGTAATAGGCAATCCGCCATACATTCGGATTCAAATGATGAAGGAATGGGCTCCGTTGGAAGTCGAGAGATACAAGCAAAGATATGCATCAGCCAGCGCAGGGAATTACGATATTTATGTGGTATTTGTCGAGCGTGGTTTGAATCTCCTAAATATAAATGGTCGCTTAGGATTTATTCTGCCGCATAAATTTTTCAATGCCAAGTATGGACAATCATTGAGGGCTTTGCTCACAGAAGGTAAATATCTTTCAGAAATTGTTCACTTTGGAGATAAACAGATCTTTGAAGGGGCAACAACCTATACGAACCTCCTTTTCTTGGATAAATCTGGTTCTGAAGAGTTCCGGTTCGTGAAAGTTGAAGATATCTCCGCTTGGCGTAACGCAATAAAGGCAGATGGAACTATTATTCCATCAAACAACGCAACAGAACATGAATGGAATTTCGAAACAGGTTTGAGTCTTGAGTTGCTCGATAAATTGAGCAGAATTCCAACTAAATTGCTTAATGCAGCCTCAAGAATAGCACAAGGAATCCGGACAAGTGCGAACGAAATATATGTTATGGAACTGATTTCAAAATCATCAGAGGGTAAAATAGTAAATGTCAAATCTAAATTGTTGAATAAACATTTTGAAATAGAAAGAAATGCGATATCCTTATTCTTGCAGGGACGGGAAATAAAACCATACAACATTTTGCCTTCGAGCAAAGTAGTAATAATCCCTTACGATGCGGAAAATGGGCGAATGAAATTTATTGGCAAAGAAGAAATGCAAAATAGATATCCTAAAACCTACGAATATCTTCTAGAAAATAAAATTAAATTGGAGGAACGAGAGCACGGAAAGATGAAAGGTGATTCATGGTACGCTTATGTATATCCAAAGAATTTGGAGGTAATGAAAGCCTGTAAAATACTCGTTCCTGACATTGCCAATAGAGGCTCTTTTGCGTTGGACGAGCTTGGTGAATACTCGTTCACAAGTGGGTATGGAATTATTTTAAAGAGCGACTTGAAAGAATCTGTAAAATTTGTTTTGGGCCTACTGAACAGCAAAGTCTTGGATTTTTATCTGAAAAGAATTAGTACAACCATGCGAGGCGGATTCTTCCGGTATTTTACACAGTATCTTGAACAACTTCCCATCCGCACCATCGATTTCTCTGATCCAGCCGACGTCGCCCGCCACGACCGCATGGTCGCCCTGGTGGAGCAGATGCTCGCCCTGCATAAACAGCTCCCCGAAGCCGGCACGCCTCACGAGAAGACCGCCCTGCAACGACGCATCGAGGCCACGGACGGACAGATCGACGCGCTGGTCTACGAGCTGTACGCTCTGACGGAGGAGGAGATCGGGATTGTGGAGGCGGCGAGCAAGTAAACATCCTAAATGCAGTTGATTTCCTGACCGATGAAATCTATTTCAATCCTCTTGTTAACGATAGACAAGGACCTATTTTTTCAAAATCCTTCTGACACTCCTTGAAACCCCAATCCAAAGCCAGCAATGGTCCGTAGCACAGCCTCGGTGGCATGACTTCGCGTGCGGGTGCACACTCGCGCGTAGCGATTGCCAGGCAAGCCAGACCGCCCTGACAACATCGCCGCAACCCGGACGGCCCGGCGCACATGCGGTGGCCACGAGCGCAGCCGAGACCCGAGCGCCGGCAGCAATCACATTTTAAAAAACCACTGCTTCTGAGCAATAGTCGTCTCCATTCGTTCGTCCTCCGCGTGCTCTGCGCCTCTGCGGTTATATTCGTAATTGTTCTGCTATAATTATCGTCTAATAGTAACCGCAAATCACCACAGCTTCCTAAAACCCAGCACCCTGAAAATTGCCTCAGCTAGAGGCGGGCACTACCTGGCCCTTCGGCCCGATCGGCCCCCTGCCCCCGAGCGCGAGCGCCTGCGTGCATGCGGGCCCGCCCTGGCGGACGACCACGCAAGCCCGGACTTCCCGGCCCACAGCCCGCAAGCATAGAACGGCTGGAAACTGCCAGGAATTCCTTTTTAAAAGTTTCGTCAATCATTTCTCTAGAATTCCATTCTGCAGAACATGGCCTTTAGCCGATATATTCTTAGCTTAGGTGTACCATGGTTAACTCATGAGTGCTTCAGATAAAACAATTTCATCTCCTGCAACGGTGTCGATTGGAGCGAAAATCACTCCAGCACAATCCATGCAAATCAGGGAGCTGATTGAAGCTGGGGCTTTTATTAATGAGTCTGACTTCGTAAGAGATGCCATCCGCCACAGGCTGACGGAAATAAAGGTAGTCAAGTGCCGGGATATCGACTACGATACCGCCAGGAAGGAGGTTACAGGCTACTTCAAGCGCCATGGAGAGGCATTTCCGGATGAAGCTGCTGAAGATCTGGAGCTCGACTTCGATCTGGTGATGAGAATCACGGAGCAGCTAAGAAAGGATGGTACATTGGAGGAAGCCTGATGGACTATTACGAAATCGGAGACACCATTCACGGGTCTAAGATTTACGTAGAGGCCAGAAAGATCGAAGGCTATAGGGTAATCGTAAAAACTGGGAGACATAAGGCTCAAAGCGTTACGCTCATCGAAAATGCCAAGGCTGTTATTGTTAAAAAATTAAAGTACGCTAATAAAAAATCAAACGAGCGCACAAGTTCCACTTGACCCCAGGTCTGACCGGCCCCCTGCCTTCAAGCACTAGCGCTTGTCAGGCAAGCTAGCCCTCCCTGATGACATCGCTGCAAGCCCGGACGGCCCGGCCCACTCGTGGCGAAAAATTGTCCTTTTCTCATCGGAACTTCGCGGCTTCGCACCTTCGCGTGAACCCGTGATCTCGGCCCGATCGTCTTCCCGCCCCCTTGACAGAGCGCCTTTCAGGCAAGCCAGTCCGCATGGACTACAGCACAGTATGAACAGATGGCCCACGAGCGGCTTTCCTCTGGCAGGACTGGAGCCCGGCCTAAGAGAGTTGCAGTCAAATCATCTGCGCGGGTGCACTTCATCATTGGGTAGTATTATATGCAAATAGGGATTAAGTAATTTCTAATGAAACGTCTTTATGACTACACGGTAATACTTCGTCCCGAAGACAATGGTACATTCGTGGCCTTCGTACCTGCAATTCCGGGCTGCCATGCCTGGGGCCAGACTCCTGATGAGGCACAAACCGAACTTATGAATGTCTTCGAAATGATCGAGGAAGAGTACAAAGAAGAGGGACGCGTGCTTCCGTCAGACTTTGATGTAAAGGCTACTCATGCCTGCCAAAGCTAGGAACCTGCAGAAAGCGGCCAAGAAGCTGGGATTTCAGATGGTGAGGCAAAAAAGGCAGCCACGCCAGATGGAAGCATCCCGATGGCCGAGCCACAACGATTCCAATACATGGCAATAGCGAGATTGGAAGCTGGCTTTTCTACGAAATTCTCAAGCAGTTGGGCATAACAGAAGACGATTTCTGCAAGCTCTTAGAATAAGACGTCTCACCCCTCATTCCGGCGGCCTCGTGCTGACTGGCAGTCAACCTGCCGAACGTCCTCAGCAAGCAAGCCAGCCTGCCCAGACGACAGCGCAGCCAGACCCCGATGGCCCGGCCCACACGCGGTGGCCACAAGCAGCAGCCGGGATACGAGCGCCGGCAGCGACAAAGGCACTGCTGCATCCCGGTGCTGCTTTAAATAGACCACAAAAAGAAGATCCAGACATGGCATCAAGCTGAACTCGAGTGAGATGGTAATTGGCAAGCAATAAAGCCTCGATCTCTTCAACATGGTTTGCTGCTTTACGGAGCCAATCCATAACAGTTTCCTCTTTTATTCCTTTTGTTCTATGGATGGCTGCCAGACTGTTTCTTTCAGCAAGCAGAGACAAGCATTCCAGTACCTCTTTTGGGCTATGGTACAGTTCATAAAATATGGTCCCTTTATTTCCCACAAAAACACTGCCGCATATTTTGCATTTCAAACGCTGTGTGCCCTTGGCAGTACGACCTTATCGCACGATGTTTCTATGATCCACTTTGCCGTAGCTTATACACCCTTTATTCCAACAAAACGAACCTGCGAAAGCTAATCGATTTGACTTCATTGCCTTCCCCGGTTAAATTATGCAATGAAGGCATATAAACATAGTTAAGGTAGACCACCGGAATGCCATTGGGTCAAATCCTATTTTTTATGACTGGCAAACTCACTGCTTTTTCGCCCTAAACTTCCACGACTCCATGCCCAGCTTGATCATCTCGCCGGTCACAGTATTCGTTCCCCAGTAGTCGTTCTCATTGGTCCCGTACATGGACGAAGAGCCGTTCATGAAGCACTCGATCATCACAGCCACATAAACCCCGGAGCCCAGGGGATAAGTTCCCTCGAAGACCGCACCCTTCTCTGTGTATTGGCCGGCAATGGAGCCACTACTGCCTCTGAGCACCGGACCGGCGTCGCCATTGTAGATGCTCCAGGTATCGGGCTTGGTCATTCCCGGCTTTGGCGCGTAAGGATCATTGGGATTTTCTGTAGTTGACGTCACAAGCTGCGCCACTACATTCCAGGTTCCGGGCAGATCCTGGGCTGGGCTGGCACAGACCTGGCCGCAGCAGAGTAAAGTTGCCATCAATGCCGCCAAAAAGAGATGATAGGGGATGCTTGGAAGTTTATCATTCAGGCGCATAATCAATTCTCTCCAAAACTGTTATGCAACAGGAAGGAATAAATAATCATCGTTTTCTGGGTTCATTCATAGCTATCTTGTGTGGATGAATCAGTATTTCTGTTATTTACGGGCCTCTGCGTCCCAGAGGTTTGGTCCACAATTGCAGGTTATGATTGGTTCCAGCTTCACCCAAAGACGATCTTATATTACCAGATCTTTCTTATTGGCCCCGTGCATAGCAAATCCTTAATTATCAAGCCGATAAGAAATTAGCGGTGAAATTCATGTCAAGAAGCCAAATGCTTGTATTCTTATTCCTTGCAGTATCGATTCTCTCGATCTCGGCTATGGCTGAGAGCAATTACACTGTGAACGTTACGGCAAATAAGTTTCTGGGCGACTATCTGGTAAATCAGAGCGGCTTTGCTCTTTATTACTTCACAGATGACGGCAGCGGAAATGGTGCCAGCACCTGTTATGACGATTGCGCCTCCAAGTGGCCGCCCTTCTATGCCGAAACAATAACCGTGCCGGACAGCCTGAGGCCCGTTGACTTTGCCACCATAACCAGAACTGATGGCTCAAAGCAGACGACATTCAAAGGCTGGCCGCTCTACCTCTCTTCCAGGGACGAAGCCGCCGGAGATGTCTTTGGAAACGGCCAGGGAGGAAATCTCTGGCATGTCATTGACCCTCAAGACCAGCCTCAGCTTTTCTAAGTCCCAGTAAAAGGAATGGATGGATGGTTTGAAGCCACAAGGCACGAACTGCCATCCTTTTACTCATACCTTTATTTTGGCAAAGCCCCTACCGTCTGAATGGAACCTAAATTGCCGCAACCTGCAAGTATTAGTGCATCTTATGCAATAGATGGGAAGCAGAGGTGCCGGGATGACTGACCGGTTAAGTGCGCGGCTGCAGACCGCGAGAATTGGGTTCGACTCCCAATCCCGGCCTCATGAAAATCCAAAGTACCATGACTGGAAATAAGGAGAATTTCCAGCCCATTCATAATAATCGCATCAATTTATTTGTCTGCGGTCCCACTGTCTATGATGATTCACATATAGGTCATGCCAGAACCTACATCGCCTTCGATGTGGTGGCACGCTATCTCAAATACAAGGGCTTTAGCGTCTTCTACCTGCAGAACATCACCGATGTAGACGACAAGATAATCCAAAGAGCTGCGGAAACGGGAGCCAGTCCCCGTTCGCTGGCCAAGAGGTTTGAGCAGAGATATCTGGAGGACATGCACGCGCTGGGCGTCACTAACGTTAACTATTATGCTCGCGCCACCGAGCACATCCCAGAGATCATCGGTCAGATTGAGAGGCTGAGCGAGTTGGGCTTCGCCTACGAAACGGAGAGTGGCATCTATTTCGATGAATCTCGTTTCGAAGATTTTGGAAAGCTGTCGCATCAGAATGTTGAGGATCTGAAAAAGCACAGAATTGAGCCGGATCCGACCAAGAGAAATCCGGGAGACTTTTCGCTCTGGAAGAAGAGGCAAGACGGAGAGGAAGTGACATGGGACTCGCCCTGGGGCAAAGGCCGGCCTGGATGGCACATTGAAGACACGGCTATTACCGAGACCTACTTCGGAGCGCAGTATGATATCCACGGCGGAGCAATGGACCTGATCTTCCCACATCACGAAGCTGAGATCGCCCAGATGGAGGCAACTTCTGGGAAAAAGCCGCTGGTGAGATACTGGATGCACACCGGCTTTCTTAATTTCAAGGGCGAGAAGATGTCCAAGTCTCTGGGTAATTTCACTACCATTCGAGATATGCTACAAAATTATGAGGCTGATGCCTTCCGGTTCTTCGTTCTTCTGGCGCACTACACAAGTCCCATCGACTTCTCCGAAGAGGCTTTGGAGCAGGCTCAGAAAAGCCTGGCGCGGATACGCCAAGCGGCAAAGATCATTGAGGTGCAATTGGAAACAGCCCCGGATCCAGAGTCCTTTGCGCCTGAAGAGATCGATCCCAGCATAGATTCCAACTTAGATCCCAGCGTGGCCCTGGCCAAAGCCAAGTTTCTGGGATCCATGGATAACGATTTCAATACGCCTTATGCCCTGAGAGCTGTTTTTGACCTGGTGAGGGAAGTAAATCGTCGCATCAATGAAAAGACCATCTCTCGAAAGGGATTGCAGGATGCCGGTGAGCAGCTCCGGGAATTCGGAGAAATCCTCGGTCTAAGCTTCTATGAAACAGGCAGAAAGCCGGCGGAAAAAGCAGAAGCTGCAACGGATAATCTGATCAAGCTTTTGATCGAGATCAGGCAAAAGCTGCGCGAGAAAAAGGAATGGCAGCTTGCTGATGAGATCCGTGACAGACTAAATGAGCTGAACATCGTAGTTGAGGATGCAAAGGCCAGCGGAGGAAAATATACTCGGTAAAAGTCCCCTGGCCCCCTCTTGCATGCTGGCGTTTCTCATTCAATTCCTCTTTTGGCTTTGCTCCTCAGTGTGGAGAGTTTTTGCAGGGCATCCTCTAAAGTCTCTATTTTCTTGGCGAAGTGGAAGCGTATCAAATGTCTTACATCCTCCCGGAAGAAGCTGGAGCCAGGGACTGCTGCCACTCCCACCTCTTTTGCCATCCATTCACAGAAGGCAGTATCATCCGGACATCCGAACTCGGATATGTCCATCATTACATAATAGGCTCCCTGGGGAAAGGTGTAAGCAAGCCCTTCCTCATCCAGTCCTTTGATGAAGAAGTCTCTCTTCTCTGTGTACATCTCGCATAGCCCCTCATAATACTCATCAGGAAAGCCAAGTGCAGTTACTGCCGCCTCCTGCAAGGGTGCCGGCGCGCCTACCGTCAGAAAATCATGCACCTTTCTTGCGCCATCGATGATAGCCGGCGGAGCTATCAGATATCCCAGCCTCCAGCCTGTGATGGAATATGTCTTGGATAGGGAGCTGCAGGAAATGGTCCTCTCGAACATGCCCGGCAGAGATGCTAAATAGATATGCTTGTAAGGCTTGTAGACAATATGCTCGTAGACCTCATCGGTTATTACGAATACATCGTACCGATCAGCCAGCTCTGCAATGAACTGCAATTCCTCCAAAGTGAAAACCTTCCCCGTTGGATTGGAGGGATTGCATAGAATCAACGCCTTGGGCCTCTGCTCAAATGCCCTGGTCAATTCTTCTTCATCGAATGAGAAGTTGGGAGGATGCAAAGGCACAAAGATTGGCTGTGCGCCGGATAGTATAGCATCTGCACCATAATTCTCATAGAAAGGTGAAAACACAACAACTTTGTCTCCAGGATTGCAGACCGTCATCATAGCGGCCATCATGGCCTCTGTGCTTCCGCAGGTGACCACGATCTCTCTTTCCGGGTCGATAGGCATGCCCATAAACCTGGACTGCTTTTTGGCCAGAGCTTCCCGGAAATTCTGAGCGCCCCAGGTTATTGCATACTGATGCGGTCCCTTCATTGCTACATCTTCAAGAGCCCGCAAAAGCGGCTCTGGCGGCTGGAAATCCGGAAAGCCCTGAGAGAGGTTGACGGCTCCATAAGTGTTGGCAATTCTGGTCATTTTGCGGATGACCGATTCTGAGAAATATTCCAGGCGACGGCTTGTTGACGGCATAATGCTATTGACCTCTGAAGTTATGGAATTCAACAGGTGCTAAATTAATCTGTGGGTTTGACGGCCATGGGCAGAGAACCCTTCATCCAGGATATAAAGGTCGATAAGTAAGGCCGGTAAAGCCTCGATGAACAAAAAAATGGTGATGCAGGATGAGGAAAAGAGAAAGAGAGATCTGCGATCCAAAAGAACTGGAATCGATAATTAACAGAGCATGCGTGTGCAGGCTGGCGATGTGCGAAGAATGTGCCCCATACGTAGTGCCTCTATGTTTTGGATATGAGGAGGGAGTGCTCTATTTTCACTCGGCGACAGAAGGGCGAAAGCTGGAGATTCTCAAGAAAAATCCCAGGGTAAGTTTTGAAATGGACATCGATTGGGAGATTGTCAGATCCGGCGATCACTGCAATATGAGATACAGGAGTGTTATTGGATTTGGCAATGCGTCTCTTGTAGAGGCACAGGAGGATAAACGCAATTCTCTGGACCTGATAATGAGACATTACCTTCAAGAACCCTTTGCTTATCCGGAAGCTACCCTCAAGCGCACAGTCATCATCAAAGTAGAGATCGAGGAAATGACAGGGAAGGCGTATGGGTACTGATTTTTTGTATTCACATTTTCTGCATAACACCGGCGCATGGGTGCCTTTATTGCCGCAATAGTAGGTTTAATAATGTTTCGAGTAAAAGGTGCGGTTTGGTGAAATAAAAAATGAGGGATCGTCTTTGCAAAAACCAAAAATGAATCGACCAGCACAAAAATAGAGCGCCTGCCACCATCGGCAAAGCTTGTCTATAACGTTCTGGAATCAGGGAGCCTTCTGACGCAAAAAGATATCGTCGCCAAGACGTATCTTCCGCCCAGGACTGTAAGGTATGCCCTGAACAGATTAAAGGAGCAGCATATCCTTCAAGAGCGCTTCGCTTCTACTTCCAGGATGCGCGCCAGAGCCTCTATGGACTGAATCCGGAGACTGTGGGGGTGGTGGCAGAGTAAATGGCAATACGATCTTTAGATTTATGTCTATTCAAATCACGTTCCGCCAGGTTATAAAATAACTGAGCGCCTGAAGATCGGGCCGGTCGGAGCCCGATAGCTGGCCTCCTCGGCAATGCGGTGGAAACTGATTTTTGAGTGCCGAGCGCCTTTGGGATGGTATTTTACTTCGTATCTTTAAGATTTTGATTTTCGAACAACGATCCCGCCACATGTAGCGATCTATTTTGGCAAATAATTATATTGTTTCGCTGAATATAGTTAATGAGGGCTCGCTCATCGCGATCTCTTCCATATGCGAGAATGCCATCTCGACCTCAGGAAGGCTCTCTTCCCTTGAGACCAGAAGTGGCCAGGTATCCAGAACGTATTTCTGATCCTGAATCTCCCCCAGGAGCAGGTTCAATCCTGCCCTATCCAACGCCTCCAGTATCAAAAAGAGATCAAATTCGCCGAATAAATTATAGATCTCTCTTACTCCTTTTATATCCCTGAGCACATCAAAGCCAACCTTTTCCTGATTCGGTGCGGTCTTTATCATTGTAATTCCAATCACCATTGATTTATCCTCCTTTAATTGATATATATCCAGACTGCAGATAGCCGCATATATCTTGCTAACTTCTATAAAATACTTTCTAAAGTTGTTTATGCTTCTTGCGGGCAGCTTAAAGTCGATATCTTCATCAGCCACAAAGCCGCCAATTTCTATAAATTAAATATAATGTATGTATCTGTACAATGTCTAACTACATTTCGCTATGTATTATAAAAATTTATTAGATGTATTTATCACTATTAAGAACATTGATAAAAATGGAATTGCCTCTGTAAAAAAGTATAAATAACTCCCCCGTTAACAATTGTGATCGATGAGATGAAAATGAGGAATCGTCTTTGCTGACGCGGAAATACAGCCGCATAGCTTGAACCTGGACCGCTTGCCGCCATCGGCCAAGCTGGTTATCAAGGTGCTGGAATCAGAAAGCCTTTTGACCCAAAAGGAGATCATAAACAAGACTTACCTTCCGGCCAGAACCGTTCGATACGCCTTAACCAGGCTGAAGGAAGAGAAACTTCTTCTAAAAAGATTCTACTTCCCAGACGCACGCCAGAGCCTCTACGGCCTTAACGCCACATCCCTGGAGGTGATGACTGCATAGTCATATTTTTAACTATTATTTTTTTAAATTTGTGCGAAAAATGATTCCAAATGTCATGGGCAATTTTATTAATCATGGCGTTCAGATAATTGATCTGAGGATGGGAGAAGTGATATGGAACACATAAAAATGCAGCTAACTGGAAAGCAGGCAGATGGATACGTGATACCTCTTGGACCGGTAAATCTTGTCAACGTCGTAACCGATGTGGGGATGGTAGGCTGCGGGGCCTTTGATGTTGCGGCCCTAAACAACTTCGGCTACCCGGCTGCAAAGGTCAGGCCCGCCCAGGGAAGCTCAATTGCCACCATCGAGGACCTTCTGCAGGGCATAGTCAAGGAAGTAAATCCCGCGGGAGAGTTGCTGGGATTGAAGGTTGGCCTCACCGGCAGAGAAGCACTTGAATTGCTGTAGCCGAAATTTTGAAACCCAATATCCCTGAAAAAAATTTTTTAGGGCTAAAATGTAAGGCGCGACCATCATCTTCACACGCTCTCCAATCGGCTGACTGCGTCGCTTGTTATCATGCCTATTACCCATAAGTGCCGCCGCAAAGGTTGTTGGCGGAAACGATTTCATCCCCCACCTGGGTGATGGCCAGAAGCGCCATGGAAATAGCGGCTTGGCCGGATGCCACGGCTAGAGCGGCATTGCCACCTTCCAGGGCTGCAATGCGTTTCTCGAAGACATCACTGGTCGGGTTCATGATTCAGGTGTAGATGTTGCCCAATCCTTCAAGGCAAAGAGATTCGCAGCATGGTCTTGCTCCTAAAGACGTAGGACGCAGCCAGGTATAGACAGGATAGCTCCGGATAGTTTGACTTATAGGCGGCCTCATCGCCCTGATAGGAGTAATATTCATCATGTACTGGCCGCTAGCTTGATCCAGGAGCTTGGGATCTGACTTGGCATCTTGGGCCTATTTTATGGAATGCGGCTCTTTGTGACGTCTACCGCCACCATCAGAGCTGCTCGGTTTCACACCTCTGCCAGGATAACCACATAGTTCTTGCCATAGACTTTGGCGCACTTTGGGCAGGTCGTGTAGAAAACGTACGTCTTCTTTGCTGTTTTCCCTTTTGATGTGACAAATGAATTCATATCTCTCATCCACTTGCTCACGTCCTTGTATGGCCCCTCAAATACTTTAGTCAAAAATGTTCCGGAAATTTTTACTACGTCTGCTCCTATGAAATCTTTCTCAACTGCAATATATAGATCAGATCCCCACATGGACTTTTCATCGGAGAGCACAATTGTCTCTTTGGCAGACGCTCCTGCTTTTTCGATCTTTTCCATATTCTTCACCATAACCTGCCCGAAATTGAGAGGAATATGAAGAAAGCTCCAGACCTTATCCTTGACAAATAGTTTGTCGGTCCAC
>Ga0351897_1105_pt1 | contig 16303 bp, 18 predicted proteins | sample BONcelHT113001C4_FD_206876 | JGI IMG/M metagenome (GOLD analysis project Ga0351897, IMG submission 206876) | Enriched cells from coal bed in the Powder River Basin, Montana, United States - BONCAT cells T11 rep1 HSBNCT.T11.300.1.C4 ... | reverse complement strand
TAGAGTTAAATATACATAAAGAAAACTGAACTCGCAATTTATTTATAGGAATGTTACAAATAAATAATTTAGAAGGGATAGTTATACAAGACACATGCCGTACGGTTGGTGAGACTGCCTATAGATCAGCTAATAAGACCGACCGAGTTCCTTCTCAAAAGACTTTCTTTGATATAATTATTCATAAACCTGATGATTTGAGGGGCTTATCAGGTATCTGTATAGGATTTGAATTTGGTAAATGGAGATGCGAACGATTCTCCAAATACCTCTTTAACTATTTGCCTGAATTTGCTTTGACTCGATCCGAATATGAAAATATGGATTACACAAATGCTATGGATAAACTAAGAAACGCCGCAAGAACAATCTATACTACAAAAAAATTTGAGAATAGAGGTGAATTTGGAGAGCTGATTTTACATGTTGTAATGAGGGATCTCTTTAATACGATCCCCGCAATAAGTAAAATATATTATAAAAGTAATACAAATGAAACAGTGAAAGGATTTGATGCGGTACATGTTATTTCCACAGGAGATGGCTTAGAGCTATGGTTGGGGGAAGTCAAATTCTATGCCAGCATCAATAAAGCTATTTCTGATGTTGTTAACGAATTAGAAAAACATTCAAAATCTGATTATTTAAGGGATGAATTTATATTAATTAGCCGCAAAATAGAAGATTCTTGGGAACATTCCAGAAAATTAAAAAGGTTGTTAAATCCAGATACATCTCTAGATGATGTCTTTAGCAGTATTTGTATTCCAGTTTTGCTTACATATAACTCAAAAACTGCAAATGCTTATGAAAAAATAAAAAGCGATTATAGAAGCAAGATCGAAGAAGAAATTGGTAATTATTATAAAAAATTTGTGGATAAGGATTTACCAAAAAATCTAAAAATCCATTTGTTTTTATTGCCCCTGAAGAGTAAAAAAGAAGTTTTAGGACATTTGCAGACGAGGCTCACGGCATGTCAAGACATATAAATACTACTGAGCTTATTCAATCACTAAAAAAAGAACCAATGGAATCATTAGATATATTTAAAATTATGAAAAATATAGCGCTCATGATTGACAATCCTGAATATGTTGATGAAAAGAACCAAATTCAAGAATTAATACTCAGATTATTAGATAGAAGAGACGAATTAGGACATTTTGAGGAAATATTAGATGCATTGGCTAGACAAATTGGTTTATTTCCCTATCTAGATACTGAAAATTTAAATCTTGCAGATTCTATTGCTTATGAGTATCATAGACCGGACGGATTAGATGGCATAGTTTTTCATAGAGTTCAAGCGGAAATATATCATGAGTTGCTAAAAGGAAAAAGTGTCATTTTAAGCGCCCCAACAAGCTTTGGCAAAAGTATAATAATCGATGCAATCATAGTAACCAAAAAATATAATAATATTTTAATATTGGTTCCGACTATTGCGCTTATTGATGAAACACGGAAACGATTATCTAAATATAAAAATATGTATAAAATTATTACTCATTCTAGCCAAACTTTAAAAGAGCATAACATCTTCGTCCTAACGCAAGAAAGGGTCATAGAATTCCTAGACATAAGTAAAATAGATTTTTTTGTGATAGATGAATTTTATAAAATACAACTCTCTGAAGAAGATGATGAAAGATGCATCGTTTTAAATCATGCTTTATATAAATTAATAAAATCAAATGTGCAATTTTATATGTTAGGTCCCAATATAAAAGCAATTAAAAATATACCTTCTGAGATAGGTTTTATATTTTTGGAAACCAATTATAAGACGGTAGTAACTGAATACCATCGTATACATGCCGAGGGCTCTAAATTAGAAAAAATCATCGAATTAGCGTCAAGTTTGACTGAGCAAACCCTAATATATTGCAAATCTCCTTCTAGCGTTGATTCTGTTGCGCTGGAAATGATTGGAAGTGATTTGTTTTGTAAATCCAATAATTTAGGAGACGCGGTCTCTTGGCTGAAAGAATATTATCATCCTATATGGCTATTACCAAAAGCTTTAGAGAAAGGTATCGGAATTCATCATGGGAAAAATCCTCGTGCGATATCTCAATTATGCGTTAGAGCTTTTAATTCCAATTATATAAAATATCTTATTTGTACCTCTACATTAATTGAAGGCGTCAATACAAGTGCCAAAAATGTAATTATTTATGATAATGAAATTGGATCGAAAGAAATAGATTATTTCACTTTTAATAATATAGCAGGACGATCAGGCAGAATGTTTCAACATTTTATCGGAAACGTATACCTGTTTTATGACCCTCCCAAAGAAGAACTACCAACGGTCGATTGTCTCCTATTTTCGCAAAACGGGGAAATTCCTGAGAGACTATTAATTCAAATGGATGAAAAAGATTTAAATGAAATATCTAAAAAGCGAATCCAAAAATACAAGGAACAAAAAGTAATAAGTATGGATTTGCTAATTTCCAATTCATTTACCGATCCCGCGGATCAAGTTGAATTAGCACGAGAACTAGAATCAAATTTAGATAATTATTATCCTTATCTAAATTGGAAAACCAAACCTAGTTATGACCAACTCGAACTTCTTAGCACCTTGATTTGGAAATATTTTGTAAAAAATCCATCATCAGGTGTAAAGACAAGCAAACAACTTACATATAAAATAAATGATCTTATGAAATATGGTGATGTTAAAAAATTGATAGATAAAAACATTGCTTATGAAGATGATATTATAAAAATAAATAAGGAAATTGAAAATACTCTGGATTTCATCAGACTATGGGCGATGTATAAATATCCAAGACTGCTATTGGTAATCGACTCTATACAAAAAGAAATATTTACCAGAGCAGGCAGAGAGCCAGGGAATTACTGCAATTTTGCCGCTTCAATGGAGAATCTCTTCCTAGACCCAACACTAATTGCTTTGGATGAGTATGGCATACCAATCCAGATCTCGCAGAAAATAATCGATAAACTTGAACCTAACGGAAGCCTAGATGATGTATTGCAAAAATTGAAAGATCTTGAAATCGAAAAACTTCCGTTAACAGCATTTGAGAAAAATTTAATTCAAGAGTCTATAAAATATTTGTAAATTCGATCGATAAATTCATAACGCACCACGTATGGATAGGCATAGCTAACCAGAGGTGTACCTGAATTGAAGATAATCGGTCTTTCCGATCCTGAAGTGCAGACCATTCTGCGCGCCGCCGGCATCGGCATGTCCGTCCCGGAAGCGCGCTCCATTGCCGAGGTGCTGGGCCGCGATCCCACCCTCACCGAGTTATTCTGCTATGATGCCATGTGGTCCGAGCACTGCTCCTACAAGAGCTCTCGCGCCACCCTCAAAGAATTCCTTCCCACCGACGGCCCCAATGTTGTTATGGGCCCTGTTGAAGACTCCGGAATCGTGGCCATCGACGACAAGTGGTGCGTCGTCATCTCACACGAGAGCCACAACCACCCCAGCCAAATCCTGCCCAACGAGGGCGCAGCCACAGGCATCGGGGGAATCGTCCGCGATGTCAACTGCATGGGTGCGACCGTTGTGGCGACAGCGGATCCCCTGCGCTTCGGCAATCCCTACGGCTCCAAGGCCAACAAGGTGCGCTGGGTGGCAGAGGGCGTGGTGGACGGAATCTGGCAGTATGGCAATGCACTGGGCGTTCCCAATATGGGCGGAGACATCGTCTTCAATGACAGCTTCGACGACAACTGCCTGGTCAACGTCGTGTCGCTTGGCATCGTCCGGCGCGACCAGATCATCCGCTCCCGCGCTCCGCCTCAGGCGGGAGAGAAGGGCTACGACGTAATCCTCATAGGCAAGCCCACCGACTCCAGCGGTCTCGGGGGCGTCACCTTCGCTTCGGAGGCCCTGCGAGAGGAGGACGAGGAGACCAACCGCGGCGCGGTGCAGATCCCCGATCCTTTCCTCAAGAACGTGCTCTTCAAGGCCAACGACGACCTCTTCCGGCTGGTCCGCGAGTCGGGCATTGAGATCGGCTTCAAGGACCTGGGGGGCGGCGGCTTCACCTGCGCCACATCGGAGATGGGCTCAGCCGGAGGCTTTGGCATGGAGATCAACCTGGATGACATGCATAAAGCTGGAGACTTTCCCGCTGAGGTGCTGAGCATCGCCGAGACCCAGGAGCGCTTCCTGATAGTCTCGCCGCCGGAACTACGCGAGAAGATCCTCAAGATCTACAACGAGGACTGGGACCTGCCCAATGTCTACGAGGGGGCTAGGGCCAGCGTTGTCGGAAAGATCAATACCGGCGATCGCTTTACAGTCACGCATAAAGGTGAGATGGTCTGCGATGTGCCCATCCAGCACCTCACGCAAGGCATCCGCTACCAGCGCGAGGAAACGCCGCGCATCATCAGCCTGACCGAGCCGGATGCGGCAGAGCCGACGAACTACAATGAGGTGCTGCTCAAGATCCTGAGATCTCCCAACATCGCCTCAAGAGAGCACGTCTACCGCTACTACGATACTGAGGTTATGGGCAATGCCGTAATCAGACCAGGCGAGGCCGACGCCGGCCTGATCGCTCCGGTGCGGGGTGAAAAGTTTGGCGTGGCCCTGGCAGTTGATAGCAATCCCTTCTACGGACGCATCAGCCCCTACTGGGGAGGGGCAACGGCTGTGGCCGAAGCCATGCGAAATGTGGCGGCCATTGGCGCTGTTCCCTCCACACTCACCGATTGCCTGAATTATGGCAATCCTGAAAAACCGGAGGCCTTCTGGGAGTTTCGAGAGGGCGTGAAGGGCCTGGCCGAGTCCTGCAAGCAACTGTACCTCAAGGGCTACGAAGCCCAGCAGCAGCCGGTTCCAATCGTCTCCGGGAACGTCAGCTTCTACAACGAATCACCGCAAGGTTCCGTCGACCCGTCGCCCGTGGTTGCCTGCGTGGGCATCATGAAGGACTTTAGCAAAGCCATCACCATGGAGCTGAAGAAAGCCGGCGACAAGCTATTTTTGATCGGTCCCAGGTTTGACGAGCTGGGAGGATCCGAGTACTACAGAACCATTCTAGGAGTGACAGGCGCCAACGTGCCCATAGTTCGCTTCGATATGGAGAGAAATATGATCTACGCCGTTATCGATGCCATTGAGGAAGGCCTCCTGGCCGCGGCCCACGATATCTCCAACGGCGGCCTGGCAGCAAGCGTGGCTGAGATGGCCCTCACCCGGCCGGCCCGTTTCGGAGTGGAGCTGGATTTGGACAATGTCCAGGGGGGCGACATCGGCATGAGGACGGATAAGCTGCTGTTTTCCGAGTCCTCCGGTTTTGTCCTGGAGGCAAAAGCCGGTAGCGAGTCCCGGCTGGTGGAGATCCTCAAGAGCTATAATCTGGAGCCGATGCAGATCGGATTGGTAACAAGCAAGAGACGGATTGTGATGTCAAGAGCAGGCGAGTCTGTGGCCGACCTGGACCTGGACGGCGCGCGGAATGCTTGGACGGCAGGCCTGGTGGAGGCGATGAGATGAAGATAGCAGTTTTGCAGTTTCCGGGTACGAACTGCGAGTTTGAGACCCTGGTGGCCGTGAAAGAAGTGGGCATGGACGGCGAGATCTTTCGCTGGAACCGGCCTGCAGGCGAGCTGTCCGGCTTTGACGGTTTTGTCATACCGGGAGGCTTCTCCTATCAGGACCGGCTTCGAGCTGGAGTTATAGCCTCTAAAGAACCGGTCATGAGCGCATTGAAAGAAGAGGCTTGTAAGGGGAAACCCATCATCGGCATCTGCAATGGATTTCAGATTCTGGTGGAGACCGGGCTTCTTCCCGGCAACGTTAATGCCAGCGGAGAGGAGAGCAGAGAGTGGTGCGGAAAGGGCAGTGGAAAGGTGGACATGGCACTGGCCCAAAACGTAATGGTCTCCCAGGGAAAGATTGTGCGAAGGGGCTACTACTGCGACTGGGTGAATCTTCGGCACGAGGCGCCTCCCAGAAGGTGCGGCGGCTCTTTTGCCATCGAGAGAGGAGCACTGCTCAAGATCCCTATCGCCCACGGCGAGGGAAATCTGGTCACTACTACTCCTGGCCTCATGAAAAAGCTTAACGATGAGGGTCAGGTTGTCTTCCGATACTGCGACAAGAACGGGCGGATCATAAACGAGTTTCCATTCAATGTGAACGGCAGCACAGAAAGCATAGCCGCCATCTGCAATGAGCAGGGAAATGTCCTGGGCATGATGCCTCACCCGGAGAGGGCCTTTTTCGCCTGGCAGCTTCCCGCCTTCGATCCGAGAAAGCAGCGGCCCGATGAGCCTGGCCCCGGCAGAAGGGTATTCGAATCCATGAAGCGCTACATCGAGGTGAACGCATGAGCATGAACCAGAAGATAAATCTGCGCGTCTGGCTGAAGATCCCGGATGCTGAGGCGGCTACCGTTAAGAACACGCTTATCCGGCGCCTGGGCTTCGGAAATGTCCTGGCCGATGTCAAGAAGGAGCGCTTGTTTTCCATCGAGATTGATTCAGGTGATCCAGAGGAGCTGGCCAAGAGCTTTGCCAGGGAACTGGTCAACGAGAACAAGGAGAGCCACATAGTTCTTATCGACGAACTTGAGTTTGAAGAGGGCTACGTGCCGGTCAAGGTCGCCCTGCATATCGAGGACGGCGAGGCCATCTCCATCCGGGAGCGCTTGCGCAGCCGCCTGGGCTTCGAGAATGTGGTGGATGTGAAGAAGGCTACAGTCTGGAAGCTGTACTTCGATACCCTCAAGCCGGAAGCGCAGATGGCAGCAAGGGAGATTTCAGAAAGGCTGCTCATCAACCCGCACAAGGATAGCTACGAGATAATGAGCTAATCGGGTTAAATTAGGCGACAGGGCTGCAGAAGCCCTTTCTCATTTTTTTATTTGCTTTTCGCTCCCAAGTCTTTCCGGTCCGGTTGCTCTACATTTCTTCCCAGGAATTGCTCGATTGATTCAATAAATTCGTAGAAATCTTCCATATGCTCTGTTAAGATCTTATGAGCCAGTATGTCGTCGATCTTGCCGTATCTATGGACAATTATATTTCTGAATCCCTTCATCCTTCGGGTCTTTTCTGCCATATTTTGTGTAAAAATTCCCGCATTGGCCAGGTTTTCAACAAAACTCTCTTCGCTTTCGGGAACGCTGAGATGCAGATCTGAGTTAATTATTGAGCAGATATCAATAATATTTTCGATAGCGAACTCCATTCTCTTGTATATTCCATCCTTTACCAACCCAAGCTGAGAAAATTCCTCGAAGCTTGAGGGAAGATTCGCTTCTACAAGGCTCACACTGTCCTCGATGTCAACCATTTTTGATCTTATCAGCTCTGTTCTGAGGTTTCTTTTTCTAGTCATTGACAGCCTCATGCTTTAAGCGAGGGATTCTATTCCCAGGTAATCGTAATATCTGCGCTTGAAGGATTCAAACTCTTTAATGGTTTCATAAGCTTTGTCGTACATAAAGGGCGTGTCATCCGAGTACAGGACCTTGCCCTTCAAAACCTGCATGCGCAAAGGAAGAGGAAGCTGCTGGAAGATCTTGATATCATAGACATCATCAAAGAGTTCTGTTAAGACTGTGAGGCGGAATTCGGAGGCATCTGCACCATCGTAGTACACGCTGATATCGATGTCAGAATCCTCTTTCGTACTGCCAACAGAAGCTGAGCCGTAGAGAGTGATGAATCTGACTTTGTCGCCGCCGAGCGATTTAATCTTCTGGACGGCTCGATCAATTTTCTCAGATATGTGATGCATTATGATTGATCATCTCAATCTCAAGCTCATTTTTCTCGTATTCCACTTCAAGCTTGATAGGGGGTAAGGGATTAATCGAGAGGGATAAGCTACCATAGGCTACTTCAACCTTGCCTCCTGTTTCAATCTGCTGGGCCAGATCTCGTAGAAAGGCTGCTGTCTCAGAATTCGTTAGATAAAACTCCTGTTTGAACTCCTCAATCCCTGTACCGGATCTGATTTTCAGGGAGGTTTTTCCAATCTCACCTAATAATTTAGCCATATTAATCGCTGAATATGATTGGGTTTTGTCCATAAAGAGTTTTGGCCTATGATATTTTCGCTCTAATCTACCATGCTTCCAGATCGCCCCCTAGATCCGCACCGACGTCCCCTCTAAGTGCACCATCATCCCAAGTGCTCTTTTTGCATCCTGCAATGTTCAGGCAGAAATCGCACCGTCTCGCCAACCTCCGACCTTCTCCCCCCTGCTCACCGTGCCCTCGAAGGCGGCCACCATGCAGATGCCGATGTCCTCCGTGGCTGGCAGCCCCTGCAGCAGGTACACCGGCTCCATCAGGTGCACAGTGGCAAATTCCCCGGTCGTGCTTGAGGAATTGGCAAAATGGGTGATGGGACCCGAGCATTTTTCAGCTCGCTGCAGATTCTTTTTCTGGATGGTTATAAGACAAAGGGCATTATATCCAGCGAAGTTATAGCGATTATTGCTGACATCCAGTAAAGAGGTCTATTGAAATACCATGTTCTACTTGCGCGAGCATAAATGTAGGCAATATAGGGGAGAAGCGGCAAAAAAGCTATCAATGGATTGGGCTCCACCCTCAAGATGAAAGAGAAGATATAACCCTGGCAAAGGAGACAGACAACGGTTACCAGCCCGACTTTGGCTTGGTTGTTAATTCTCATAAAGCCTGCTTCTCCGTCCCCCATTAATAAGCCTTTCATGGCTCTTCCATTTAGTGCTTCAGCACCGATAGCAGCTCCTTTAGGGATAAGGTGTTAAGCACATCATTCTTCTCCAGCCAGGCCCTCCTGGCTACATTCACACCGTACTTCATCGTCAGGAGCTGCTCTGCATCATGAGCATCGGAATTTATGCTCATCTTTATTCCCATCTCTTTTGCAGCTTTGGCATTTACGTCGCTCAGGTCCAGGCGGCTGGGATAGGAATTTATCTCCAGGGTCGTCTTCGTTCTGGCCGCCGCATCCAAGACCGCCTGCATATCCATTTCATATGGCTCGCGCTGATCGATTATCCTTCCGGTGGGGTGGCCAATTATGTCCACATTCTCGTTTTCTATAGCCGAGATCAGCCTTCCCGTTATGGCCCTTTCCGTCTGCTGCTGGCTCATATGCACTGAAGCCACCACCACATCGCATCTGGCCAGGAGATCGTCGGGATAGTCCAATTTGCCATCGGCCTTGATGTCCACCTCCGTTCCTGCCAGAACTGTGATGCCCTCCAGCTCCTCATTGGCAGAAGCTATGGCCTCGATCTTCTGCTCCAGCTTCTCGGGAGGCAGTCCACCGGCAATGCCAACCGAAGGGGAATGATCGCAAAGAGCAATGTACTCGTAGCCCAGAGCCCGGGCGGCATGGGCCATCTCCAAAATGGAAGCCCTTCCGTCCGACCAGTTGCTGTGAACATGCAGATCACCACGCACATCTTTGAGCTCCACAAGTCTGGGCAGCCTTCCCTGCAAAGCTGCCTCAATCTCGCCGCGGTCTTCTCTCATCTCGGGAGGAATGTAGGGCAGCCCCAAAGCAGAGTAAACATCTTCTTCCCGGTCGAAGAACAGGTCCTTGCTGTCCGAAAGACGGGTGAGGGAGTACTCGCTCAGGGAGTAGCCGCGATTGAGAGAAAGCTGGCGAAGCCGGACGTTATGCTCCTTGGAGCCGGTAAAATATTGCAGCACTGTGCCGTAAGATCGGTGCTCCACAATTCTCAGATCCACCTGAATCGTTTCTTGCACTATGACGCTGGCCTTGGTGGGGCCTTTGGCCAGAACCTCCTGCACCAAAGGCATGCGCACAAAGGCGGCAACGATCTCCTCCGGCCTGCTGGCAGTAGCCAGGATATCAATGTCGCCTACGGTTTCCCGCGCCCGGCGAAAGCTGCCTGCGGCGGTGATATGCTCCAGGCCTTCCATGCCTCGAAGATAGGCCAGAATATCGGTTACAATGGGCTCGGCTGTGCTGAAGAGAATTCTGGTGCTGCGCTTTCTGTACCTTTCAATGGATTTTAAAATGTTTGTTTCGCGCGTCGGCCCCATTCTGGGAAGCCTTCTGATGCGATGCTCTTTAGCCGCCTTCTCCAGCTCTTCCAGGTTGGTTATGTTCAGCTTCTCGTGTAGCATAAAAATGGTCTTGGGGCCCAGGCCCGATATCTGGAGAAGCTGGGCCAGGCCAGAGGGAGTCTGGGCCAAAAGCTCCTGATGAGCCTGAATTTGGCCGGTTCTGAGGTATTCTTCCACCTTCTGGGCAATAGCTTTTCCCACTCCGGGAATGGACTGCAGTCTCTTCTCCCGGCAGACCCGATTAATGTCCTCCGGCAAAGATTCGATGGCTCGGGCGGCTTTGCTGAAGGCTATGATCTTGAAGCGGTTCTCGGCATGCAGCTCCAACAACTCTGCAATCTCATAAAGAAGGGCGGCGACCTCGCGGTTTTTCACAATGGAGAATATGCTGGAATAGGTAATAATAATTTCTCGTCCTTTTGGTTCACCCTGCACCTCAGAGATATGGTTAAGGTGAAAATGCTTAAGGGAGAGACCGAAAGGCCCGGGACCCGTGTGATCGTGAGAGTTGGGACATGGCTCTTGTTTCATTGAGGAGGCTATTGATTATCCAGCCACCTGTCTCTCAATCCGCCGCAAGTTGGCAGCAAAACATTCCCAGACGAGAGACAGCAATCCGCAAATACTTGCCCATCTTTGATAGCTATTTAGATTCTATTATTGCCAATAGTTCACCTGAAATAGCGACAGCTATTAATATGACAATTTCTTGGCCATCGTTGAAAAATTGACGGCAAAACGGAAGGCTCCTCTCTGTTGTGTCTCTTGCAATTGGCATGAGATATATGCCATCTAATATTCTAATTTCATCTCATTTTTGTCAAATTTAGTACCTCAAACGGCTAATGGATTTTTTTTGTAAACATGTGTATGGTCCATAGATATCTTTCTGTACACATGTGTACACCTAAAGTGTCTATTAATACTAGGGAATATTCTTTAGCAAATAGGAGAATTAAATGAGACTTAGAGTAGTTAGCTCAAAAAATGAGATTCCAAATCTCAATCCCAATGAGAAGATGGTTCACCTGGCTTTTCGCGCCAGCAATGTAGACTTCCTCAGCTTGATGCAAAGATGCCCCAGGCTGCGAATGATTCAGGTGCCCCCGTCCTATCACAAGACCATGTCCAATGCCATCCAGGTATTCCTGGACATGCAGGGCATTGAGCTATTGGAAGGAGATGTTTGGGGCCACAGAAAGGACCTGGACGAGTACTTTACCGTAGAGGATAGCACCTTAGCGGAGATCAGTTCCCTGGTTGCTAGCGGCGCCGCCATGGAGGATCTGGCCAGCCAGGTTCAGAAGAAGGCAAGACTCGGCCCGGCCCTCATCAAGTACATCGCCAAGAGCAAGATCACCGCTTAAAGCCGAGAATTCAGAGCCAGGTTGGGTATCCGGCTCTGCCTTTTCTCCTTTATTATATTACAGTGCAATCCAAGTTTGCAAGCTATGGGGGATTGCGTTTGGTAAAAAATAAGCAAATAGTTTTATGGTCTTCAATTTAAATTGGCTTCTAGAAATAAAACTTTGCGTAGAATACTTCTGCGCCATCGGGAAGGATTGCAATCTTGAAGCCTTTGAAGCCTCTTTTCAAGAGATCAAATTGACCTTCGATGTCCGAGATTTGAATTTTGATTTCGTTTCTGCAAACTCTTGATTCTTCCTGATCTCTTGACTTAACCTTGTCTTCTGGTCCTTCCATATTGATGAATTTTGGACGCAAAATATTTTTATGCAAAATATATCTGCACCAGCCGTTCAGCTTAGGGTGCAGCCCCTCAATCATCAGTCCATAGGAGAGATAATTGGCGAGGCTTATGGGATTCTTGGGAGATACTGTGCAGCAGACGTGCTCGTATCCCTGTTCTTCAATCACATGCATGTGTGCAGAAGTGAGCTTTCGCTGCAGACCATTGCCCCGATAGGCAGGGTGGACTGCCGCCGCCTGGAGATGGGCAACTTTTATTAGCTCCTCTTCCGGCAGATTTATGTCCCTGCCCAGGTTGTCATCGGCAAGGCCGGGAATGCGAATGATGCTGTAAGCAATCAGCCTGTCCTCGATTGTCACCCCGATAACCGATCGATCGAGGCGGAGGATCTCCAGCAAGTACTTTTCATCATGCAGCATGAAGATCTCCGGGCAGGTAAGATTTGCTTCAATGACGCTTTGCAGGCTCAATAAGTCAGGCAAAGAGCCTGCTTGCAGGAATTTCATATCGAAGCGAGAGCACTCTGCCTTCTCTGCAATCCGGCAAGAGGATGCTTCATGCCTCTTGACCATGCACTTATATATCAATGGAATAGTCATCGTAGCCTCTAGAATTAACCTTTTCTCTCTTCTGATGCATCGCTTTATAAGCCTGGAAAAAGCAGATTTAACAACAATGGACAGAGACGATTGGCTGAAGGTCCAAAAGGAGCTGAATCGGCTCTATGAGCTGCATGAGAGTGGCGTCTCCGATCCTGGAAAATGCCGGGAATTCAACTCACAGGCCTCAATCTTTCTGCAAAGGCTGGAGGATTTAAAGGTTTATGATGTGGCAGACAGGGTCATGGAGCTTTTGGCCGGCTGCAGCCCTAAGGATTTCTCTCCCTGTGAGAATCGCCAGTGCACCAAAGGCTCATTAGAACGGCTGCAGCATCGGATCAGAGAAAAACTGGAAAAGAGCTGATTTATCTTTTCCTGTACTTTAGGAATAATCCTATGGCGACTATCAAGCTAAGAAAAGATACAGTATTGGCTACGATGAGAATGTTATCCTGGATGTGCAAGCCGTAGAGCAGCCAGAGTAACATGCCAAGGCAAAATTGCAGGAGCATAACCAGGCTGACATCTGCTACAGACTTCGTTTTGTAGATCTTGAGGATCTGGGGCACGAAGCCGAACATGGTCAAAACGGCTGCACTTGAGCCGATCAATTCCCAATGCATTAAACTCAAGAAAGATGTGATGGTATATTAGCTTATTAGCTGATATGCACCCCCGGAAAAAAGATTGGGAATTTTAGTCCAGCAGTATCAGACCAAAGAGTTCCACCATTTCCCTGCAGTCCTTGAGAACCTGCGGCTTATAGCCAGCGTTTTGCAGGGTTTTGAAGACATCAATGCCGCAGGCCTCCATGGAGGGGCGCATGATATCCTTATTCTTGCATTTCACGCTATCCAGATCGAAGACCGCCTGGTCCTTCTTTTGCATCTCCTCGATGACGCATGTCTCGCAGAGGGCGCAGGGCATGGCGTTCATGCCGAATGCCTTATAGTAACCGGCCAAAAAAGCGGCCTTCTCCAGTTCGGCCACCGTCTTTTGCATCTTGATCACGGAGTTGGAGAGAGCCCGGCTGGCGTGTTTGGGCGCGACCTTGGGATCAGGCTTGGCCTCAAAGCGGGCCAAAACTGCATTTCTGTATGCAGAGAGGACAGCTCGGGTCTCGGGTGGTGTGGGGGTGAAAGGCGGACATCCGAGACGATTTCCATAATTTTCACAGCCATACCTGCACTTGAGCCGCACCCAATCAGAAACTACTATTATCTCAGTAGGTATCAGTCGCAGATCTTCATGAACGGCCTTCAATTCGGAGAGGAGGCTTTCGAGGTCTTTATTCATTATCACCATCTTCCATAATAGTTCATTAACATATGCGGTTCGAAAATATATCGTTTTCTCATTCTCATTGCCAAAAAAAACTCACCGTCCTCTGGATAGTTCGATCCATATGTTGACAACAGAGATGCTGATCAGATTCAATGTGGTAGCCGCATACCAGAGATATGATTCCAGCAGGCTGAGTCGCACTATCCAGCCGGACCAAAGAACGAAACAAATGATGGAAAAGGTGACCAGAGTGTCGATGGCCAAAAAGAGCATGGGCCTCTTAAAGAGCCTTCCCGCCTGAGCGATGGTGCAATACTCGATGGGGGCCGCCCGGCCGATGATGTGAAAGATGACTCGTACCAGGTTCATGAGCAAATCTGCAAGGGCCCAAGCTATGACCAGCCATCCCAAGGCAGAAAGAGAGGCATACGGCACACCCGCGCGCAGGGCAAGCAGGCCGAAGAGCAGCTTGAAGATGCAAAAGGGAACGCCGATGGTCAGAGCCTGAAAGGTGGGAGTCAAAAAGAAATGATCTTCAACCGTTTCCTTCTTCGGCCTGGTTCTCTCTTTCATGCCATTCATGATAACTATCCTGGAGCGTCTTTGCCAAAAAACGTTTGCATTAACATATGCCGAAGAATTTCATCAGAGACAAGCTCCTGTTTTTCCAGGAACCAATTCACATCACGCTGACCGAATTTTTCTTCCAGATAGTAGAACTTTGCGGCCTCGCCGTCCTCCTCCCCCAGGGCGTAATCGATTACAATTGCATCCTCTATGGACAGGCCGCTGTTGTTCGAGAAGGTAATGTAGCCATCATAGATCAGATCCGAGGACGGATAGCCCGACGGTTCTGCTACCCGGGCATCCACCCGGGGAAGAGGCAGGCCGTATTCGCCGCTCTAAAGAGATCATCAACCATACTTATTGTCTCCGCAGAGCCGATAATCTGCGACTCGGAGAGATAGATCACCGCATGGTGGCTGGAGTCGTTGATGATCACCTGATATGTGTCGTTCTCCTGCGTGGCATCGATTTGATAAGGTATCTTTGCGTCCAGGGAAAGCGATATATCATATTTTCCTATTGTCAACATCTCTTGCTCGGCAGATGCTGCCAAGGGTAAAACCAGAACATGGCATAAAACCAGCAATAAAATTGGGCTTGCTCTCAATTTCTAGCTCCTCCTGAGGTTCCTGCTAATTGAGATTCATTATAGCGCACAAGTATAGAAAATTAATGCACAAAATAATCTAACCGGATAGCAGAAATCCATTTGCATTTTTATGAATAATAACATCAATTGAATGTTAGGCAATTAATAATTCTATTATTTAAATTAATTTTGAGTTATGAATTACCATATTGTAATATAGAATTATAAATCTTTGCAAATAAACTCATAGTAATCATTTAAACAATTTGGGGACTCTGCCTTAAAATTAATTACTAAAGAAAAATTCTTATACTAAAAGCTCTAACCCACAAATCGAGGACTATGCTGGCCAGACCGACTTTGAACATTCTTCTTGCCGAGGACAACCCGGTAAATCAGAAAATGGCTCTGATTGTACTCAAGAAGCTGGGGCTAGAGGCCGATACGGCCAGGAACGGCAGAGAGGTCCTGGTGGCTCTGGAGGAGCATCATTACGATCTGGTGCTGATGGATATCCAAATGCCGGAAATGGATGGAATTGAAGCCACAAAAATCATTCGCAAGCGGTGGTCGCAAGGCCCCAAGATAATAGTTGTCACCTCATTTGAGGCGGAGATGTGCCGCGATCTTTGCTATGATGCAGGGGCCGATGATTATCTCAACAAGCCTGTAAAGATAGATGAGCTTGGTGCGGCCATTGAACGCAATTTGGGCTCTATTGGTTTGCAAACTGTAGCAGACGCACAAGCTCTTTTCGTTTAATGAGATGGAATTGCATTCTATCTGCAATCAGTTAGCGGGCTTTTTAAGGTCTTCTTTCATCTGCAGGTAGATCTCTCGGGTCAACTCTCCTCTGGCATATGATAGTATGACATATCAATTCCTCTCAATCAGGAGTTCCGGAAATAGCTCATCATTCCTCAACATTGTCGACTTCTGACTGCTCAGTATTCGACATTTAACTTATTTAAGGCTGTGTACAGATTCTGGAGCAGCAGGGGCCAGACTATTTTTTGGCCATCTGCCTGATCTTGTCCCAGCCAGTACCCCCCACCCGGAGAGGGTGATCCAGTACCACATCGATGAAGCCGAAGATGACGGGAGCATAAACCGCATAAAAGTCGCGAGCGAAGGACATGGCCTCCTCTAGATCCTGGAAGTGGCGGGTCTCCATCTCCTCACCTGTTCCGGAAATTATGGTGCTTATATTGCTCTTGGCTACGAAGCTGGACATGCCGCAGGAGGCTTTGGGAGGCTGCACGGCATCGATGTTCACGGGCACGCTGCCGTAGCATTCGTAGGCATAGCTCAAGATTTCCTCTCGCGTCCCCAAACCCTCCGATCTTGCATCCTCCAAAATTTCCTCGTCCAGAAAATCGAGCTGGGGAATGAGTCCGGCATCGATGACGTAAGAGAAGCCCCCCTCGTCACTTAGAGATAGGTCCACAGCTTCCAGGACCAGGCCCAGCCTCACCGGCTCTCCATAGCCGAAGCTGCACTGCCAGC
>Ga0351897_1104_pt1 | contig 16449 bp, 13 predicted proteins | sample BONcelHT113001C4_FD_206876 | JGI IMG/M metagenome (GOLD analysis project Ga0351897, IMG submission 206876) | Enriched cells from coal bed in the Powder River Basin, Montana, United States - BONCAT cells T11 rep1 HSBNCT.T11.300.1.C4 ... | reverse complement strand
AATTAAATTAGATATATCAGGCAAATATAAATAAATATAAAATAATAGACTAAAAAAATAAATCTTTTTTTATTCATCAGTTATAGAGAATATGAAAACTGGGTACCGATTTCATGGTAGGCATATACCAATAATTCAATACCTCATCAACCTTACATGACCTCTATATCTGGATGAGAAACTACAAAAAATTAAACAGTTTCCCACATAAATCTAACATCATATTTTCCCTCCGGATTAGTTCTGAATAATAGAATATAGCGAATTATACAGGTGATTATGGAAGCAGATATCTCTGATTATGTGCTACTGTTTCAAACGATTATTCAATGGATGGCTATTATTTTATCAGCCTCAACCGGAGTGTATGACGCCCGCCGTCATGGTCTTGACTACTTTGGCGCCCTGGTTATCGCCATCATTGTAGCTGTTGGAGGTGGAACACTCCGAGATATACTTCTTGACAGATATCCGCTCTTCTGGCTATCTGATCCGATTTATCTGATAAGTATAATTGTAGTCGGAATAATTGGCATCCTCCTCATCCCGACAAGTGATGAAGATGAATGCACGATAAAAAATTCTAAACAGTGTAAAATTTCTAAATCAATAATGAAGATGATGTTTGGAACCAGTCCCTCATTTCAGATTATTGATGCAGTCTCACTTGGTATGTGGGCATATCTGGGGACATATTATGCTCTGTTAAATGGAATACCTGTGATTATTGCACCAGTTATGGGTGTAATTACTGCATCATTCGGAGGGGTCCTGCGTGATATTCTTTTTGCGAAAATTCCGGAGGTATTTCAACCAAGTCAACTCTATGCCCTGGCATCTTTTGCAGGTGCATGCACATACGTAATCTGCTGGATTGAGAAAATTTCCCTTCCACTGGCATTTATTGCCTGCCTGACTGTTACTTTTATTGTTCGAATCGGATCAATAAGATATAATATCACAAGCTTTTAAGAGATATTGATTTTGAAATTTCCATAAATTATTCAATAATTCTCAATATTTGCAAATCCGGTTTAAAATAAGATTTTTGCTTCTCATCATCTCCCCGATACTAAAGGATTGACATATTGCCCCTGCTGGCTTGTGAGGAGCATCACCATCGAAGAGTTCGGGGAGCATACCAACCCCATCGCATAGAAAATAGGTCCATAGCGGCTGAACTACTTTTAAAATCTCTTCCTGGTTCTCACCATAATGAAATAAGGCATCTATATAAAATCCAGTTTGCCATGGCCAGACCATACCGTTATGATAAGAAATATCGCCATTATAATAACCATGATAATCCGCTGAATCAGGGCTGAGTGTCCGAAGACCATATGGTGTCAGAAGTTTCTCTTTGATAACCGAAAGAGCTTTTCTGCCTTCATCAAATGGAACCAGACCGAAGGCAAGAGGGATAACCTGATTAGACCTGACTGAGGAGTCATTCGGATCAAGACAATCATAGAAACATCCGGTTGTTTCATTCCAGAATAACGCAAATTCCCTTCGTGCATCCTGAGATGAAACAGGAGACGATATCTTCAGATATTCTGCCAGTTCAAGAGCGAGTATCCATAGAGCATTAATTTCAACAGGTTTGCCATTCCTGGGAGTATATTGGGTATCCATCCATGTGGACATCTTTTGAACTGAAACCAGATTTCCTGACAGGGATACAACATCGCTTTTTATAAACAGGTGAAGAATTTCTTCAATATCATTGCGGATGGTTGCAATAAATGGAGATCCTGGAAGTTTTTGAACATACTGAAAGAGAGCCCAGAAATACCAGAGTGTTGTATCAACCGATAAAGAAGAATCCGGATACCGGTTAACCAGAATCCCTCCCTTCCGATGAGCAAGATGCCAACGGAATATCTCTTCAGCTTCACGAAATTTCCCGGTTTCAAGAAGAAGTCCCGGAAGACTAATAAACGTATCACGACCCCGAGATTCAGTATAGTGGTGATATCCAGCCCGAATTTCTTTTCCGGAAATACATAAACGGGATGCATGTATAAGAATGTCATCAGAATTGGAATCAGATATATCATCAGGAAATAACAAGATTCCGTGTGGAGTTACCCGGATGTCTACTACCCCGTTTGTCACAATACCTGAAAAAAAACCAGGAGAAGCAAGATCTTCCCAGGCATCATATCCCCGTTCTGATTCCCGTGGATAAAAAGCATTCAGATACCACTGAATATCCTCTGTAAATTTAAGAGGAGTAGAGAAAGTGCATCCGTTAATGACTAGTTCTTCCTTTTCTTCAGATATATGTAGTTCCGGATCCCGCGAGAGTTCCCTTACCGGTCTTTTGGTCATCAGAGGTCTGATAAGAAGGGATGCAGTGCCATTTACCTCATATCTGATAACGAGCCCTCCGTCAAAAAATATTGATCGTATTATTCTCGCTCCAGGAATCGAAAATAACTGCCTGACCGGATAGACAATAGTATTAATGATCCAGGGCAGTCCACCAGGGAGAAAAGTATCTCCCCACCACCCGCCTGATAAACGGATACCATTTACCTCATCATGAAGACCGCTGAGGAGTAGTGTCCCTTTCGAAATTAGCAGACCATGGTACCTCCGGGTGTTACCGGCAAATGAAGATGAACAGTACATATCTCCGGAAACCATAAGAAATTCCCGTGATTCAGCCACATTCGGGCACTGCATTTCCCGACCATACCTGATAATCCGGGGAGGGTGGCCACAGATGTCTGATTGCAGGTGTCCAGAATTTAGATCTGACATGATTTCATTCCGATACAATAGCGATCACGGATTCTTTGGTATACTTCAGCGGCGCGGATGGCAATTTTATTATCTCCATTGTGTAGGTACCAAAATTTCCCCAAAAAAGGGTAGGAATTCATCTACAACACATGCAATATTCATCAAATAACTTCCTGATAAACATAAATCATCTGATCTGCAATAGAATCCCAGAAAAATCTCCGGTCTACCTGATTATACCCACCCCGGCTCATGCGTATCCGATCATGAGGATTATCCAGATAATAATTTACTCCCCATGCGATACCTTCAGGAGTAGGCTCAACCGCAAGTCCGTTGATACCATGCTCAACATTTTCAGCAAGACCACCAACCCGACTGACAACAACCGGACGGTTTGCACTCCATGCTTCAAGCAGGACAATACCAAAAGGTTCGTTTCTGCTAGGAATAACAATGATGTCACTGGCGTGAAGAAGACGAATGTATTCAGAATCAGATATAAACCCGGGGAATTGAACTGGCATTCCTTGTGTCCTACTTATAAGCCAGTCACGCATTCCTCCATCCCCTGCCAGTATGAACTTTGCATTGCTGAACCGGTCCAGGATTTGTGGTATTGCATCAACAAAAATATCAGGACCTTTCTGATAAACCATTCTTCCGATAAAGGAGATAAGTGGGCTTAGATAGTGAATACCATACTGCTCTTTAATTGACCCCTGGTCAATACTCACATCAAACATCTCTTTAACTACACCGTTTGGAATAACTTTTATCTTGTCCGGATCAGTTTTATAAAGGTCAATTACCTCCTGCCTCAAGAGCCAGGATACTGCAATACACCGACCCGCAATCTGACCAGCGTACCATTCCTTTCCACAGATTTCATGGTATTCCCACCAATCTCCATGAACATTTCCATTCCGCCCGAATTCTGTAGAATGGTATGTAAATATTGTATTTCTGTTTTTTAATAGATGCAAAGCCTCAACAACATGCCAGTCATTAAAATGAAGGATATCAAACGGTTGTTCATCATACTGATAAAACCGTTCCACCATACCCTGTGAGAGGTTTGCACAGTAATCAATAATATTGGATCCATGGGGGCGCCAAACATGATAGTGTACCCCGCTCATCTCAAAATCCTGATCACCACGAGTAAAGAAATGGACATCATGCTTTTTTGCAAGTGACTGGGCAAGGTATGTTGCCGCGTTAGATAGTCCTCCCACACGGTCAGAATACAAATTTTCCCAACAAAATATTGCTATCTTTAATCTTCTTCCTGCCAAAACACTCACCTGAACAATCTATCATCAAGAAATTGCAATTCGCAGAGGATAACCGGATCCATATATGGAATTAAACCTCTGATTTGAGATCCCGATTGAAGATACTCCTCTTAAAATTACGCGAATTACCTGATCGTATACTGAAGATGGATGATATTTCTATAAAATACCTTGCATAATATGAAAAATCGGTTAACCCCATTCACGTCTTACCGACATGATGCGGTTAATTAAGAGGTTTTAGCCTGAAAAAGGTTTTAGAATTTAGCTCTGAATATGGGATTTTTTGTGAAAAGTAATAAATTATTGACATGAACTACTGTTTTTTATCCCAGAGTTCCTGTCTTCTGATATCTGTTGCACAGATGAGATCCTGTCTGCATGTAGCCCCTTCAATAGCAGTTGCAAGCAGCTCATCACCGACAACATTTCTTATCCAGTCAGAGAAATGTCCCTGCTTATGGTGGAATTCTATTGAATCAGCAGGAGCCTGGGAAAGCATTTCTGCAAAGTGATCAAGGTCAAATGCTACATGGCCGGTATACCCAAACTGACTTGAAAAGTAAAAAGCATCATTGATATACATTGAACGAAGCGGGTATAAATCAGCTTTATCAGGATCGGTCTGTATACACTGCATCTCATAATCAGCAAGAATGTCCATATATGAAGTAAACGCCTGGTGCTCAGGCTGATGACTAAAATACGTATGTACTTCACCACAGGACCCATGCTTACAGGACATATAGTAGAAATGATCACTTATCTGGAAATACCGCCACATGTGTTCATCGCAGGCAAATTTCTGTGCTCGTTGTACTGATCTGAACGCATTTTTCTGTTTCCGGTTTTCGATCCATGCAGTTCCATCTTTTTCAGCATCTGCCCATGAAACAGGCAAGGGTATTGAATATTCCTCTCGAACTGGATAAGAGAGAACATCTGAAGGATTTACCATCTCAACACCATTACGCTTTAATTCCGGAGCTAAATGGCGGAAAAACTCGAGGATACCGGTATCTGCCCAATAATGCTCACCGATGGTTTCATAATCGATAAAAACAGGAATAAAATCTCCCGGGGTTTGTGAGACCCAGTTTGCATATTTATCTGCGGTAAGAGGCCAGGCTTCCCAGTCACGGCAGGTAAACCGGAATGCAATATCATCTGATAATTTGAAATTGCGCATAATAAGCGGAAGACCCCGGCATTGATACAGGTAGTTTGGACTGCGCCACTGAAGGATATGATCTACTCCTTCAGTAAAGCAGGCAGAAAATCCTAGATCCCTGACCGTTTCAGCAATCCGATTATCAAAAATAAATTCTGTATTTTCAAATACTTTTGGAACAACACCAAACACATCTTTGAGCATCTCTTTATGCAAAAGGACCTGTTCTCTGAACTCATTCATCTCCCAGAAAAGACTTGAGATACTATGAAAATATGTCTGACAAATCATCTCCACATTTGGATGGCTGGCAGCCTGAACAAAGAGATCTAAAGTATCTGGAGCCCACTTTTGCATCTGTTCTATCAGGACACCGGAGATTGAGAAGGCACAGGCAAATCCTTCATCTAGTTGATCCAGAATGAGTGAGGTTGCAGGATTATAACATTTATTACAAATTCGCAAAAGCAGTTCTTTATTGGCTGGATCAAAGTATCGTTCCATCAAATCCTCACAACACCCTGACTGATTCGGAGTGAAGGATTTATTCAGCCGGTATGGCTGGTGAACCTCAAATCCAAGGCAGAACTGCTTCATCAGATCTCCTCATTATCTGATAACATCGTTGATATCCAAAAATATTTGCTTTTAACCCACTGATATGAACGATAGCAGAAAGAACGCATGATAATCATACTCATTCATAAAAATATATATAACTGTCGAAGCATCTCGAGTTTCGATCTAATGCTTTCCTTATGTTTTAAGAAACCTTTAAACAACTTCATGATAATGTTAAACTATGGAGATGATGAGTCAGTTCCTGATAAGTCCGGTCCTGATCTTCATGATTATTTTTACCATTATTTCAATAATTGGCCGGTTTTTTAAACTATGGATAATTTCTGCTATTTCCTGCTTTGTTGCAGGGTCAGTTCTTATCATAATTATTGTAACGATCGGACAATTTGCTGGCGGCGATGATGTTATAAGATATCTGATTACATCCAACTACCGCCTTGCACGCACTCTTACTCTGACTTTTGGTGAAATCCTTCTTCTACTCATTCTCATATTCGCATTTCAACTTGCACTGGCAGGTCATACATTGAATGTTGAAAAAACATTTCATGAACGCCTGTCATGGTTTCCACAAAGAAGTAGTCATCATTATGAGATGGAAGATACACTAAGGCGATTCTTTTTTAAAAGAAGAGAAAAATAATATCTTTAGTTATTGCAGTGAGGTATAAATCTCAACTAATGTTAAGTTTTTATATTATCTACCGATAACTTCATTCCAGAGATCTAAATTATTACAGATAAATTTCTCATCATTCTGATACATCCTGCATAAATCATTATCATTACTTTGACTCTATGTGATTTCCTGACCGCAGGTACCTTCAAAGTTACACATTCGTCATTGATATATATCCACCTGATGTGGTGTAATCGATACACTCATCAGGTAATAGCACCACACTTTAAAGATATTATATGTTTGAGACAATCCTCCTCCTCATTGTGGGACTAATTATTCTGATGATTCTCTGGCGATTTGCTAAAAGTGTAACGAATCTTATTATTAATTCAATTATGGGATTAATTCTGCTCTTTCTTGTTAATGTATTACAACTTTTCTCACTAATTGGAAAGCCCAATATCCCAATCGACGTAATATCAGTAATTGTCTGTGCCCTTGCGGGAATACCAGGTGCAATACTGATGATTATTCTTCACCTACTTGGGCTTTATTAGATCGTTTTTTTCCCATTTTTATTCTGAAACCAGATTCCCCTTTGTATCTTCAGACAGGTGGGTTGATGAGGTATTTAGATCAATAACAGGGAGAGGAATAATTCCCGAATCAGATGGTCCGAAGAGGTCTGATCCTTCGAAAAATCCACGATAATAGTGAAATCCCGGCTGCCATGGTGTATCAGTAAGTGAAATTGTTCCATCAGTACTAGTTGTAACGTTCCCATTTGCATTCATGTACCAGGTAAAACCGTCCTGTGAAAAGAAAACCTGCAATGGCTGCTGAGACAGGGGATTGCCCTCATAATCAGTGAGTGTAAAAATAATTTCTGCCTGCTCATCCACTTGCACTTCTATCGGAATTATAACCCCGGTTACCTTCGTTGGAAGAACTGATGGTAGGGTAACCGTATCATCCCGAACGGTCAGAACTAACACTGAAGAGAAGAGAGGAACCCTATTCGTTTCCCATTTGGATACAGTAGCAAAATATGAAACTCCTGCAAGTTTTGGACCCGTCACATTAAAAGCAAAAAATCCATCTTTTGAAGTCAGAGACTCAGTTCCCATCTGATACCTATCCCAGATTCGATCTGCAAAATTGTACCAGTAGAGATTCAGTCTGCCTCCTTGTATCGGATCCCCATATCCATCAGAAAACCAACCCGATATCGTAACAGGATCACCAGTGCTGATTATACTTGAAGTAATATATGCGGCAATATTTCGCTCGGTTTTTCTCTCTCTGGAATGAGGTGAGAAAAATTCGGGATTAAAAATCAATGTAACAGGATTACTTGTTAATCTATTCCCTTGTTCATCAGATGATATTGCACGAATAATCAGAGATTCAGATTCGGTAAGATAAAAGGAACAGTTAAATGTCCCATTGCGGTCAGTTAGTAACGTATCCCCTATTTTTTTCCAGGAAGATGCCGATTCATTATCACGAATTATTTTTTCCATCTCAAGCCAGACCTGAGAATAAGGAAGAGGTATTCCGTTACTCCCTACAAGTGTTCCGGTAAATGTCACATTCTGACCAGAAATATACTCATAACTATCAGCGACCAAAGAAAGACCAGATGACTCCATAACCCCTTCCATATCTTTAGGGAATATTTCTGCCTGCACCGGTTCAGGGTCTTTTACCGGAGTAGAGATAATAATTGATAAAACTTCAGATAATTCGTCAGAACTTATCTCTGTTGAGATTTGGTATGAAACAGGGAGATCAGTTGTCTCTACCAGGTCTGTTAATTCAAAAGAACCATCTGATGCTGTCTGGCGAAAACCTACTAGTTCGTCATTATCCGGAATAAGTTGAATGATACGAACGGTTGCATCAGATACTGGACCCTGATATCCGGTTACTATCCCAGAAATAGTTACTGATACCTGATCGCTAGAAAATAATGCCTCCTCAAATCCGGAAGAATTAGATAACTGTACATCCGCTGATAATCCGGGAGTAGTCAGTGAAAAATTATCACCCATTTTTTCATCAATTTTCCCGTCAGGTATTCCCACAATCTCCAATTCTCTACTTACTGTCTTACCTGAAAGAGTGTCAGGATGTAAGAACCAGGTCTGATACCTGATAATTTCAGTCTCATTCAAAGGATCTGAATATGAATACCGCCCATCCTCATCGGTTGTCAGTTCCTGATAGAATTCAGGTTTTTGATCCAATCCCCTGGCAAGGATGATTGTAGCATTTGGAATCGGGCCAAATATATTAAATAATTCTCCGGAAAGGGTTACCTGTGTCCCATTAGGCATATAATACATGTCAGGAGTGATATCCAGAGATAACTGCAGTCCGGTGAGTAACCCTTCCCCTTCAGGAACTGCAAGAATCGTTCGCCATTCATCGGTAGAATGATCACTTGCCAAAAATCCGGAAGATATTCCGGATAATGCTATAAGCAGAGTAATCATTGTCATCATATACGCAAAACATCTGTTATACATAATTAATGAATGAAATTAAGGAAATGGAAGTGGATTTTCCCCTGGCTGCAGATATCTGTACTGCTGATATCTCGCCTGTAGTTCATCGATTGTTGCAGGAGTGTACTCTTCTGATCGTTTCTCAATTTTTGCCCTGATAATGTCGATACGATCAGGAGAAAGACCCATTGCACGCTCATATCCCTGGATACCTTCTGAATAAAGATCACGTGCTTTAAGAGCTGATGTAGCACCAAAGCCTGCAGTTGGAATTGTTAAAAGTGCAAAAATAACATCCGAACGTTTCTCCCAGGTTAATCCATCATTGGGCTGCAAAGTAAGTAGTTGGGTATATTTTTCAAGTGCCTCAGGATACAGCGCTCTTTCAAGAGTTATATCAGCTATGTTAGACAGATACTCGGGGTTGTTAGTTTGTATCCCGATTATATGCTGCAGGATGAGATCTGACTCATTAATTTCCCCAATACTTATGAGAAGACGGGCTTTTTTGATAAGGATTACAGGATTTTTTGGATCACGGATTATTGCATCGTCAAGAGATATGATTGCGGCAGGAATATCCCCTATAGCAAGAAGTGAATCACTTTTTTTCAGATAAAGATCTGCCAATTCAGGATGCAGGGAAATAATCATATCATAGACTTCTACAGCTGCAGCGGGCCTGCCTGTTATCATTGACATACCTGCAAGAACTTCTCCTGCCTGCTGATAATACGGCTCAGGAATTGTAGATGCCGTAGCATTAAGGAAAAGAACAGGAAAAAGAATGATAAGAATAAGTAGTCCAAGCAGGACAATAAGTGTGAGCGTTACCAAACGCATGTTAGCCCCATATCAAATATTTCGGAGAATCTTTTGCATAAACAGCCGCTATTGTACATTCAGGTTTTTTTATATCCCTATGATTCATTATTTTGTTATGCTGTGTGATTTATTTTCTGGTTCTGATATGCGAGGAGCACTATGAGTGCATCCCCGGACCTTCAAACCAGGTATCAATAATTCCCGGAGATAAAAGTCGTGAAAGTATTCGCATCTCTTCAAGACTGTACTGTCCTGGTGATGTAGGTGTATCAAGGTAACAATAGGTGTATAATGACCCGAAAATGGGAAGAAGCGGACGAGCATATCTGCAGACTGTTCCCGTTACACTCACAATCAAAGGTTTTCCAGCAATATTAGTAAATTGAAGAAGGGATAAAATGTCAGCAGTATTTTCAGGGTGGACAGCTATTTTGGGAATGTTTCCAAACGAACGAAGATCATGATAAAGTCCGGATAAATCCTCATAACTGAGCATTTCATTAGTGTGGTGAGATGCAATTACAGTAACTCCCAGATCTTTCAACCATGGTGCATGCTCCCTGTATCTCATTTCAACATCAACCATAGTAACCAGTGAGAGATAGGGAAGTACCCTTTCACGCCATTGTGAAACATCTCCACTAAAGGCACCTCCTTCCTCCATGGACCTCAAAGTCAGGATGACAGGTCCTTTATAATCAGATACCAGTTCGTCAACCATCTCCACAGGAAGATCAGGCATCAGATCAATCCGAAGTTCTACTGCATCCGCCTCATGGAGCAGGGCGGATGTAAGCTGATCCCGGGATGAAAGGGAGGCTACAATCTGGATGACTGAACCAGCCCCTGATTCTGCTGTCATACGGGATTATCCTCGCCCAACAATACTTACCTGAGAACATCTGACAGAAGGAAGAATAAGAGAGCCCATAGTCCTTGTTTCTTTTGAGCAACCATCAATCTGACTCAATAGATCAAAGACATTTCCCGATAACATACCGGTCCGGATAGGTTTGTCCAGATCTCCGCCATTTATGTGAAATGGATTTGAGAGTTCAACTGAAAAGTCTCCAGACATCGGGTTTGCAGTATGGGCGCCGATAAGATCATGAATATACACGGCATTATCGCCCATGACATCAATGGTATCTGCTGTAAGTATGAGATTATGGTGCCCTATTCCAGGAGCTCCCCCCATACCAGACCTGACTGCATGACCAGTGGGATGTTCCCCATACCGGTATGCAGTCTTGAGATCATATGCAAAAGAGGAAAGAATGCCATGATCAACGAATGAAGTCTTTTGAACAGGCATTCCTTCACCATCCCATGGGCAGTTTCCAATCCCCCGGCTGTCAAACGGATCATCAATCAGGGAGACATGCTCATCCATCACTTTTTGTCCATTCTTACCAGCAAAAAACGATCTTCCGGTGTGCACATTTCTCCCGGATAATGCAGGAATTACTGTTGCTTCAAGAAGATGTGAGAGTGCTGTCGGAGAGAGGACAACATCATATGATCCTGTCGATATCTCCTCACCCTCCTGACCACTTGCTGCAAAAAATGCTGCCTTCTCTCCAACATGTTCCGGATTGATTGCATCAAGACGCCAGGAAGTATCATATTCAAATCCGGTAGACTGGCCTGCTATCATTTCAAGAGAGACCGTAACATTCGTTTCAGGTGCTTCATAAAAAAGCCCGGTGCTATTTGCGATCGTATGTGTTGCGCAGCTAATTGAGACACTCCCGCCGGTAACTACTGCATCAGGATGTGAATCAGCACCAGATAGCATACGGGAAATAAGGTTGGTTAAGATCTCCGGGCGTGCCTGTACAGCCGAATCATATGCGAGCGGGTTATGATCGATCGCAGCTGGTTTGGGAAGTCCTTTCCAGTCTACCCGGTCAGAAAAACGTGCACTTGCGACTGCGGCATCAAGGCATTGTTCCCAGGTATCCATGGTGTTGGTTGAAGAGATACCAATCTGACCATCAGTTATTACTCTGATTACAAGGCCTGATCCTTCAGATAGGCTCCCAATCTCTATCTGCCTTTGTTTTAAATCAGCAGAGAGTGAACTGCCGGTGCTGATACATACTTCAGCCTCATCAACTCTTCCCTGTGCAGCCTTTAGAATCTGCTCAACAGACATCACTACCTCCGACTACTGCATTTTCTAAAAGCAGATGGGGCGCTCCATCTGTTACTGGAACAGTCTGTCCGCCTTTTCCACAATATCCCGGATGAAGTGCCCGATCATTTCCTACCATAGATACTGCATGCAGCGTTTGAAGAATTTCTCCGGAGAGTGATACATCACGAACCATTGTGGTGCATTCTCCTCCTTCAATCAGGTATCCGTATTCTGCATTGAACTGAAACATTCCCCGTCCTGGATCTACCTGACCACCGCGTGATCCTTTCAGAAGAATCCCATCCTTACAGGTTTGCAGAATCTCCTCAAAAGAAGCATCACCATTCTCGATAAAGGTGTTACTCATCCTCACAATCGGCATCTCTCCAGCCATACCACGACAATGACCTGCTATTCCATCTCCGATTTTTGCAAGAGTCTCTTTTGAATGGAGATATGACTGCATTTTTCCTGCCCTGATAATTTCAGTCCGGCTCGTTGCAGAACCTTCGTCATCAACCGGGCAGAATCCGAATTCGACAAGAGACGGATCATCTACGATAGTAATCTGGGACGAACCAATCATTTCTCCAATCTTGCCCTTGAGAACAGAGTTTCCCTCTTTCACAAGATCACCCTCGGCAGCATGGCCCACTGCTTCATGAGCAAATACACCACCAAGTTCAGGATCCAGGATGGCATGCATCATTCCCCCTTTTGCGGGTCTGGCGTCAAGCAGTTGTAAAGCCCGGTCTGCAGATTCCCGGGCAAGATCATGCCGATGTCTGATATTTAAACCACTGATGGTATGATCCCGTTCATACCCCATCTGCACTACGCCTCCCCGGCTCGCAACTGCGAGAACAGAAAATCCACACCTGCAGAGTTCATACTGATATTCGACTCCGGATGAATCTATGAAAAAGACATTTTCAGCCTTTTCAATATAAGTTACCCGTCTGCTTACAATGTTGTCTGCTGCTGCAGATTTCTCAAGGTCAAGAAGGATTTTTACCTTCTCTTCAATATCTACCTGACGGGGATCCTCTCCAATGCGTGGGATCTGATGAATTCGTGATGGAACGGGAGATATTTCTACTCGTTCGTTGGTTATTGCTGATGCACTCAGAGCCTGTGATATGAGATCTTTGTGAAGATTTTCAGATCCTGAACGGTGGCCGGGAACGGACAGGATTCCCCATCCGAGGTCTCCCAGCACCCTGACGGTAGCCTTATCATAAAAAGAGGTACCTGCCTGCTCCACCTTTCCATTATCGATATCAACCTGGGTGATTTCCCCACTTACACGTCTGATATCGTAATATCGCGGATCAACCGGCATTAAACAACCGTCCGGGGAGTTGGTAAATCAGTCCCAAGAATGGACCTTGTGGTTGAATTTGTGATAGATTTGATACGATCAAGGAAATGGGCCCTATCTACTGGTTCAAGAGCTATATTGAGAACTTCTTCGATGGTTGATACCGGAATAATCTCAACAAGATTCTTATATTCCTCTTCAATGAGAACATCTTCAAGATTTGCTCTTGGGATTATAACTTTCTTAATCCCTGCTTTAGCAGCGGCCTCTATTTTATAGGTAACTCCGCCGATTGGAAGAACATCACCTCTGACTGAGAGTGAACCAGTCATTGCCACATCCTGTCTGACTGGTATCTGCTCTAGAGCACTGATTGCTGCAGTTGCAACCGTTACTGATGCAGAGTCACCTTCAACACCCTGATAGGTACCAATAAACTGAATATGAATATCGATGTGTCTGATATCTTTACCCGTAAAACGCTTAAGAATAGCACCAACATTTTTGATAGATTCCTGTGCTATTTCTTTGAGCAGGCCGGTAGCGATGATCTCTCCACCATCTCCCTGAGCAGGAGTAATGGCTGCCATGATGGGAAGAACTGAACCGGCATCACTCCCCATAACTGCAAGACCATTTACTCTGCCGATCTGTGTCCCGTCAACGACTGCAAGTTCATACTCACGTGTTCGTTTAATAATCTGCGCAGATATCTGATCTTCAATAGAGCGTGCAGTCTTTTTTGCTTCGATGACATGCAGCCGTGTGGTCAGTTCAGCTTTCTCCTGTCTTGCAAGGTCCCCAGCTACTCTGATAAGACCGCCCATGTCTCGAAGTCTAAGTGTGAGGTGCCCTTTCCGGTTAGACCGCCGGCGAGCTTCATGAAGGACTTCATCGATCGCACTTCTATCAAAATGTGGGATCATACCGTCGTTCTTAATCTCCTGAGCAATGAACCGGATAAATTTCTCCTCATTTTCAAGGTTGTCAGGCATGGTGTCTTCCATGTACACTTCATATCCGTTACCTCTGATTCGTGACCGCAAAGCCGGGTGCATTCCCTCAATTGCATCAAGGTTACCTGCTGCAACCATAACAAAGTCACAAGGCACTGCTTCTGTTCTGACCATTGCACCAGAAGACCGTTCACTTTGTCCGGTAATTGCAAATGCACCTTCCTGCATTGCAGTAAGAAGACTCTGCTGCGCTGACAGCCCTAACGTGTTGATCTCGTCAATGAAGAGAACACCTTTATGCGCCCGGTGAATTGCACCCGCTTCTACCCGATCATGAGATGGCGTCTCAAGGCCACCTGACTGGAACGGATCGTGTCTGACATCTCCAAGAAGCGCTCCGGCATGCGAACCGGTTGCATCAACAAATGGAGCAGTTGTTGTTTTATCATGCGAAACGAGAAGCTTTGGAACCATCTGCTCTTCCCGTGGGGTTGCATATCGAAGAGCCATAAAAACAAACGCTGCGGCGATAATTCCCATCAGCCACTGATAGGTGATAAATGAATATCCAATAATACCTATCATCAGGATCATAATCAACGTATTGCGCAGCTGGGCCTTCTTTCTGGCCTCGGCTTTATGTGCTGTTACAATCTCTTTTCCTCTGCCTGCCTTAACGGTCCTGATAATCGGTTCATTTGAGTCTTCAGAGTTTGGATATACCAAAATATCCTGCATTTCCTCTTTAGGCAAAAGCTCAGCCATAGCTTTAGCAAGCATCGATTTCCCGGTTCCGGGTGTACCGATCATCATCACATGACGACGCTGTATTGCTGCCTTTCTGATAACTTCTACGGCATGTTCTTGTCCGATGACCTGATCAATCAGCGTCTCGGGGACCTGAATTACTCGTGAACTACCATCATCGGCCTCTGGTTCCTGTGATTCAGGTTCCTTCTCTTGTCCTTCTACTTCTGCCTGCGCAGCTGCCAGGGGCTGGTCATGAGCAGACTCCGGGTTCTGCTGAGCGGCCCCCTCAGTCAGGGCTTTCTCGTGATCTCCCTGATCCTCCGGAATATTCAATTTCGACGGCGCATTTCCCTCAGTATCCATTATCGCGTGTACACCTGCATGGGGGTTAATCAGTATTCATTCAGGGACAATTGTTTAAGTACTTTCAGCAAATGTATACGCCAGCATGAAGATCATCAGCACCCGGCGATCACAGGTACTTGCCGGAAGGATCGCAGGAGCATTACAGTGCGCAATATCAGATGTACGGTGGACCAGGTTTCCTGACGGTGAAATCTATCTGCAGGCACATGAAATCTCTGACCACATGGTCATTGTTGGGAGTCTGGTTGAGAGCGATGATTTCATAGAATTACTCCTGCTCATTGATGCATGTAGTGAATCAGAAATTACTTTAGTACTTCCCTATATGGGGTATGCCAGGCAGGATAAACAGTTCAACCCGGGAGAACCACTTTCAGCACGGGCAATTGCACGAGCGTTAGGATCAGGAGTTCGGAAGGTAACTACCATAAATCTTCATGAACAAACTGTTCTTCCCTATTTTGGAGTTCCTGCAACTGACATCAGTCTTGCCAAAGCAATGGCAGAAAAAATACAGTCGTTACCCAGTTCATCCCCACTAATCCTTGGTCCAGATGCAGGAGCTGCAAAATTGGCTCAGGATATTGGACATGCAGGCGGATGGGAATCAGATCATTTACATAAAATCCGATTATCTGGTGAAGAAGTCAGAATAGAGCCGAAAAGTATTCCCGTTGCCGGAAGGGAAGTGGTTATTGTTGATGACATTATCTCTACCGGCGGCACTCTGGCTACCGCAACAGCGATGCTCTATCAGCAGGGGGCGTCTGCAATATACTCTGTTTGTGTGCATGGCGTTCTTGCTACTGGTGCATATACGCACCTTATAAGTGCCGGGATCAAGGGTGTATTTAGCAGTGATACCATTGAAAGTGCCTGCAGTACATATTCTGCAGCCGGGATTATCGCTGATGTCCTCCGATAATCCTGTACCTGATTTGGATCAGGAAGAGACCTGCAAATCGACAGGTTCGACTGACGATGTCGTATCAAAACCTGATCAGCAGATATTTGTCCTTGACACCTCAGCTTTTTTTCTTTCTGTTCCTTTAGTCGGGCACCTGTATACCGTCCCGCGTGTAGAGCGTGAGATAAAAGACCTGCGAGGAAAAGCGCGGTTTGCCATGCTGGTAGATGAAGGAATGGATGTCCGTGCG
>Ga0351897_1101_pt1 | contig 16626 bp, 15 predicted proteins | sample BONcelHT113001C4_FD_206876 | JGI IMG/M metagenome (GOLD analysis project Ga0351897, IMG submission 206876) | Enriched cells from coal bed in the Powder River Basin, Montana, United States - BONCAT cells T11 rep1 HSBNCT.T11.300.1.C4 ... | reverse complement strand
TAAGTTTGACCACCTAATTTCTCGCTTCGTTACCATTTAAAAAAATTTGTGGTTTACCCCGGAGCAAAAGGCGTCTTTGTCTTTTCTGTCATGATTTGTCAGATCCTCCACAGTGGGATGGGGAATGCAGGTTAATACCCCAGGGTCTATGAAGTCGATTTCGATAGTAACGCATTAGAAGTCAATGAATATCATTTGCGATCAGCTAGTCATTCACTAAGGGGCTGACGGGAGATAAAATACTCAAATTTTGGAAATGTGTAAATTATCTCCCGTCAAGCCCTAAGGGCCTATTTAGGAAATATCTCAAATCCCCTGGGGAACTTGAATTGTCTCTGTCCCAGCTCCTTGTCCGCCGCCTCCAAAGCGGCCCTGTCATTTCCTGCAGCTTTGACTTTGTTTAATACATTGTCAGAGGACTCTTCCTCTTCCACCTGCTCTTTCACATACCACTGCAGGAAGTCCTTCGTCACCTCGTCCTTTTCCTTCTCGGCCACCTTGACAAGAGTCTGAATGAGCCCGGTCACTACGCGCTCATGATCCCAAACATGCTGGAAAGCCTGCAGGGGCGAGGCCCAGGTGAACTGGGGCGCCTCCACAGCCAGCATCTTAGCTCTGCCGCCTTTTCCGGCCGCGTAGTCGAGCATCCTCATGGTATGAACCAGCTCCTCGCCGGCCTGCAGTCTCATCCAATGGGCAAAGCCCTTCATATTAATAGACTCGAAATAATAGGACATGGAGAGATAGAGATAGGAGGAGTACAATTCCCTATTCGCCTGAACATTCAAAGCTTCATTCATCTTTTCGCTTAGCATGGCAATACACCCTAATCCTCAATTTGCTATCATTTTGCAAACATTTTTTTTCTACTTCGCCTTCTCAAACTGCTCTTTGCCTACACCGCATTCCGGACAGACCCAATCATCGGGAAGGTCCTCGAATGCCGTTCCTGGAGCGATGCCGGAGGTGGAATCTCCTTTTTCCGGATCGTAGATGTATCCGCAAACCGTACAAACATACTTATCCATTTTTCATTCACCTTCTAAATAAAATTTTCCAGCAGCGTCTTTATTTTGCTGTCTCTTTCCGATAAATTAGGCCGATATTCTGGAAATGACTGATCAAAGCGCTTCGCATCAATCTCGTAGAACTTGCCCAGGGGAATAGGAACTTCGGAGCGGTCGTAGTTCCAGGAGCGTATGATCTTTTGCGCCTCCTCGAAGCTTGCGGCATCATTGCCCTGCTCAGTGTAGGTCCACTTATTGTAGCTCTCGTACAGGTTGTTGTAAGAGACGCAGACCTGGAGAACATCCACAAAGGAAAAGCCCCTGTGCAATATCGCTTCCTTAAAGAGCTTCTGCAGCTGTTCAATGCCGTGCGTGTAGCCCCGGGCAATGTAAGACGCTCCGCTGACCAGCATCAGCTCTAGCGGATTCAAAGGATGCTCGTTTGTACCCGCGGGCGTGGACTTTCCCTTGAATCCCTGGGGTGATGTGGGCGTGTACTGGCCGGTGGTCAGGCCGTAGACGCGGTTGTCGTGCAGGATCAGTGTAAGATCAATGTTCCTCTTGGCGGCGAATATGAGATGATCGAGTCCCTCGGCCAGGCTGTCACCGTCGCCGGAAAAGCAGATCACCTTCAAATTGGGATTGGCGATCTTTATGGCTGTGGCAACGGGCAGCGTTCGGCCATGGATGGAATAGAAGCTGTTCACATTCATGTAGTCCACGATCTTGGCGTGGCAGCCGATACCGGAGACCAGGACGACGTTTTCTATGGGGTATCCTTCGCCGTCCAGCTCTGCCAGAACCGATCTCATGGCACTCAAGATGGAGAAGTTGCCGCAGCCGGGACACCAGGTGTTCTTGGCTGTGGTAGCCAGATCTTTAGGATTCATGCCAGGGCCCTCCCCAGCTGTGCCAGAAGATCTTCCACGGAAAAAGGTCTGCCGTCATATTTCAAAATTTGGTCCTGGGCCTGGATCTTGATGCCATAAAAGGCGGCTAGCCTGGCCAGTTGACCTGTCGAGTTGCATTCTACTGCAAGGAGCCTCTCGACTCCCTGCAGGGCATCCTTTAGCTTTCTTTCCGGGAAGGGCGAGAGGACCAGCACCTGAATCACGCGAAGTCCCAATTTTATAGCCGCCTCCATGCATGCTCCTTTATTCGAACCCCAGCAGAGCAGGGCGGTCTTGCTCTTTTCGTCTCCAAAGACCTTCACAGTCTCGTATCTCTCCAGATCCGCAGCCATGAATTGGCCTTTTCTCTGGCGTTTGTCGCTGGTCTCCCTGGTTATTTGTGGGTCCTCAGAGGTTATGCCACTTTCATCGTGAGTGTAGCTGTCCGTCTTAATCACCTGCCCTTTTTGAGGGGGGAAGACCAGAGGCGAGACGCCCGTTTCTGTGTAAATGTAGCGCTTGTAAGTTCCCTGTCCATCCCAGAGCAGAGGAGCCTGCTGTGCTTGCTCTTTCAGCTCGCCTGTCAAGTCACCTGCATTGTCAATGTCAAAGCTGTACTGGCTCTCGCTGACGATCTTGTCGGTGAGAACGAATGAAGGCACCTGAAACTTCCAGGCCATATTCAGGGCCACGCAGGACCAGTAGTAAGCCTCTTCCGCGTCTCCTGGTGCGACTATAAATCTGGGAAACTCCCCCTGACCGGCGTTGAGGACGAAATGCAGATCGCCCTGCGCTGTGTAGGTGGGAAGACCCGTGGAAGGTCCCGTTCTCTGGGCCATGACCACTACCACCGGCATCTCCGCCATGCCGGCCAGGCTGAGGCCTTCGGTCATGAGGCAAAATCCGCCGCCCGAAGTCCCTACTGCCGCTTTGAATCCGGCATAGGCGAAGCCTTGAGCCATGAGCATCACAGCGATCTCACTTTCCGGATGAATAACCTTGAGGCCGAACTGCGGGCCAAATTTTGCCATGAAGTCCAGCACGCTTGATGAAGGAGTCATGGGATAGGCGACGTAAGCCCCCAGCCCGGCTTTGATAAGTCCCAGGCTGATGGCCTGGTTGCCGGTTATGATGGGAAGAGGCTTTTGGTCTTGCTTCTCCAAATGACTATCTATGTGACAGAACTCTGTTGCCTGGTCGTAGCCCTGCCGGGCCACAAGCAAATTCAGATCCAGCTTCTTTGGCATATGTTTTTTCAAGACATCTTCCAGGACGGCCCAGTCTATGCCTACAACCTTGCAGTATCCCCCTATTATACAGGTATTCTTCATGACCGCGGGGGCAGCCGCTTCCTTCAGGATCTGGGTGATGGTAAGGCCGCAGCCCTTATGCTTTGTATCGTCAAGTTTTACCTTATCGGCGTCGTAAATCACAAAGGAACGGTCCTTAAGACGGCTCGTGTGCTTCTCAACAGTCTCCTGGTTGAGAGCTACCAGGACATCGATCCGGTCCATGTGAGCTGCGATCTTTTGTCCGGAAGCTCGAACTATTGAGAAATTATGCCCTCCCCTGATGAGTGAGGGATAGTCGTAGTACATGTAAATGTGATAGCCAAGACGGCTGAATAGGCGAGATACGGTTATTCCAGCCTCATTTATGCCGTCACCGGCTATACCACCGATAAGTGTAGAAAAATTATCCATCTTCATCTCCTGAATGGATCTATTCCAGTTAATGCTGCCTTTTACGATGCGAATTTAAGTGTTATATCACAGCAGTACTATGCATATTATTGTGGCTAACCGAATGTGACTTCCTCCCCACCCTTAAGGATGGGGCTTCCTTCTTCGACGAACCAGTGCTTACTTTTGACTTAGGCCAAAGCAGGAGATCGATTCTCCCCAGGTTATGTCCCTCAGTCCGAGAGTTCTGCACTATTATCATATTCCTAATCGAGTATAAATTTATCGGTTTAGTGATGCGGATTTCTAAAATGCTGCAAGAAAATACTTATAGAATAAAACTAAATAATATCATCAGGCGAACGGAATGAATTCATTTTAGGGAAGAATTCGGCAAGCTCTGGCCAAAGAGCAATAAGAGATAGGAGGTTTTAGGAACGGATCAGAATTTAGCTCATGATGCTGAGCTTGACTGCGTGGGCCTTTTTTGCCCCATGCCCATCGCGAAGACCAAGGAAGAGATTGAGAACATAGAAGTGGGACAGGTCTTGAAAGTAGAAGCGGACGATCCTGCTGCTGAGGAAGACATCTCCCGCTGGGCCAAGCGAGCAGGTCATGAGGTCGTCCGGCTTGAGAAATCAGGAAATATAATCACCTTTTGGATAAGAAGGAAGAAGTAAGTGTGCATGGTGATAGTATTATGAGCAAAATCCTTTATGTTCAGACCAGCGGCCTGGATACGCCGGAAAGACTCTACGCGCCTTTTATCCTGGGAATGACTGCCCGAGCGATGGACGTGGATGCCTCCATCTTTTTCATGATCAAGGGCATAACCGCCATGAAAAAAGGTGAGGCGGAAAAGATCAAGATAGGAAGCTTTCCTTCCCTCAAGGAGGTCATCGACCAGGCCCTTGCCTCCGGCGTCAAGATGTACATCTGCGAGCAGAGTACACAGCTCCTTGGCATTGCCCGGGGTGACTTCATACCAGAGGCCAAGATCGCAGGTGCGGGAACCCTAAACGATCTGGCGCTGGATGCAGACTCGACTATCAGCTTTTAGGGATAATGACATGTGTGGAATTAATCTCGACTACCAGTCTGCGTCTCCCATGGACCCCAGGGTTGCCGAATTTGCAGAGCGCTTTCTTTCCAGTGATTTTGGAAATCCTTCTGCTCTGCATTCCCGGGGCCTGGCGGCAAAAGCCGCTCTGGAAGAGGCGCGGGCAAAAGTGGCGGAACTGATAGGTGCGGAAGGCCCGGAGACCATTGTCTTCACAGCAAGCGTCACCGAGGCCAACAACCTGGCCATCCGGGGAGCGGTGCTGAGGAACGCGGCAAAGGGCAAGAAGCTCCTAGCCAGCAGCATTGAACACATCTCGGTGCTTAACCCCCTGAAGGATCTGAAGAAGGGCGGCTTTGACCTAACCCTGGTTCCGGTGGACAGCATGGGCATCATCGATCTGGCGGCCCTGGAGGGCCTGCTCAGCAAGGAAACGGTCCTCACATCGGTTATGTACGCCAACAGCGAGATTGGAACCATTGAGCCCATAAAAGAGGTGAGCGATCTTGTGCACGAGAAGGGGCTCTTCCTGCACGTGGATGCGACAGCAGCGGCTGGCAAGATTGCCGTTGACGTGCAAAAGGACGGCATTGATCTGCTCACCCTTTCCTCTAACGATCTTTATGGTCCCCAGGGTGCGGGCGCGCTTTACGTGAAACCAGGTGTTCGCATTCAACCGGTGCTTTTTGGCGGCGGTCAGGAAAAAGGCCTGCGGCCCGGTACCGAGAATCTCTATGCTCTGGCGGGATTTGGTGAAGCGGCAAGATTGGCGAAACTGGAAAAAGCAGGGGAAAGCCAGCGTTTGCGGGCCATCCGGGATGGGCTGATTAAGGAGATCCTCAAGATCGAGGAGTCGCATCTCACCGGCCATCCGACGCGGCGGCTCCCGCATCATGCCAGCTTCCGCTTTAGCCGGATTGAGGGAGAGAGCATTCTCCTCACCATGGATGTCATGTTCAACATTCAGGTATCCACGGGCTCGGCCTGCTCCTCACGCACCCTGGAGCCATCCCATGTGCTTTTGGCCATAGGCTTAAAGCATGAAGAGGCGCATGGCTCCATGGTCACGACCATGGGGCGGGAAAATAACCTCGACCAGATACCAGCCATCGCCAATGCGACGAAGAAGACAGTAGAAAGGCTGAGGGCTCTCTCTCCGCTTTAAAGGTGAAAAGAAATGGCACAGATTGGTTACTCCAAGAAAGTTATGGAACACTTCATGAACCCCAAAAATGTAGGGGTGATCGAGAATCCGGATGGATATGGACAGGTGGGAAATCCCGTCTGCGGCGATCTCATGGAGATATTCATTACCGTCAAGGAAGACAAGGTAGACGACATCAAGTTTCGCACCTTCGGCTGCGGCTCGGCCATAGCCGTCTCCAGCATGGTCACGGAAATGGCCAAGGGCAAGACGCTGGACGAGGCCATCAAGATCACCCGCAAGGACGTGGCAGACGAACTGGGGGGCTTGCCGCCCCAAAAGATGCATTGCTCCAACCTGGGGGCAGATGCTCTGCATGCTGCCATCAAGGACTACTGGGTGAAGATCGGCAAGATCAAGCCGGAGGAAGCGAAGCCTGAGGAGGAGAGCCACGAGGGCGAAGAGGGAGAGAGTTGCGGGACGTGAGTGATCGCCCGATTAATGCGTTGGACCGTTCGGATGTTATTTAATTTTTATAAAATTTTATTTTAAAACGCAATACTTCGCAGCTTGCTGCGCGGGTGCGCCGCCGCCGTTTCGCATGAAAAACCCGAAAAATTGATTTAACCGAATCCTCCTCTGCTCTCGCTCTTCGTAACAACATAACCTGCCCGGACGATGCAGTCAATCATCTCTTGGATCGACATCTCAATGGGAGACGGCGGAGTTAAGGGCTTCTGACGCATATTTTTCTTATTTCTGTCTTCAAGATACATTTCTTGATTTATGAGAAGATGGTGAAGAATGCAAAGAACCTTTCTTGCCAGAGCAACCGCTGCTACTTTAGATCCCTTCTTGGCCTGAATCCTCAAGAAGAATTTCTTTAGTTTCGAATCTTTGGTTCGCGATATGGCATAAGCGACTTGAATCAACATTCTTCGAATATGCTTGGAGCCTTGTTTGGTTATTCCTCCGAGGATAGTCTTTTCTGCAGACTGATATAAAGAAGGAACAAGGCCACACCATGCGGCAAGCTGCTCTGGCTTCTTGAAATCAATGTAGTTGCCAATTTCCGCCAGAATGGCAGTAGCAGAGACGAACCCTGTCCCAGGAATGGACATAGCAATGGCTAAATCGTTCTTGCGATACTGAATTCTGGCACTAATCTCTCCATCCAGCTCATCTATCCTCTCCTGGATGGATCTCATCAAGCTCAGAGATCCCCGAATTAAAATGACCTGGGAGATTTCTAGACGACTTTTGATAGACTCTTTAATTTGATCCGCCTTTTTCTTGAGTCGTCCAGATGGAATGCCTTCAATTATCTCATCAATATCTCTTCCTTCTAGAACGCAATTCAAGAGATACATACCGGACTTGCCAAATATATCAGAGATAACTGAAGCCAATTTGATGCAAGCAGAATCGAGAGATTGGTGGATCTTGTTCTTTTCCTGAGTCATCTGCTTAACATAGCCTTCTCTCGCTCTGGTCAACCTTCTCAGCTCTCGATCATCTTTAGGAAAGATCCTGGAAGGCTCAATCATTCCATTGAGACAAAGTTCAGCAATCCATTCGGAATCGTTGACATCGGTCTTTCTTCCTGGAGTATGCTTAATCTTGTAGGAATTCGCCACAATTAAATCGATCTTTCCCTCTAGAACAGAGTGTACAGGATGCCAATAGATTCCAGTTGATTCTATAGCTACCTGTTCACATCCATTTTCGATAACCCAATCTCTAAATTTTAAGAGATCTTCCAGGGTAACGCTAAAACGTTGAGTATCCTTCTTCCCGTTTCGGGGAAAGATTGTTGCTATCAGAAATCGTTTGTGCACGTCAATGCCACAAACTTTATTCCTCTGCAGTTCCATGATTATTCCCGTCCTGATATGGGCGGATAACTTAATCCTCAAAGGGTGCTCATTCGCATTCGCGTTCAACAGACGCATTCTTGCATCCGCAGGATTTGGCTAGTTTCACTAACGAGGTCTACGCCCCTAAACGGCGGACTGCCTTCACCGCCCATATCAAGCAATTAAATGGCTTTAGCGAATATATCCATTTTTCATCTTTCTTGCATGAGCAATGTGCTCATGTGGGTTTCACTTGGATTTTTTGTTCAGCGATACTCCAAAGCAATTTTGCAAAATTCAATACATTCAGTCGTTGAGAAGGGGTTCGATGGTTCTCCTAAATAGGGCTTCCCAATGAGCAGACAGACGTGCATGGGGCTGTCCGCCATGCATGCGTGAAAAAATTTCCATGTTATGTTGCAACAACTCATTGTATGGAGACTACTTTCGAGGATTCAAGTTGTTTCTCAGCCTTGATGCAGGCATACTTGATTTCATCTAAGAATACTCTCATCAAAGCCATTATCGCATTGCATTGTCGTGTCGGATAAATCGATAGCATCGATGATGTAAGCAGCTCCAAATACATCGCTGTAGCATGCAAAGGAAGCGTAAGGCCATATACACTTGAACCGAGGATTATCCTTTCTGTATCAGGTAGGGAATCTAAACTCGGTGGCATACCAAGGTGAAGTGTCTCACCCCAGGCACCTGCATGAATTAGAGTACTTGCTGTGGCGAAGTATGGCCTCATGTGTTCATAACCTATTGCTTTCTCCAAAATATCAAATCTTTCCTGAAAGCTGTTACCAAGTACTTGCTCTGCCCAACCGTATTTTTTATTATATTTCGACCCAAATAGTTTGCATAGTCTATCCTTCTCATTTTCCAGATACAACATTTCTTCATTGGAAATCGGTTCAGCTTCAATCTCTGCACAATGCTCTTGATAACCTCTAGCTTTCTTTAACTTCATTATATTCTGATGGTAGAGATATCTTTCTGCAAGTTCTTCTCTACTACTTATCCATTTAGGGTCAATTATAAATCGAGCGATAATTGCGGTTTCGTATAATGTTCGCCATCTAGCATATGCACCATCTGCGTATCCGCCTCTTAAAAGGTGAAGTATTTCAGAGCTAACTAAACGACCTCTTGCATGAAGCAGGAGCAAAGCACGCAGAAGATGTTCATCCTTCATATCATGAGTCAGTACTCTTTTTAATTCGATGCGTGCTTCATCCGAAATCTCTATGAGTACTTCCAACATTGTAAGAGGACGTCCCCAAATATATTGAATGTCACTCTCGACTCTTGGTTTCACGCCTTGTATAAATGCAAGTTCTAAAGACAGATCATATGCCCGATCTGGATGGATTAAATTCGCAAACCTGGGAAGCGCCTTTGAAAAAACATCTTTAGCGATATCTTTTGCATCATTTTCAGGGTAATCTTCTATGTTACGCTTTGGCTCTTTTTCAAGCATGTTTAAAAATGGTATGACGATCAAACCTGCTCTACTTCGGTTATTATTCTGCAGCATTTCGATGCAGATAACAGTCTGCATAGTTATTATACCCTTCGTGTTGCCTTTAGAAGCTCTAGACCTAGCTTTTCGTTTAAAATTAAAAACAGATGAGATATAGCTGTTATTCGAATTCCTCCTGTACCATTTGCTGGCTAAGCATGCTTTCTCTCTTGCCTGATGCGCATGCTGTCCCAGAAAGCGTTTTTCCCTTCGCACCGCGGTCTCCCGCGCGTGTGCCTGCGGGCGCACGTGGACGCTCGGGCGGAGGCCCGCCGGCGCAGGAAAGGCCGCCTGAGACGCGGAGTTATGTGGGGCTTGCTTCAATTGGGCTGTAGGCATGGTCTTTAATTAGAATGAAGATCCAAAATTGATGGAAAATATATGCAGACATTTACAGCCGTCATCCACCGAGAAGAGGATATGTTTGTTGCCGAGTGTCCCGAAGTAGGAACTGCGAGTCAGGGAGCAACTATCGAGGGAGCGCTTGCGAACCTCAAAGAGGCTACGCAGCTTTATCTGGATGAGTTCCCCAGTGATTTGAAACCTGCGCGTTCTTTTGTTACCACCTTTGAGGTGGCCGAAATTGCCGGGACTTAGAAAGGTTTCGGGCGAGGAAACGGTTAAGATACTCTGCAACAAATTCGGATTTAACATTTCGGGCCAATCTGGGAGCCATGTCAGGCTCTCGAAAACGACGCCACAAGGCAAAGTGGGTACTGTAGTGCCAATGCATCCGGAGCTGAAGATTGGGACTCTCAAGAGCGTTTTGAAGCTTGCCAGGATTTCTTCAGAAGAGTTCGCAGAATATCTCTAGCTAAGTTCCTTTGCTTGGGTCCTAGCTAAACTAGGATGCCGCTAACCAAGTCTCCCGCGCGCGTGTGCGTGCGTACGGGCGCACGTGGACGCTCGGGGCGGGCCCGCAGCAAGTACGGGAAGTGCCGCCGGAGCCGCAGAACTTTAAGGGCTCTTCGAAAGGCTCGGGCATAGATTAGTCTCTTCAGTCTCTCAGATCCTCATCGAGATCTCTCAAGAGATCGTCCACCGTCCCTATTTAAATTAAATAAGTTGGGTATAATTTCTTTTCACTCATTCTTCTCCACGACCTTCCTCTGCATCTCCCTCATCCGCTCCCGCCTCTCCCAGGCAGAGGCCCCCAGCGTCCCCAGCCCGAAGGCCATGGGACACGGCGCCGCCTCTCTTTTTATGACCACCTCGATCTCGCCGGATGCAAGGCCCCGTAGCACCTCCTTTATGTTTTCCACCTCGAATCTATCCTCGATGATCTCCCGAAAGCTCTCCCGCAGCACGGCAAACTCGTCCAGCTTGCCGGCAAAGCCGATGAGCATATCTGCGTCCAGTTGCTGGTGCCGGGCAGACTTCTGCCGTCCCTTGTAGCTTTTCAGGATCATGAAAGAGCGGGTGGCGTTGATGCGAAAGACGCTTTTCAGAAGGCTCGTATTCTGCAAAGATCGATAGAGTAGCTGCTCGCAGTTCTCCTCCCGGATGGACCCAATGATGGCCGGCAGATTCACCTTGCCGGACGCAGGAAGAGAGAGAACAAAGCCCGAGTCGTAGGTGGTCATGCAGATATCGCTCATCCTCTGGCGAGCTAGGAGATAAGCTACCATTCTGGCGAATCCCTCGTTGAAGCGCAGGCCGTAGCCAGAGAGAAAATAGTAGATCCTGCGGCCCGTTTCCTGATCAAGACACTCCTGCACAACTATCCTGCAGTTGGTGGGAACCGCATCTTCTCCCAGGAAGGCGATCTGCTGGCGGAATATCTCACAGATGGAGCGGGCGCTGTTCTCGTCGATTGGATACTGCTTCTGCAGCCAGTTGACGATAGCTATGCTATTATCATCATCCTCGCCTTCCCGGCCCTCCTGGCTCTTCATCTTCCGGCTCTTCATCATCCAGAGTATGTCGCTTTTGAAGGACAGAATGCTCCGGGCCAGATCAAAAGATAAGGGCAGCCTCTCCGAAGACCAGGTGGGGATATTGGGCCGGCCTGCTGCAGGGTCCACATAGATCTTTCCACCCCGCCGGTAGCAGAAGGAATAGGCCCCACCACCGATGGAAAAGACGTCACCTCGATCCAGCTTTTCCATGTATTTCTCATCCAGCCTTCCTACCCAGCGACCTTCACGGGTGAGCACATCGCATGTGAACTGATCCGGTATCATGCCCGAGTTGGTGTAGTAGATCATGCGAGAGCTACCGCCCCGCGTTCCTATCATCTTCGTCTCGGAATCATAGCGGATCTTTGGGTAGATGCGCCTCTCCTGCATGCCTGCGTGGCCTCCCGAGAGGTAGAGCACAACGCTCATCAGCTCTTCTTCGCTGAGGCTCCGGTAGCAGTAGGATCTTTGCACGACCCGCATTACTTCGTCCAGAGTCCAATCTCTCTCCAGGACCATTCCAAGCAGGTGCTGGCAGAGGGCATCAAGCGCATTTCGGGGAATGTGAATTCGGTCCACATCGCCAGCTTTTGCCCTCTCCAGCATCACGGCGCATTCCATCAGCTCCTCTCTATCCAGAACGATTATCCTGCCCTTTACCGCCTGATCCAGACTGTGGCCCCCTCTGCCGAAACGCTGCAAAAGCGCTGCTACTGATTTAGGCGAGCCGATCTGCAGGACGAGATCGATATAAGGCATGTCGATGCCCAGCTCCAGGGAGGTGGAGGAGCAAACGACTTTGAGCAACCCCTGCTTGAGACGGCTCTCCGTGTCCTGCCTTCCCTCCCGGCCCATGGAGCCGTGGTGACAGGCAGAGTTTTCGGCATTGTAGGACTGAGGGAAGCGCTGCTTGAGGTTGAAAAGCACCCGCTCTGCACCATTGCGGCTGTTGGTGAAGATGAGAGTGCTCCTGTGCTCCTGGATATGGCGGTGGAGCAGCTCGTAGAGCCGATCGGACAGCTCCTTTTGATCGGCAAGGATTAGATCGGGCACCGGACAGAGCAGGCGCAGGTCAAAGCGGCGGGAGAAGCGGCAGTCCACCACCTGCACCGGCCGATAGTTTCCCGCCAGAAAGTCGGCCACTTCTTGCAGCGGCTCAACTGTAGCCGAGCAGCCGATACGAACGAAGCTTCCAGATGCAGGATCAACAGAAGAGTGAATTTCTCCTTCCTGCAGCTCTCCTTTCAGCTCCTCCAGCCGCTCGAGGCTGAGGGAGAGGTGCACCCCGCGCTTGGGGGCGGCCAGGGAGTGAATCTCGTCCACGATGACCCAGCGCACCGTTCTGAGCTTCTCCCGAAAACGGGGAGAGCTGAGAAGGATGGCCAGGGACTCAGGTGTGGTGTTGAGGATGTGCGGAGTCTTCTTCAGCATGCGGGCTTTTTCCTGGGCGGAGACGTCACCGTGCCGGATGGCGTGCCTGATCTCCTGCACTTCTAGCCCACGCTCTTCTGCCAGGGCCTGCATCTCCTGCAAGGGCCGCTCCAGGTTTTTGTGAATATCGTTGGCCAGAGATTTGAGGGGAGAGATGTAGAGGCAATAGACGCTGTCTTCCAGCTCGCCTTTTTTTGCAAGCACGAAGAGCTGGTTGATAATGGAAATGAAGGCGGAGAGGGTCTTGCCCGAGCCGGTGGGCGAGCAGATGAGCACGTTCTTGCCCTGCTGGATGAGGGGCACGGCCTGGCTTTGGGGCGGGGTGAAGAGGCCTTCGGCTGAGCTGAAGGAGGCAAGCCACCAGTCCCGCACGACGGGGTCGAAGAGGGAGAGGATGGCAGCGTCTTCGGGAGAGACGACGGGGGAGGTAGAAGCTGGATCGGGCATTCAAAGGAGAGAATGGTCAGGGTGCGAAATAGATCTTTTGGACAGCAGGATGTTGTGAAAGTGTCGTTTTGGATATTCGATATCCCAGAAAAAGGAAAAATTTGCCAAATGCAATCCCCTAAATGATTTTCAAACGAGCAAATATAGCTTAAATTACACGAATTACCTTCGAGGCAATCCATAATATACAGATTTTTTCCAGTAAAGTTTTCCGTTTTGATCATTAAGAAATAGCTCTTTGGACTCAGCAAATTCAACTTCATAAAGCACGAATAGACATATAAGTTAAATACATAGAGATCAACAACGAAAATAGGTAAAAAATTAGGTGAATATTATGAATGAAAATAATATTTCTTCCTTGGCAGCGGCGATTTCAACAAGAAGATGCGTTCTATTTGCTGGTGCCGGTTTAACTGCAGACAACGGTGGTGCAACTTGGGATAGCTTGATTAAATTCTTAAAAGGTCAACTTAATTATTCCAGCCCTCTGACAGATGGATTCAGAATTGTAGGAGATATGATTTATAAATTTGGCAAAGAAAAGGTTTACGCCCTCATACGAGATAGATTAAAAGATGCAAATATTAATAATAAATTTATCGAATTGACCTATTCAAATTTTCAATGGTACACTGTATTTACAACCAATTATGATTTAGCCTTAGAAAATTCTTTGAAAAAAAATCAAAAATTCAAAGTTAATCCGGTAATAACGGGAAAAGAATTTAATCTCACGGGCATACAATCAGAATTGCTTTGTGTAAAATTAATGGGAAGTTTAGATGTAAATCATGATAAACCAGGTTCGATGGTTTTAACACGTGCTGATTTAAATTTAGCAATGGAAGAACGATCAAGAATATTTAATGAACTTCAAAATCATGCAGCCAACTTATCCTTTTTATTCGTTGGTTATTCATTTAGGGATGGATTATTTTTCGATATATTAGAAAAGTTGGTAAGCAATTTAGGTAGGATTGAACGTACTTATTATGCAGTTTTTAAAGAAACGCCAGATGCAGAGACATCATATCTACTAGGCCAATATGGAGTTAAAATAATAATATCGGATTTGGATGATTTTGTTAAGACATTATCTTATCAAATTAAATTGCGAGATCCGCAGGATTATACATTGAAGCGCATTCCAATCGGATCGGATGTAATACCATTGAATTCGACCCAATTTGGGGTCTTCTTATCTTTGCAATTTCCTGTATTTTTTGAGAAGATGGAGGAAAATGTATCTCCACATGCATTTCTTCATGGCAATACACTCAGCTTCAAGCCGTTCGAAAAGAAATGGCATTTCCGACGAGAAGAAGTTCAAAATATACTAAATAAAATATTAACTCATAAGTTTGATAGCGGAAAACCTATTATCATTAGCGTTAGGGGGAATCCAGGAACTGGGCGTACTTTTGCTATCTTGGCTTCAGTATACGAACTCATAAAAATTCATAGATTTATCGCAATTGAGATTCCGAGCTATGCGATAAGCCGATTACCGAATCCTAAGGATTTGAACGATTTCATCTCAGAGATAACAAAAGTCGCTAAGGATTTAAAAATTGAAATACCAAATTATATAGTATTTTGGGCAGAGTACCCATTGGACGAAATAGATATATCAAATTTTAAAAAATTAGCTTCAGACTGCAAAATTCCTATGTGTTTAATATTCGAAAATGTCAATTATTCAAGTTATGACGACGAAAAAGAAATCACTACAATAAGCGTCGATGAGGATCTATCTGACAATCAAAAAGGCTCGTTATCTCAATATATAATTGATACCATTCGTAGTCACAGGTTTCCAGAAATAGACCTAGATGAGGTAAATAAAATTATTAGAGAAGAAAAACAATTTTTGCCTATAATGTACCGATGTTTGGATCCCGCGAGGCGCTCTATAAACAAGATTGTCCAAGAGGAATTGAATAAAATATCGAGCGATCGCTCCAATTCCAGAGTTCTCATTTCATTATGCGCAATGGCTACAAGTTTGGATTTGAAGGTTCCTATTTCCATTATTAAGAAAGCCTTGAGCAAGGAGATGGGAAGGACTATTTCTTATTCAGAAGTTTTTGAATTAATTAATAAAACTAGGACATTTCTTGTTGATTCAATGGATTCTAAAACAAACATCTATGTATTTATATATAACGTTCAAATAGCTCGATATATAATAGCCATAGATGGCCAAGAAATAATGAATAAATGCCTTTTGTTGATAGCGGAAATTGCGGACCTAAGAAGTACTATTGAAGCTAACTTTATCAGGCAATTGATTATTGATGAAGGAGTTAATAAGAAATCAGGGTTTTCTTCACTGTTCACACAGGATAGTCTAGAGGGTGCATTGATTGAATTGAAGCTACGCCAGCCTGCAAGATTCATTTTCCATCATCTAGCCCGATTTTATTCAAAGTACGATATTTATGATGATAGGATTGTACCATTATTGCAGGAGGCACTTTCGGAACCTAAAGAGGTTTATGCGTTGTCAGAACGTAAAGAAAATGTAATGACCACATTGGCGAATATTAAATGGGACCAGGACAAATCTAAGCTATGTTATCGCGAAATAGATGATCCAGAAATTCAAGAAATTTTCGAATTATTGATTGCTGCTCGAAAAGATATTACTTCAAATATGGCGCCTTATGATGTACATGCACGAATTCTTAAGGAGTTATCCGATTTTAAAGATGAAAATACTAAAATCGCCTTATTGAACACCGCGATAGAGATAATAAATAAAGGATTAACTTATTGTGCAGATAATTGGGACGAAACTCAACGATTAAATGATCTATTATTAGAGATTCTATCCAAAATTGATCCTCAGAAAGCAGATGATTTAGCAAAAAAACTATTAGAGGAAAAAGATGATGGTAGCGGTTATTATTCGTTGGCTAGATTGGAATACCATAAAAATTCAAACGCGGAAAAAGCTAGTGCGTTACTGGATTTTGCATTATCTGCAAAAAAATGTCCCTCTGGCGCAATCGCCTTAAAGATGAAAATAATGATCGAAAGTAAAATACCTGATTATGAATATCTAATGGATTTGGCTGATAGGCTTTCATCAAATGCACTCTTCAAAGACACATGGGAATCTGCCTATCATAGAGCGGTTACATATATAACAAATGGTAGGTACGCAGAAGCCAGCAGATATTTCAATATGGCTTATAGGAAAGCTCCAAGAACTCTTCTAAAAGGTGTTAAACTATTTTGGATGGAAAACGGACAAAGAAAGACTTTTTCAGGAAAAATCGGTAGCGATCTTACAAATATCGATGGACGCATATATTCTCATGGTATAAAGGGATTCAAAGAGGACATATTTTTTGTTCCGGAAAGAGGTCGTGTACTTTCTTAACTGAAAGATTTTAATACTACCTCATCAATTAATAAGTTGGGGTAGCGATGAATTCGAATTCGAATCTTGATGTTTCAATATTTTGGTGCTGGCAGAAGGATTGTCCCGACTTCGGAAAAAAAGGTGCAGGAAACATAGTTTTGAAAGAAAGATATGGTAAGGATAACAGAGCGCTTCTCAAGTGCAGAACCTGCGGCCATTGCTTCAGCGAAACTCATGGAACGCCGTTCTTCGGCCTTAACACTTCGATTGATGAGGTCTGCCGAACACTAGCTCTAATTCCAGAGAAAGG
>Ga0351897_1058_pt2 | contig 16902 bp, 18 predicted proteins | sample BONcelHT113001C4_FD_206876 | JGI IMG/M metagenome (GOLD analysis project Ga0351897, IMG submission 206876) | Enriched cells from coal bed in the Powder River Basin, Montana, United States - BONCAT cells T11 rep1 HSBNCT.T11.300.1.C4 ... | reverse complement strand
AGTTCATTTGAGTAACTCCTCGCGCAGAATTGCGATCTGTTTTTCCAATTTATCTAGTGTCTTTCCTGTCTTTTCTTGTTGTTCCTGTGAAAAATGATGGTGGGGAACTGTCTCCCGAAGGACTCCCCTGATGTCACATAGGAGGTATAGTCCCTGAAAAACCGCTTCTACTGCCCTTTTTGACATAATAATATCCTGGCCAACAGGCCTTATGTGATAGAACATCTGGCTGTGTTCTAATAAGTACTGTATCTCATTCCTCTGACTTGTATGTTCATGAGCAGACATTCTATTTTATGAGTGAATTTAGAATAATATCTCATGCCCGGTCTGCCTTTTTCTGAAAGCGTTCTTATCGGAACCAGTGTTCTGCACTATACGTGCATGGTCCCTGAATCGTCTCCTATGAGTATTGGCGATCTCATTGTGGTTGATGATCAAAAGAATAAATTTCGTTACTTTGCCAGGGTTACCGGAATCAGGCACGGAGAAATGCCTTCATCAGGTGATCTGAAATCTACGTCACTCATGGTAGATGCATATCCCTTCGGGTGTATCGGGGAAGATGAGCTCTTGAGAAAACCGCGTACTATGCCTACACGGTTTTCTCTGGTCAGACCCCTGAATGCTGAGGATATTCTCTTTTTGAACCGGTTCATGGGTGAGATCGAAGTAGGTCTGGTAGTAAGCGGGCAGCGTCCAGTGCCCGGACTGCCAGTCTGCATTCCAACCCGGGTCATTTCAGAGCATATCGGTGTCTTTGCAACAACGGGTATGGGGAAGAGTAACTTCATGAAGGTATTCTGTGCCTCAGCAATTAACGCGCGGGATTTTGGGTTGCTCATTATCGATCCTCATGGCGAGTATGCTGCAGGGATGAGTTCAGATTATGAGAGTCGGGGTCTTCTTCATCATTCTAATGCAGATAAAGGTCTTTCAGTGTACTCAATTCAAAATGAGATGGTCCGGACAGAACTTGAAATGAAGCAACTCCTGATAAGTTATGATGATCTGGATATCACTGATCTGACCCTGATATTTGATCTCTCTTCAGCCGAACGTGAAGTGGTGAATCTGCTCACTCCTTTCCCTGGTCATGATATCATCGACTTTTTCCTGAATGAAGAGGTTGAGTCCCTCCCTTCCCATATCAAGACTACTGCGTATATCGGGGATCATCAGGACATCGCTCAACGGGTCAGAAGTGCAGGTCCTGACGCGCTCAGGGTCGTACAGAGACAGATTCAGACTCTGGTAGATATTGCATCAGTTTTCCTTTATAAATCAGAGTCATCGGTTTCTGGTATCATTGATGATCTCCTTGAACATAAGGTAGTCCTGATCGACATTCCCCGGATGAGTGAGGCTGCAGAATTATTCCTCTTATCAGTTCTCTCTCGTGGTGTGTTTCATCGGTTCAGAAATATTATGCAATCCGGTGTGGATAGTGAAGCAGGACAACACCGTGTCCTTATAACGGTTGAAGAGGCGCAACGGGTTCTTTCTATGGATTCAGAGAAGACCGGGATATTTCGGGAGATTGCGATGGAAGGCAGAAAATTCGGAGTTGGCCTTTGTGCCATAACCCAGCAGCCAAAAAACATAGATCCCAGGATTCTTGCACAGATGAACACATTTGTCATCATGGGACTTGCAGACCGCCATGACCGGGAGATCATTGCGTCATCAGCCAAACATGATCTGCGAATTCTGGATCTTGAGATTCAGACGCTTGACCGGGGTGATGCAATTATCTCAACTATTGGTATTCCCTTCCCGGTGAGTTGTCGTGTTCACCGGTACGAAGAATATATTGAATAAACAGGAACCATCAGTAAAAATATTGCGATTTTGAAATTAGATTGAGCAATTAAAAGAATAATTAATTATATTTTTTCTTTCGAACCACGGTAAAGTACAGGAGCACAGCAAAGAGCAGACCTCCAAGAAGATTCCCGAGGGATGCTCCGATTAGATTCCCGGTCCACATCTCTATCCATCCAAGGTTTGCGATATCAGGGCCTACCTGCGCTACCTGCAGAGGGGTGAGCCGTGAAGCAGCAAGGAGTCCGGATGATATCAGGGCCATGTTGGTGACTGCGTGTTCAAGCCCGGTTGCCATCATGGTCATCATCAAAAACCATATTCCCAGAATTTTTCCGATGACATCATCTGCACAGATTGCAAGAAGTACAGCAATATTTACCAGCCATCCACAGATTATGGCTTTAGCAAACAGGGAGATACCTGCGTAAAACCCTGGTGAACTACATTTTACTGCGGCAATACTGACTGCAGCTACCCCGACTGATGTTATCTCTGTGCTCCCTGCAGTTCCGACAAGCGAGTAGGCGCCAAATGCCATGAGTGCTGCATAAAAAAGAGCACCGGCCATGTTGCCAACCCATACCAGCATCCAGAGTCTGAACACTTCAAACCATGAAATCTTATGTCCGAATGCAGCCATCACGGTCAGCATTCCGTCACCTGCGAAGAGTTCTGCACCGGTCAGAACTGAAATTATAATTCCCAGGGGAAAGACGGATCCGGCAATAAACCGGGTAAATCCTGCTCCAAGGGGTATCTCAATCCCTGCGGTTACAAAGATCATCAGGCAGGCACCCATCCCGATATATGCACCGGAAAGGGCTCCTCTGAGCAGAAGGTTCCAGGCAGGAAGCCGGGCTCTGAACTCAGCCTGCCTGACACCCGGGGGAATTACTTCAACTGGCTGAAAAAAGCTCATAACACCGTTATCTCCTTCTGGTTCATGCTCTTTTTGTGTATCTGTTTTATCATATCTTTTTTCTCACCAGAGATTCATGAAAGGACCATATAGGCAATTACTGAAAGGACCACCGCCAGCAGGAGCATCCCTCCACTTATTGGAATAATATACACCAGGATTGTGTTCACAATACTTGCAAGTTGTGCAATAGAATCTGATCCAAAAATAACCACTCCTTCACAGGATGCTGAGCTACCGGCTGCAGTTGCCGGGCTTAGATCATCAAGTGCCTGAGATACTCCTTCATCAATAAATGGAATCAGTTCTGCAGGGGGAACCCGCATACCTACTGGATTTTTTCCTGATATTGTGTTTACAACATGGGTATCTGTGGTCATAATCTCTGCTTCATCAACGCGTGAAAGAACTTCATCCCGTATTTCTTCACGTGCACCAGAGGCCATATTATTACCATCAAGGAGAAGGTATGCTGTCTTCTGACCTGCTACCTCGCAGATGAGCACCTGCAGACCAATATCTCCGATCCCGTCATTACGTTCAAAGGGAAGAGGAATATGTGCATATCCTATCGATAGTAGTGAAGTCTTCATCTCTGGCCACTTTGAAAAGGCTTGGCAGGCTGCTGAAAAATATTCATGTGCTGTGCGGGTCCCCGGTCTGATGGATGCTATCTCATCTCCTATACAGTTGTGTGCATCTACAAATCCGATATGGGGGGTTGTCCGGTGTCCTTCACAGATAATTGCATGTCCTATACAAAAGTCAAGGTCTTCTGTCTTATCTGGCGATCGGGTGCTTACCATCAGGAGTGCATCCCCGATTCGCTGATAAAGGATTGAGACCGTTCCTTCATAGATCCTCGCAGATGTTGCGGCATCGGATGAATACTGTAATGATTCCCTGGTTTTATTTACTGCAACAACCAGTTTTTCAATCTCTGATTCTGATACCAGATTGAAATCATGCGTTGCACATCCATGTGCCACCATCACTTCTTCAGGGAATTGATCCCGAAGTATTGCCGGAAGGTTTCCTCCCCCAATCTCTCCCATAGGGCCGGGATGGACGTTTGGGATGGTAAAGATGAGGTCCTGCTTTCCTTCCCTTCTGAAAAAAATACTCACCTGTGGAACAAAGGCCTCTTCACCTATTCCCCGAAAGAAATCTTCCATACTACGCGATCCATCGGTCAGGTGAGCGATAAATGCGTTTAGAAATTCAAGACCGCGTATTTTGAAAGCCCGTTTAAGCGGCCGGTCAATCAGCCAGATAAGGCCGGCAAACCCGGCACCAAAGAGAAGAAAAAGGACCGGGGTAAGGATTTTAAAGGGATCAGTAAATATGAGCAGGCCTCCGGCATATCCTGCAAGACTCTGGATTACTGCAGGAAGAACAACCCGGGTCATCCGGTAATCTGCAATGGATACCAGGATTAAAAGTCTGAGTCCGAAGATGAAAGCAAGGGCAATCCCAAAAATCAGCGCAATAAAATCCCGTAATATTATCAGACCGATAAGGGTTATGAGGCTTGAAAACAGCGTGCAGGAAACGGCAAGAAGTGCACTCCGGTTCCAGGTCATCTGCTTTCCGATGATGGTGATGAGTGGCCGGGTTGTAATGAGTGCTAAAAGACCCGGGATAATAAAGCACAGAACTCCAAAATATCTGAAATCGGGAGAAAGACGCCAGGAAAGCGCTTCCATAAGTAAACCGAGGATGATTAATATCAGAATTGATTTCGGCCAGCCGGGCGCAGTGAAGATATACTTCGACATCGATTCTATCCCGACTGAGCTCTCGGTGCGGCTTTGTTGATTCATAATTCACCCCCGGTTGCACTTAGAAATTTCGTGGTTCACCGGCAGTCGGAAACGATCCGAACTGCTCCTGATATCGTGCCTGCATACGGGTCCGGTCTGCAAGAGCTGTCTGGCATCCGGCATGTTCAACAACAAATGATGCTGTGACCGTGCCTACTTTAACTGCAGTTATCGGATCAAATCCTTCAGCATATGCAGTCAGGAATCCGGCACGAAATCCGTCTCCTGCACCGGTGGGATCTCTGCAGACAACTGAAACCGCAGGAACGCGGGTCGTTGTATCTCTCTCGGTGACAAGACTTCCTGCACTACTCTGGGTCTCAATAGCGAGTGGTACTCGTGCAGTCAGCTCCTTTCTGGTGAGTCCAAGAGTGTTGCACATTCCGTCATATTCATGCTGATTTGCAATCAGAATGTCAATATTATCCAGGATAACATTCAGATGCTCTACAGTATACCGATGCAGGTCCTGACCGGGATCAAAACTGGCAAAGGCTGCCTGTTCAGCTACCCTGACATTAAATTCGGGATCTGCTGTTGCCATATGAACAAATGAGAGGGAAGGAGCCTTTGCGGTTGCAAATATTGTTGATGCCCCCCACTCAAAAAATGTCATCTGGTTGCCCGCTGGATCTGTGAACATAAAGGCTGTTGCGGTATTTGCCTCCGGAATGACAAAGAACCGTTTTTCTATCCTGAGTTTGTCTATCCATGCTTCATATTCACTTCCTGCAAAATCACCTCCTACTGCACTGATGAGGGCGGCTTTTCCTCCAAGGACTGCAATTCCTGCAGCAATGTTGGCTGCTCCGCCACCATAGAACACGGTTCGTTCCAGGACTGATGTTGAGTGGTTTGGTTCGGGCAGGTGGGAAACACGGCAGATGTGATCAACTGCAGTGTGGCCTACAACCTCAATCATACCTCTTCGACCTCTATAATCTCAAGGGGAACGTCACGAAGAGCCTTGCCGATCACAGATTTCGCTATTCTCCCGGCATGTTCTGAAGAATCGGCCTGATATACTTTCATCTCCATTCGCATTCCTACCAGCGCCGTGCGCGCTACCAGAAGTGCACAGGGAAGTTCCTCTTCACAGGATGGGCATCCGATAACACCAGCTTCAACCTCAACAAATTTAGCTGAGGGATTGAGACGTTTGCCTGCTTCACTAATCGCGATACCAATCGCATCATCAACCGACCTTACGTCTTTGATGACCCATGCTGATTCCAGCACAACCAGAAAGTTAGTCATAATTATTTGTAAATGGAGAGAGGAGATGCCAGATTCTGCTTACCATCCATCCTGGTGGATGTGTTCCTGCACATTTCTTCTCGGTAGGGAGATTGCTGATTCAGCTCCATATCCGATTGTCAGAATGGTGACCGGGCGGATATGTGCCGGAAGACCCAGTGTCTCACGAACCAGTTCATCGTCAAATCCCCCGGTCCAGCAGGAAGAAAGGCCTGCAGCATGAGCTCCAAGCATCAGATATGATCCTACAATCGTTGCCTCTTCAAGTGCATACAAGATACCCCGGTCATTGTATTTGGCCATGGATCTCACATAATTTGCACAAACTACCAGGATAACCGGGGCACTTGCTACGTGTTCCTGTCTCAGAGCTGCATCAGCAAGACATTCACGGACGGTTGGATCACTGACGATCACCACATCCCAGGATTCTGCATTGCCTGCAGTAGGCGCAGAAGATGCCAGGGACAGAATCTGATCTATCAGTTCCGGGGCGACCTCCCGGTCCTGATATCGCCTGATTGATCGCCTGGATGCGAAGAACTGCTTAAGCTCAGATATATTCATGTTTTTCAAGTTCCTGCCATGCATGCTGGGCTACCGTGGTAGCTGCACTGATGGATGAACCAATCTGTCTGACTGCGCTATCAAAATCATTACTTTCAACAAGACTGATAGCCTGGTTCATCGAATCTATGGCGCGCTGGAAATCGGGGAGACCGGTAGACCGGAGTGCAAATTGCAGTTCCATACGCACAGACTCAAGGCACTGGAGGGTGACTTTTCTCCCGCCTGCCTGTTCTTCGCCTTTAAGGCCGGATAATACCGTAACCAGCTGAGACGCAATCATCAGTTCAGATTTGGATCGTTCACCATACTGAAATGCAGAGACTGCGAGTTTCTTATCCATAGTACTTACTGTCCTGCAGAATTAATGAAGTCTGCCGCTGGAAAAAAAGGGTTCAGATATTCAGATTATTTCGAACGGGCCTTTGGTCCGAGCACTGAGACTTTTGCCCTGGTGATCCGGCGGCGGGCTGCCATTGTTCTGAGATCCTGTGGCTGACCCGGACCCCCGCGTCCTCCTCTTCCACCACGACCGCGTGATGGTGTACGGCCTGGTGCCGGTCTTCCATCACGTCCACGGCCGCGGTTTGCGTTCCGCTCAAGTTTCTTGAGTGTTGACTGGGCCTTGAACCGCTGGTTCGGGCCTGGCTTCTTATTTGTCGCTTCTTTCCGGGGAACAAGCCTGATTTGACCTTTGCTCCCACGTACCTGGTTCCATTCTGTTGTGCCTGTCTTGCCCATTCAGATCACCTATAAAATGCCTATACTATTGCCAGTTCTCATCAGTTAAATGTTTCATCTGTATGCCGTCTTGGTCATTCACGAAGTGCATCTGCAATCGCTGTCTGCAGTGCCTGACTGACTGCCTTTCCGTCAACTGAGCCACGTACTTCTTTCATGACTACACCCATGAGTGGCCCGGCTGCTGCCTGACCACGCTCTTTTACAAACTCCATCCGATCTCTGACAATATTTGCCACAATTTCAGCAAGATCTGATGAAGAGACAGTCGGAGCCAGATCAGCCAGTGCATCATCAAGCTCTTTCCCCTCTGCCAGAGCGGTAAGGACTGCGGGTATTGCTTCTTTTGCCGCTTTTCCATTCCGGACTGCAGTGAGAAGTCCCATGATTGCTGCATTGCTGATGGTTTCTACCTGGACTGCATCGCGACTTAATTCTCGTAGTGTAGAGTTGAAGGCACGTTCAGCAATACTGGGCTTTATTCCCGCACTTACTGCTTCTTCAAAAGACTGACTTCGCTCTGAATATGCCAGTTGCCTTGCGACTTCACGATCCAGATGATAATCGCGTATATACCGCTCGATTCGATCAGTCAGAAGTTCTGGAAGCTGAATGGCATCCCATTGAGCGGTGGTGATCCGCTCAGGGAGAACATCGGTCTCCGGATACATGCGTGCCGCGCCAGGCAGTGGCCGCATATATGATGTGGATCCTTCTTCCAGCATCTTTCTGGTTTCTTTTGGGATTTCAACAAGTGCCAGTTCTGCACGACGGATGATCTGGGTAATTGCGCACCGACAACGTGCAGGGGTGTCTGCAACAAGTATTACACAGTCATCTTCACCTGCATTGAGTGCCTGCTTTAGCGCTGCTACCTCTGTCTCACTGACCCCATATGCAGGAAGTTCATCGGTATGGAACAGACCGCCAACACCACACTTCTTTGCATAGTCTGACATCTCACTGCCCAATCTGCGCCCTGGCTGTATCTCCCGACCAACAAGACCGGCAAAATGGTTCAGTCTGATAGCAAGGATCATCTTTGCTTTTTTCAGGATCTTACTTGTGCTCTCTTTGAACAGGTGAGTTACCTCAACCGGTTCACTCTCGACAGACGCACCACGCGCAATGAGTTCATCCCTGATTGCGAGAAGGTTTACCTGCCGCCCGACCTCGCGTCTGACGACTTCAGCGATCAGATCAAGTTCCTGAACTCCTTTAATCTCAACGCGCGTACCATCCCTGATTGAAATGTTCACATCCTGGCGAATTGTTCCAATGCCGCGTTTGACGCATCCGGTTGAACGGAGGTACATGCCGATGAGCGCAGCGGTTTCCTGTACTGCTTGTGGGGTGTGGAGGCAGGGCGCAGTGGTAATTTCAATGAGTGGAATTCCAAGGCGATCAAGTGAGAAGAATGCATCCTCAATCCTTTGTGCTGCCTCTTCTTCCAGACATACGGTTTCAATGATAGCGCCACCCGGAAGACTTCCCTGCATGGCTACCAGGGCTGTGCGCTGAAATCCTGACGTATTTGATCCATCGATAACGAGTTTTCGCATGGTGTGGATCTCATGCACCGGAGTCATTCCTGTGAGTTTTGCGATGGTCAGGACAATGCGGAGTGCTTCCTGGTTGAGTGGCGCAGGTGGCTCTTCATCATTCTCTACCAGGCAGGTTGTATCATACCTGAGATATCTGAACTTTCGAACCTGCATCATCTCTTCTTCAGCAGCGCGGTCAAGTTCACCAAGTTCAGATCTCGTTGCCCTGAGATAACGGGAAAATTCACCGCATGACTCACTTGTTTCCCTGATGGTGGTCGGACACCGGCAGAAGAGTTTCTCTGCAGTGTTGAGCTGCTGGTGAATCTCAATTCCGGCAACGAGGCCGAGAGCGGCATAATCATACTGCTCAATACTCATGCAAGGGACCTCCGGCACATCTCGCCCCTGAGATTACTGCGCATTAATTCACATGCCTCTGCCGCAGACCCCGTGTTTGCCAAGGTCCACATCAGTTTTACAAGCGCAACTTCTGGCAGCATATCTTCTCCTTCAATGACTCCGGCTTTTAGCAGATCACGCCCGGTATCATAAACACGGTCACAGACTCTTCCATACAGACACTGTGATGTCATCACCACCAGAAGGCCGTCATCGATAAGTGTCCGCAGCCGGGTTATGAACGCACTGCTTACATGACCTAATCCTGTTCCGGCTATGATTAATCCGTGATATCCGGTGTACCCATTCAGTATTGCAGGATCCATTCCTGGATAATAATACAGAAGACCACACCGGTCATCAAGTGCTTCATCAAGTGAAAGAGTCTGTGCCCCACGTCTGACTACATCGTTTGAAAAAGAGATTGCCAGATCCGGGTAGGTGACTGTTCCTACCGGGGGGATACCATGACTTACAAATGCATCACGCCGGGAGGTGTGCATCTTCCGGACACGGGTACCCCGGTGAACTGCACAGATATCATCACTGGTGCCGGCATGCATAACCACAACCACTTCTCCAAGATCTGCAGTTGCAGCAGTGGCGGCGCACAATCCATTCATCAGATTATCGCTGCTCGGCCGGTCTGCAGATCGCTGTGAGCCTACAAAGACAATTGGGATGGGTGTCTGTACCATGAAACTAACTGCTGCTGCACTGTATGCCATGGTGTCAGTCCCATGTGTTACGATGACTCCCTGCGCTCCAGCCGCGATCTCATCATGCACTGCCCGCGCTAGTTGTTGCCAGATTGCCGGAGTCATGTTTTCTGAGAGAATATTACTGAGCTGGACTGCTTGAAACCTGGCAATTGATGAAAGGCCGGGAATTGCATGAAGAATATCGGTGGCCCGGAACTGACTGGTTACTGCGCCGGTCCGGTACTCTATTCTGCTTGCAATCGTTCCGCCGGTTGAGATGATTGAAACAGGTGGAAGCGATGAGTCCTGCTTAATTTCCGCAGGTTCTATTGGTTCTGCTGCTTTCTGCTTTTTCACCAGGGTGCAGGCATCCTCCAAAACACCGATATTATATCCTGAATTGAGCTTGACCACTGCCATACCGTCGCGCCCGGTGATATATGTCCCCTCTGTCTCTTCGGATCCAATCGTGCATCGGACCAGATCACCAGTCTCTGCTATCTCTGCTTTGTTACTCATTCCCCGCAATCCTCTCTGCTTCTTTGATTAGTTCTACAATGGCTCCATCAACGGCTTCTACCCGCTTCTGGAGATCATTCTGATTTACAAGCAGCACCTGGCTGCGCTCCTTTATTGCTTCCTGTGTTGCAACGGGAGCAGGTCCCCCCTGATGAATCCGTACTGCAATCCCGGATGATGGTTCTAGTGCAGTTTCAATCATCTCCTGAGTAAGGCCGCGTGAAGAAAGGTCTGACCCGGTTACTTCAACTGCTGCTTCATTCAGGGTTTGCAGATCTATCTGTCCTCGTTTTACCGAATGGCCCACAATGTGGTGGGCAGTTCTGAACGGAAGTCCAAGTACTCTGACTAGTTGGTCTGCAAGTTCTGTTGCAGTGGAAAATCCCTTTGCCGCTTCTTCTCTCATTCGGTCAGTCTGAAACCTGGCCGAACTAATCATTCCTGTGAGGAGATCAATATCACGCCTTATTGCTGCAATTCCCCGCCAGAGGTGTGGATTTAAGTTCTGCAGATCCCGGTTATATGACATGGGCAGTCCTTTTGTAATTGTTATAGCAGCAACAAATTCTCCAAGCAGACTCCCTGCGCGTGAACGAAGAATCTCAGCCACATCCGGATTTTTCTTCTGTGGCATGATTGAACTCGTTGAGCAGTAGATCTCATCAAGATCTACAAATGATACAAACGCAGAACTCCATATTACCAGTTCTTCACAGAACCGGGACAATGTGGTGAGAAGAAGTGTATCTGCAGCAAGCACTTCGCCGGCAACGTCCCGCGATGCGACTGCGTCCATGGTATTGAGGACAAGCCCTTCAAAACCAAGAAGATCAGCGGTCATCCTGCGGTCAATCGGGTACCCGGTTGAAGCGAATGCAGCCGCTCCAAGAGGAGAAAGGTTTACCCTGGCAAGTGCATCAGAGAGCCGATCATAATCCCGCCCGAATGCCTGCTCATAGGCAAGGAGATGATGCGCAAGGGTTGTAGGCTGGGCGTGCTGCATATGCGTAAAACCCGGCATTATTGTTTCGGTATGCTCAGACGCACAGTCGATAAGTGCTTTGCGCAGACGAAGAATTGCTGCCAGTTGGTCAAATATCTCTTCTCTGATGCGAATTCTGATACAGGTTGCAACCTCGTCATTGCGAGATCTTCCGATATGCAGCCGTCCACCTGCATGAATACCGGCTTTTGCGATAAGTCCTGATTCTATTCCGGCATGGATATCTTCGTACTGCTCTTCAAATGCTTCATCCGGAACACCAGTCCGGTGCATTGTGAGCAAGGGGGGCATCAGTGCAGCGCCAACCTCAGGTTCTACGATCCCATTTCTCATGAGCATCAGCAGATGAGCCATATCAACGAGGATATCTGCCCTCGCAATATATCGATCTGCTTCCATTGATGAGAGGAACGATTCAATATCGCAGTTTCGCACTCCTCCAAGGCGTCCCTGCCTGACAACATCTTTGTGCATGTAATTATCCTCCCAGAGGATGGCAGAAGGGGAGAGTGGTGATCGTTTTCAGACCAAAAAATTCAGGTCCTGATGATTTTTGAAAATCTGCCATAACCTTCCTTACATTGGCTGTGGAAAGTGCAAAATACTGTTCATGATTCGTAATGCTTTTGGTGAACTGACTAACTACTGATATTTTCTCTCAAAGGGCAATATTTATCAAAAATAAATGTACTAATAGACTAATTTTGTTTCAATGATGGGAATTTTTCGACGCTTTTAAGTCTGTTTGAATCTCATCAGTATGTATTAGGAGTGTTATTGAAATGAAGCGAGCATTTGCCTTTTTCATCGTCCTTGCCCTGATGGCAGGGGCGGTTTTCCTTTGTGGCTGTACTTCGGCCCCACAACAAGAGAATACGTCGACTGAGCAACCGGCTGCATCTGCACCTGTTGCTGGTGTTAGTGATAAATCGGTTCTCAATATCGGGTATCAGCCAAGTACTCATCAGATGGCATTTATGACTGCCTACAGCAAGGGATGGTATGTTGAGTCACTTTCATCCTCTGGCATCAAAGAAGTGAAACCATTTAACTTCCCAACCGGCGCGCCAGAGATGCAGGCCATGCTTGCAGGAGATCTTGACTTCGCCTATGTCGGATCAGCACCATTTGTGACTGCTGTTGCAAGCGGGCTGGATGCGAAGATTATCGGCGCTGTGCAGACACAGGGATCTGACCTGGTTCTGCGTACCGGCCTTAATTACACAGCTCCGGCTGATCTGAAAGGGCTTAAGATTGCAACGTTCCCTGCAGGCACGATTCAGGATACCATTCTTCGCACCTGGCTGAAGGAACAGGGTCTTGACGACACGAAGGATGTTGAAATTATTGCAATGGGACCCGGAGATGCGACCACTGCAATTATTGCAGGCAAAGTTGATGCAGTCTTCCTGCCAGCACCTGCTCCAACAACGGTTAAAAAGGCCGGAGCCGGTTCAATCATTGTGCATTCCGGAGAAATGTCGCCCAATCATGCCTGCTGTGTGCTTGTTGCAAGTGGGAAAATGATTAGAGATCATCCTGACATTGTCCAGGAAGTGCTGGCAATCCATCAGAAGGCAACTGCATATAACAAGGAGAACTTAGATGAGGCAGCCGGATATATGGCTGCAATGACTGGAATGGATACGTCTGTAATTACTCTCTCACTAGATGAGTGGGATGGAGAATGGGTTGCAGATCCTGCGATCATTATAAAATCTGTGACCGGATTTGCCACCGAGCAGCAGGCACTCGGGTATATCAAGAAGGTTGTCACGGAGCAGGATCTCTTTGACACCAGTTTCTGGGCAAAGATAAATCAGTAACCCTGCAAGGGGTTTAATTTCGTATGGGGTGTCGGGATCTCCGGACCCACCTTTTTTCTAGATTCTTTTCTGAATACTATAGGGAGATATGATCTTGCACGGTGCAATATACAAAGGTACATCTGATTGTGAGAAGTCGTCATGAACACAAATAAATCGGCAGGAAAACGATCTCCGGTGTATCTGGCGATATCTGTTACTGCTACAATACTATTCTGGCAGGTTTTATCTGATTACATCGTCCAGAACAAGTTTATTCTTCCTTCCTTTACCGATACAGTGACCGCTTTTATCAGTCTTTATACTGCTGGAACGCTTGGAGTGGATATCCTGACAAGTCTGATGCATTTTGCCATCGGTCTTGGGCTCTCTCTCCTGATCGGAGTTCCGCTTGGTATCTGTATCGGCTGGTTTGAACGGGTTAATCAGCTGCTTGATCCGCTGATTGAGATAATCAGGCCCATCCCTCCGCTCGCATGGATTCCGTTCGCGATAGTGTGGTTTGGTCTGACTGATTTTTCTGCCGGCTTTGTCATCTTTATCGGTTCAGTGTTTCCGATTCTCATCAACACGTATGAAGGATTCAAAAGTGTTCCACGGGTGTTTGTTGAAGCAGGGAGGATGCTTGGGTGCACTTCATCCCTCTCTCTTATCAGGTACATCGCGCTTCCGTCTGCTCTTCCTCATCTTGCTGCCGGGTTTCGGATTGCAACCGGGGTTGCATGGATGTGTCTTGTGGCAGCCGAGATGTTCGGGGTATCGCGGTTTGGACTTGGGCAGAAGATCTGGTGGTATTACAACCTGCATCAGATGGATAATGTTCTTGTCTATATGCTCATGCTTGGGTTCATCGGCCTGTTCATTGATTTCCTGTTCAGGTATGGGATGCAGCGCAGTCTCCTCAGGTGGCGTGTCGGGGAGGTGAACTGATGGGCAGTGTTGAGATATCTGACATAACAAAGATGTTTACCCGGGATGACGGGGTAGAAATCCTGGCTATAGATGGTGTAAGCCTGTCAATCTCTGATGATGAGTTTGTTTCATTTGTAGGGCCGTCAGGATGCGGAAAAACTACGTTGCTGCGCATCATTGCAGGTCTTGATCATGCAGGCTCAGGTTCTGTGCTGGTAGATGGAAACCCGATTTTAGGGCCGGGGCCGAAAGTCGGGATGGTATTTCAGGAATACTCACTCTTTCCCTGGCGTACGGTTCTTGATAATATTGCATTCGGCCCTGAAATGCGTGGAATATCAAGGCAGGAACGACGGAAAGCCGCGCATAAATATATTGAGATGGTAGGTCTTGAGCAGTTTGAGAAAAGTTACCCCTATGAATTGTCCGGGGGTATGCGTCAGCGGGTTGCAATTGCCCGCGCTCTGGCAAATGATCCGGATCTTCTCCTAATGGATGAGCCGTTTGGCGCACTTGATGCCCAGACCAGAAATAAGATGCAGGTAGAACTCCTGTCAATCTGGAATCTCTCAAAGAAGACGATTCTCTTTGTCACGCACAGTGTTGATGAAGCCGTCTTCCTTTCTGACCGAATTGTAGTGATGAGTCCGCGACCTGGCCGGATACGTTCGGTTGTTCCGGTGGATATCCCAAGGCCAAGAAACCGGACTGCCCCTGAGTTTGCAACGCTCAGAAGAGATGTTCTCAGTCTCATTGAAGAATCGTCAAAGCAGGCAAATGATTAATATGAAATTTGTCCATTTACTAAAGCACATATACCAATGAGGAGATACGTCCAATGGTCAGAAAGCCCAACTGCATGTACAGGAAACTCGCAAAGAAAGCCTATACCCGTAAGGAATATATGGGCGGTATCCCTGGAATCAAGGTTGTCCAGTTTGATATGGGGAACCTGACCGCTGAGTTTCCTATGGAAGTCCACCTTATCGTGGACGAAAGCTGCCAGATTCGCCACTCGGCTCTGGAAGCAGCTCGTATGAGCATTAACAGAAAACTGAACAAGGATCTTGGGAGGAGCAACTACCACCTGAAACTCCGCACCTATCCGCATCATGTCCTGCGTGAGAACAAGCAGGCAACCGGCGCGGGTGCTGACCGTGTTTCCCAGGGTATGCGAAATGCATTTGGGAAAGCTGTTGGAACTGCAGCACGGGTTATTCCCGGTCAGAAGATCTACACCTGCTATGCAAGTCCGCAGAATGTGGAAAAGGTCAAGAATGCACTCAGGCATGGTGGCCACAAGCTTCCGTCACCAACGCATCTTGAGATCGATATTAAACCTGAAGAAGCCTGAACTCCCTTTTCTGTCAGTACATCAGTACTGACATTTTCTCTCCTGTTTTTAGTCCTCTTCTAACCGATATCTGCGATACCAGTATAACCTGACGGGGTTGATACGTATGCATGTGTTTTTCCCCTAATCCTGCATTGTATGCACGCATTGAGCAGGGAACTGCGGAGGCAGTACGTCTTTCCGAAATTTATCTGCCTGATGATGTAAAGTCACGGCTTGTTGACGCGTATAATGGAGAGTCTTCATCTGTTCCCAGGCAGGAACTTGCAAATATTCTGGAAAATATCAGGCTTGCAGAAGAGCGCAAAGCACCGTTATGCCAGGATACCGGAATTCCGGTCATCTACATAACAATCCCGCCTGGTATCTTCTGGACCAATGAGATGGATCAGGCTGTGTATGCCGGAATTGCCCGTGCAACTACTACCACTCCTCTGCGTCCGAATATTGTTGATCCTCTGACCCGGGAGAATACCGGTACAAACACCGGTCATGGAATGCCTCCGGTGCATGTGACTTCTGGTGATCGATTCACTATTACTGCACTCCCAAAAGGTGCGGGTTCTGAAAATGTCTCGCAGATTAAGATGATGAATCCGTCTGAAAAGGCATTAATACCAAAGTTTATTGTTGAAACGATGCTCAACGCTGGTGGAAAACCATGCCCGCCCGTAATTTTAGGGGTTGGTATTGGTGGGACTTTTGATAAGGTGGCTGCTCTTGCCAAAGAAGCATTGCTTGAGCCGGTTGATATGATGACTCCGTATGAACAGGAGATCTGTGATGCGGTAAATCAGCTAGGTATCGGCCCGATGGGGCTTGGTGGTAATACGACCTGTCTTGCAGTAAAAGTGAAGTCAGCTGGTTGCCACACCGCTTCTCTTCCAGTTGCGGTAAATGTTCAGTGTTGGGCTGCCCGGCGTGCTACAGTAGAGGTGCTGATATGAAACATCTGACGACACCTCTTGGGGATGAAGTACTCTCGCTCACTGCTGGTGAACTTGTCACTCTTTCAGGCACGGTGTATACTGCCCGTGATGAGGCTCATCTGCGGATGATGGAGGATGGCATTCCTTTTGCACCACAAGGAAGCGTTGTATATCATTGTGGGCCGGTCATTCAGGATGATGAGATTGTCGTAGCCGGACCCACGACTTCAGCCCGTATGAATCCGCTGACTGGTTTTATTCTTGATGCAGGGGTGAAAGGGATTATTGGTAAAGGCGGAATGTCAGCTGAGGTCAGAAACCAGATGAAAGGGCGTGCTGTGTATTTTGCGTTCACCGGCGGGTGTGCAAACCTTGCCGCTGCCCGTATGAAACTTGAAGGTGTTCATTACTCTGATCTTGGCATGGCTGAAGCAGTCTGGCAGATTCGGCTTGACAAGTTACCGCTCATTGTTGCAATTGATGCAAATGGCGGAGATCTTTTTGCCACAGCGATAGACTATGCCCGGGAGAAATTTCAGCAGATGTATCAATAATCAGAAATGCTCTGGTTCCTCCCC
>Ga0351897_1096_pt1 | contig 17511 bp, 20 predicted proteins | sample BONcelHT113001C4_FD_206876 | JGI IMG/M metagenome (GOLD analysis project Ga0351897, IMG submission 206876) | Enriched cells from coal bed in the Powder River Basin, Montana, United States - BONCAT cells T11 rep1 HSBNCT.T11.300.1.C4 ... | reverse complement strand
AGATTCTTTATTTCCGACAAGGTCTGCAAGATGCTTCGGACGGTACTTTTCTGCCCAGTCCATACCAGATCCATTCAGCATTTGACCAGATAAATCGCTCCACCAGGACTCTGACCGGGAGAGGATATCTAAATCCAGATCATGATACCCCACTTGTGCACCACCATAAATAAGGAAGGGCCCTAATTTTCCTAACCTGAATTTTTCGCAAAAATAAGACAGTTTATTTCAGATGAGACAGAAATCTGATTGAGCTAACTAGCCATGCGAGAGTATACCTGTTCCACCGGGTTGATTGCGAAGGCGGTCAGAGAATATGACGGTGTTAGAAGGAAGAGCGAGATAGGAGACTTAGTCAAAGGGCTCCGACTCGATAATCCCGGCATTGTCGCGTCGTTTGGAGAAGATGCGGCGGTAATTGAACATCGTGGAGATGCCCTCTTACTTGCAGCAGACGGAATATGGAGCAGACTTATGGATGCAGATCCATATTGGGCTGGCTACTGTGCAGTTCTTGTAAATATACATGATATCGCTGCAATGGGGGGACGTCCGCTTGCCATGGTCGATGTCTTTTCAATTTCATCAGGAATAATAAAAGACCGTGTAATAGCGGGTATGCGTGATGCATCATCGCAGTTTGGCGTTCCAATAGTTGGCGGGCACCTTCACCCGGACACGCCCTATAGTGTCATTGACATCGCAATTCTTGGCGTTGCACCACTCGAAGGTGTGATCTATAGCAGTACTGCAAAAAAAGGTGATATGATTGTTACCGCTATTGACATGAACGGCCGCGTTCATCCATCATGCATATTAAACTGGGATTCAGCAACACTTCGAACGCCTGAAGAAGTGCGTGCACAAATCCAGGTGATGGAAGAAGTCGGCATTCGTAAATTAGTAACTGCAGGTAAAGATATTTCAAATCCTGGAATTATCGGCACTCTTGGAATGCTACTTGAAGTATCTGGAAAAGGCGCCAGGATTGATCTTGACAAAATACCGAGGCCTGATCTTGATAAGCATAATATTACTCTTGAACAGTGGCTCCGGATGTACCCGGGTATGGGATTTATTCTGACTGTTCAAGCACATAATTTTGCAGAAGTAGCATCCCTGTTTAATGCTGTAGGAATGAATGCTGCAATAATTGGAGAAGTTGATAATTCGCAGGAACTGACAATCTTTTCAAAGGAAGATGAGGCAATGGTGTTTAATTTCTCAGGAACTGATGGAATTACTAATCTTGGCTCGGAGCAGGGATGCGACCAGTCTCCATAGGAATCGGAGTAGAGTCAGATCCACTCCGGATTTATACCAGCATTACCCGGTTTTCCTCACCTGAAACTATTACCTGTTATACATATCCGGATATTGCCTCACAATTTTCATTCCCCTGCCCTGTTGTCTGTGACCAACAACCCGGATTTCGGATGATATCTGATCTTAAGGAAGGAATTATTGATGCAGCAGTGCGAGGCACCCTGGCCTCCAATACAACACTTTTAGCACTTAAACAGGCATGTCAGGTAGCAGAACTTGAACGGATTGTTCTGCTTGAAACAGCATCAGGAAAAAAATTCTTTCTCGCCCCGGTAGGTGTTGATGAAGGATGGACGGTAAAACAGAAACTCTCGCTCATAGAAAAAGGGAAAAAAATAGCAGTATCCTATGGGCTTTCTGAAACCGTGGGTATATTATCAGGTGGGAGACTAGGTGATGTCGGAAGACATGCTGTTGTTGATCAGTCGCTGGCCGATGCTGAGCTTCTTAAAACACTCACCGGAGGCAGGCATTATGAGATACGTATTGAAGATGCCATAAAGGAATGTGGCTTGATTATTGCACCCGACGGTATTTCGGGCAACCTGATCTTCAGAACGATACTCTTTATTGGAAACGGGGCTTCACATGGGGCACCTGTCGTAAATATCAACAAAATCTTTGTAGATACTTCGCGCGTTAATCCGGATTACACAAACGCTCTTATTCTTGCTTCTTCAATGGCACAGTAATTATTTCTGTTTCTCCGAAGATTTATTCTTTTTTTGTTCTTTCCCATTTTATCTTCTCGAATCAAATTTTCATCACAATCTGCTCATTAAATCTGAAAAGACTTGGATATTTAAGACAAAAATCAAAATTATGCCGACTTTCTCGAAATATTTAAATATCTATCAATATACCTTTTTTTCAGGTAGAGGACTATGGCAGACTTACCTATTGCAGCAGTTGTACGAATTGCTAAAAAAAATGGTGCTGAACGTGTGGGAAGCGACGCAGCAGCAGCACTTGTTATAAAAGCTGAAGAATACATTGCCGTTCTTACAAAGGAAGCAAATCGTCTGGCGATGCATGCAGGTCGTAAGACAATTAAGGAAGAGGATGTAAAGATGGCAGCAGAGAATGCCTGAAGGCAATCTCTCTTTTCCTTATCTTAAATATTGGTCCTGATTTTTTCTTTTGTTATTCTGATAGAAATTAACTTCACTAATCGTGCATTTCTGATAAAGATTAAATATTAATTTCGAAATAATGCGTTAAAACATTCTTATTTAGCTTATTATTAAAAAATGAAAAATGAACGAATGAAAATATTATTTCTATGATTTCAATTCTGTTAAAAAAAGGGGAACGCAAATTTAGATAATACCTTTGGTGCTGGGAACTGCCCCACTCTCATCAACTACCCGGGTTGCATCCCGCATGGTTATTCCCCATGCCTTAAAGAGTGCTTCACACAGATGATGGTCAGATAATCCTGAACCTTCTAAATGCAAAGTAACGCGGGCAGTGGATACGAAACTTAAAAAGAAGTGCTCGATAAGATAAGGCTCAATAACACCTTCAACCATCCCTTGAAAGGGCGCTGAGTAGCGGCAGAAAGGTCTTCCACTGATATCCACCGCAACCATTGCTCTTGATTCATCCATCGGGATAATGGCATGGGCAAACCTACGTATACCTCTTCCTTCACCTATCGCCTGATTACAGGCAGATCCAAGGACTAGTGCCACATCCTCAATTGTATGGTGTGGTCCGACATGGAGATCGCCCTGCGCCAAAATAGTAAGATTAAACCTGCCATGCCTGCCAAATGAGGTAAGCATATGATCCAGAAATGGAATCCCGGTATCTATCGTGCATGTTCCATCACCGTCAAGAGAAATATCTACGGTAATCCGGGTCTCTTTAGTCTCTCTTGTTACTGATGCCTGCCTCATTGCATTGCCTCACGAGCTGACTGCAGGGTCAATTTTCCATTATACAAAGCTGATCCAAGAACTATTCCTGATGCTCCGGCTTTTTGCAATATCTGTACATCAGCCGGACTGGTTATTCCACCGGCCACCGTAACCGGAACGGTAGATCGGCTAATCAGATCACGAACCGGACCTGCTTCAACGCCGTTGCATAGTCCTTCTACATTCACATTAGTATAGAGGAGAGAACCAGCTCCCTTTTCGATAAAGGCGTCAGCCCAGTCCAGATACGATCCGGCAGGCCGCTCCCATCCATCGACTACAATCTGCCCACTTCTGGCATCTACTCCGGCCATAATCCTGTCTTTACCATATTCTTCAGAAAGAATCGTCAGACAGTCCGGATTGCTGACAGCATAGGTACTGATGATAACCCGATCAATACCTGTTTGCAGCCATGACCTGGCGTCTTCAATCGATCTGATACCCCCACCGAGTTGAATCTCTACTCCGGTCTCTTTGACAAGGCGGGATATCTGCGTGGCATTGACTGAGGCTGATCCGAATGCACCATCCAGATTAACTACATGCAAGGCATCAGCGCCTTGATTGAGCCAGTTCTGTGCACAGGTGAGAGGGTCGCCATATATTGTTGCAGATTCCCGTCTTCCCTGCACAAGCTGAACACAATTCCCATCAAGAATATCAACAGCCGGAAAAATTTTCATAAAGACCTCTATGGGATCAGGCGTTCTATTGACATGACTAAAATGTCTCTGGCGCCGGCAATTTTAAGCCGGTTTATCAGCTGATACACGATTTCATCATCAACAACAACATGAACCGCAACCATTTCAGGACGAGATGCAACTTCCATGACGGTAGGTCCGCTCATACCTGGAATGATATCGCGTATCTGGTCAAGAACATTGCGCTGCACATTCATCATAAGATAGCATTTTCCTTTTGCATTAAGAACACTTTCAAGTGCAAGATGGATTTCATCAATCTTATCCTTTTTATCTATGCAGGATTTTTTATTCGCGATAAGATAGGTGCTGGTTTCAAGAACATTATCAATGACAATGAGACGGTTCTGACGAAGTGTTGTTCCTGAACTTGAGAGATCGATGATAGCATCTGATATACCAAGGTGAGGTGTAGCCTCGCATGCCCCGCCTACCGGGATGATAACCGGTTTAACGCCCTGCGTTTTAAAGTACTTTCTGGTGATTGCAGGAAACTCAGTAGAAACCCGTTTTCCATTCATATCAGCAGCCTTTTTTAGCGGTGATCCTTCAGGAACAGCTAATACTACCGTTGCCCTGCCAAATCCAAGATTTAAAAGTTCCGATACGTCGGAGCTACGTTCAACGACCATGTCATGACCTGTTATCCCAAGATCTGCAACACCACTTGCTACATATTCTGGAATATCAATAGGTCGTGCATAAAGAATTTCAACATAGGGATCCCGTGTTCCTGCAAGCAGGGTCCGATCTCCATTTTCAATAATTCCAAGGCCGGAACGCTCAATAAGATCCCGGATAGGTTCTGAAATCCGGCCTTTATTAGGAATAGCGAGCCTGACTTTTTGCAGATTCATAGTTCCTGCTTTATCTGATTCAGAAAAAGAGAGATTAGCCATTAGAAAGTTTTCAGTTCGCCCTTAATGACACGTTCAGTGATCGAAGTAATATTTTCTAGGCCTGTGTCGATAATTTCGTACACATCCTTTTCGATATCCTTGAGTGTGACGGAGGGCTGTGGAATAATCTGGACACTGGCAATGAGAGGCTGATCGATGGGCATACCGATCTGGGATAAGAGTCTGATCTGAATCTCTGAAAGTCCGGAAACCTTCTTTACACACTCATGAGCAAGTTCGTTGGAGAGCAGATTGTAGATCTTACCAATATGGTTGATGGGGTTTTTCCCGGATGTAGCTTCCATGCTCATCGGCCGGTGTGGAGTGATAAGACCGTTTGCCCTGTTTCCTCTTCCAACAGATCCATCATCGCCCATTTCAGCAGATGTTCCGGTTACTGTCAGGAATAAACTACATTCACTATCGCAGTCTGCGGTATTGACTGATACTTCAACAGATCGCTTTGTGCATTTTTTGGCAACAGCTGTGGCCTCGTCCTGAAGCCTGGATCTGAAATCGATATAATCAGAGAGAGAAGAGACATATCGGTCTACCATAGCGCAGCAGATAGTCAGCTTGATGGAGTCTCCCTGGCGCAGACCCATAATCTTAATATCCTGACCGTATGCCGGGTATTTTGGACGGAGTGTATTGTCAATATATGCTGCGATTTCACGGATACAGGTTTCAATTTCAGAAAATGGCGCATATGATACACCAAAGGATGTGTCATTTGCACGGGGAATTGTCCCTTCTTCAGGTTTGAACACGTCACGCAGATCAGTAGACCCGGTTCCAAGACGGCAGTCCATAATGACTTCACTATCAAAATCCAGTTCTGGAAGAATAGTGCGCATATAATCTTTTGCTGCTTTCAGGGCGATTGGTTCGGCCGATATCTTCTCGCCATTAAATTCCTTTGTTGCACGGCCATCTAGAAGAACAAATATTGGTTTTAATATTTTTCCGCCACCGAAATCAGGTTTAGACTCACCTGCAACAACTTCTCCCTGGTCGGTATTGTGATGAAGTACTCCTCCAAACTGATTGAGATACTGATTACACAGGGCTTTACTGATTGACTCTGCGATTCCGTCGGCAATACTGTCCGGGTGACCAAGACATTTACGTTCAACAAGTTCGATCTGCTGATTGTCTAAAGGGGTCTGATTCAGGACGTCGATAGTAATATTTCTTTTCATCTCAAACCTCGAAGATTTCTGAGTAAAATATACCTGGAACCCAGGTATAGAATCGATTATGTATTTGTGCTTATGAAGAATAATAGGTTAACCTTATGAGAGAGAATTCTCTGTCAGAAGAATATACCTTATGATTTAAGTGCAGGAAGATACTATGTCTGACAAAACATCTCCAATTGAACAAAAAAAACTTCTGGATTCCTTTTTTCAAAAACCACCGGCAGATCCACATACATTTTTTACGCTTATACAGGACCTGGTTTGTTCTGCAGATACCCTTTGCGCTGTGACTGCCGCCTCACAACTTGGTATCTTTGACCTCCTGAAAAAACCAGGACGTGCTCAAGATATTGCAGTATTATGTAAATATCCTGAAATGGCAGATCCACTGCTTCGTATACTCACAGATATCGGATTATTGGATAAAAACGGGGATACGTTCGTCTGCACACCGATTGCACATACTTTTCTGACAATTGATTCGCCATATAATCAGTTCCCGTACCTGGAAAAACAGATCCGGCATCTGAGTGAACTCTGGATTCCCTTAATGGATATCCTGAAAAACGGACCACGGATGTATGATGAGCAAGAGTTCTTTGCATCCATGAGTCTTCCCTCAATGGCGGTCAATGCATTATGTGGGAGACTTCAGGATGTTGTTTCTGGTATATCAGCCCTTCCTCGTTTTTCCCAATGTTCAAGTCTCATCGACCTTGGAGGTGGTCACGGATTATATGCAATTGCATTAGCATCACTCAATCCAGGTATGCATGCTACGGTATTTGATCTTCCCGAAGTAACACCACTTGCAAAGAAATATATCTCCAGATATGGGATGCAGGAGAGAGTATGCACAAAAGGTGGAAATTTCTTTACCGATGATATTGGGGGGAAATATGATATCATCCTGTCATCGTCGAATCCAAGCGGCAAATCTATTGATATGCTAAAGAATATTGTTTCGCATCTCAATGATGGGGGGTATTTCGTTAATGTTCAACCTGGAGATACAGTTCAGGATGAAGAATCGGTAAATGAAATGGAGTGGCTGCTTTGGAGCTTTATCGGAACAAAAGGTTCAAAGATATCATGGGGTAAAAAGAAAAGTTTCTTTACTCCTGAATATCAGAAATCGCTGCTTGAAACAGGTCTTTCAATAGTATCGGTAACTCAGGTTTCTGATCCCTATATGAAGGGATATCAGGTAACCATGGTTATTGCAGAAAAGCTAAAAATAGTTTAAAGAACTTGTATCAGTTCTTTGGGGATTATTATCTCAAACCGGGCATTATTCCCGGCTGTTCCAGTTTCCCGGATGGCCATTCCAAATACTCCAAGAAGTTTTTCTGCAAGAAACAACCCATATCCTTCACCAGATCCAAACGAGATATCAAATATTCTGACCTTATTTGCGACTTCAATTCCCGGACCATTATCTTCTATCACCAGATTTCCATCACCATTCACGCATGTAAAGAAAATTTTTATCGCTGTTGCGCCCGGTGCGTGTTCAGGGGTATTTTCAAGAATTCGGATGAGTGCCTGTTTAAACGTTTTATCAACAAAAAATCTGATTTCAGGAATATCAATATCAATTGTCAGATTTTTGCACCCTGCTTCTCCGATTGCTTCAACGATTAGTGATGGTAATTTCACCCATTCAGCTTCAGTCAGACCGATCTTTTGATATTCTCTTGTGAATATAAGTTTTTCTCTTATCCTCTCAGCAGCATTCTGCTCTTTTTTATTAAAATCCTTTAACATCGGATCAGAAACCAGGTCTTCGGATAATTCAAGGTATCCTAGAATTGCAGTAAGCTGATTTAGTATATCATGCCTGATTTTTGAGTTGAGGTCATTCCATGAATGAGAAGCATTACTCAGAATATGCCATTCAAGAGGGAGTGTTGTGAGCCATAAAAGACTTCCAATCCCTGCAGCAGTTCCATCGGCATTGTAGGTAAGTGTACAATAGTCTTCTACCCAGTGTTTTATATCATCTTTTTGAATCCGGTATCGCATCGTAACAAAAGGTCGCTTTTGCATAATTGCAGCCCCAAGTTTTCTACTGACTATATCCACATCACTTCCATCAATAAATAAAGTCAGATCAAATTCTCCATCTGGCGGAGTAATACCAAACCGGGAAATATTAGGTGATATGGACAAAATATGCCACGGTTGGTCCGGACTACGTACCATTGCAACAGCAGGTCCGGTCTGATAAAGGCTTTCAAAATCTGGCATGGGATCCCCGGGTAATCGTATAGTGATATTGTTGATTCAGTTAATTGTATCTTCCTAAGTAAAAATGAGAGAAAGACAAACTCTCATGCTGATCGTAATTTTTTAATGGCCTCACTAATTGGTTTATATGATATTCGGCCAAGAGGAAGAAGTTCTTTATTGATGAGAATCATTGGAATTGCCGGGTGCATACTTTCATAAATGTTGAGGATGTAATCAGGAACACCATCGTCAAGCAGAGTGAGGGTAACCGTAACACCTTCTGGAAATTCCTCCCGCAATTTTGCACGAAGCGCCTCAGTTGCAGGAAGTAATAAGTTTGACGGCAGACAGGCGGTAAGACCACAGGTCCGGTTCTCATCACAGGGAAAGGGACAACATTCAGAATCCTTAAAACCTACAATTTCTACAATAGTTGTATTCATGGATACATATGGATCAAAAGGAGAGATAAGTCCTGCCGCAAATACAGGAATCGCTATGACATAAATTTTTCAAACCTGTCTGCAGCAGCCTTACATATCGGACATACTTGAGGAGGGCTGCTGCGAGCAGCCAGATATCCACACACACGGCATCTCCAGATAGGATACGGCAGTCCAACGGATTGTTGCGAAGTGCTTGCAGATTTGGTTATCCGATTAGATGGGGCGGGTCTTCTTTCAGGAATTGTCGGCGCATTGGAACCTGCAGCAATAGTTTCAGCAGTGAGATAAAGTCCACAATAACAGGCACCAAATTCTGTAAGATCGTCATCCCGGTAATCACACGGACAGATGATATCCCGATCTTCATCAACTGACCCTACAGCAAGACGACAGGGACAGGCTTCGTATCCCAGCCTTTTCTTATTAGTTAATAATCCTTCAACAAGGGCTGTTGTAAATTCTTGATCTGGATTAAGATGATATCCCCCTTTTTCTGCATCATCATTCAATGTGCGATACCGGGCCTCTAATATCTTTTTTGCCTCACCTTCAGCCATCAGGCAAGCGCCTCCCTGATTTCATCCATTCTGCTTCCAATGATAGTACTCGTATCGTTAATTACGATTGTCGGAAATGAACACCGCGGATTAAATTTTTCAAGTTCCTTAATGATCTCGTCCATTTCTGCACGGGAAAGTTGATCTACATACAGGTAGTCATATGCTACACCAAGGTCGTTAAGTAGTTCTTTTGTCTTTTTACAATGAACACAGGTGCTGAGTGCATACAGCATGACTTTTCCTTTATCTTTTCCATCTACATGGACAGGTGTTATCGCCATATTTTCACGTTAATAGCAGATGTGAGGTTAGAATATTTACGAGTTGCGCAGGGAGGTATTCCCGAATTATTTCAGGTCTCACTTTGGAAGATACCTGTAATAAAAGCAAGCAGAATCTGATATTACCATAGATACAGCATGCGCGTATTATCGATCTATAATAGTTCATTTCTGAATCATTACTCAAGAGGGAACACAATATATTAATTGAAAAATATATATGTGAAATAATTCCCAGATGCCAGATAAAAAGACCCTCATTTTTGATACGGAGACAACCGGTCTTCCAACGAGAGATAGAAAAATACGGAAAGATCCCTTATCCTGGCCCCGACTCGTAGAGATTGGTTGGATAATATGCTCACAGGATGGAACACAACTGTTTGAAGAGAGTATGATAATTATACCGGAGGGGTTTGCAATTCCTGAACCGGCAACAAAAATTCACGGAATTACCACCGAAGAAGCAAAATTATCCGGTGTTTCTATTGATGTTGCATTGGATTTATTCTGCACAGCTGCTGGGCACGCAGATTATTATGTCGCTCATAATCTCTCATATGATATCAGAATAATTCTATCCGAGTTGATTAGAAAAAACCAGAGAAAAATGCTGCCTGTTCTTCCGGGTATCTGTACAATGCGTTCATCAGCTAAATTATGTGCAATTCCGGGAAGATTTGGAAAAGGCTTTAAATGGCCTTCCCTTTCTCATCTCCATACTACACTGTTTAATGCACCTCCAGAAATGAAGCATCGTGCACTTAGTGATGCCTGCGTCTGTGCAGACTGCTATCATGAACTCAGACGAAGAGGAGTTCCCATCGAAATGGAAGATAGTACCCGGATTTTTTTTGAAAAAAGTGCAGGTAATTAAGAGGATTTATATGATTGCTACTTCATAAGATCCGTGGTTATAAAGGGTAATTGCCCTGATAATCCAGTCAGTATGAATAGGATATTGCAGATAGTCGGTGCATAACACATCCACATACTTCCTACGTTCTTCCTGGGTTGCCTCATAATTATACCACCAGTGAAGAGAATCTATCAACCTTTTAGAGTATACAGGATCTTTTAGAAATGTCTGGATATCTCCTGATATGTCAAACACTACTTTAAGTGGTTCAGCGGCTCCTGCGAACCAGATCGTGTTATTCATCTCAGTAATTAGGTCCTGCCACCAGAACATAGAATCAGCAGGTCCCCCTGACTGCAGATTATCAAGCTCATGCAGGGAACTGATAATATGCATTGCCCTTCGCTGCAGTTCTTCAGGGTCTGCCGGGCCTGCCTTATCCATCTCTTTTTTCGGTGTTGTCAACCGGAAATGCCTAAGGAGATCTGCGCACATCTTTCCGGAACTGATGACAATAATTTTATCTCCACCAAGAAAACCACAGCAGGTAACTGATTCACGACGAATGACAATAAGAGATTTCTCAGTCAGATCTGTTGGATCAAACCAGAAATCCGGGGCCTCTTTTGAAACTATCTGCATGATATCGGAGTTTACCAGTACCCGATCTTCTTTTCTTTCCATTCCCCGCATTTCCATGTTGCTTCAACACGTGGACGAAGGAACTGGGTTCGTGTTTTCCCCTCAGGGTCCTGACCGAAAAATATTGGCGTAGGTGGGAATCTCCAGCATTCAAGCCTGAGCACCTCTTTAGTTTTTCCAAAGATTGGAACACAAAACTGACAACTCTGACAATAATGCGGTTCTGCCATATATTCAAGTTTAAGTAGGATTTCATTAATCTTTCGAAATGGTCTCAACGTTTTGAATGAAATGTTATATCGAAACTTATATGCCTTTAACCAGATGAAAAGTTCTTATGAATCCCGGAATTTTCAGCCGACTATTCCAATCCTCACCAAAGCCGCATATTGTTGAGAGTCCCCCTCCACCGCGGATAGTCCGGGGTCCAGGGATGGAATGCAGGGAATTTGATGAGAAACCCTACTTTATTGTTGCATCTGTGGAGATGGGAAATACCACAACGAAGTGTATTCTGACTGGCGTGAGTCTTGAGACCGGTATGAGTTACGTTATTAATAAAACAGTAAGTATGAGCCGGGATGTCAGACCTCCTAAACCAGGGGAAGAAATCTTTGGAAAAACTCTTGATGGCACCGAACTTACCCGCGAGTCTGTCACAGAACTTGTAAAAGATACTCTCATTCAATGTCACAGAGATGCGAAACTTGATATTAAAAAGGACCTTGATTTTGTTGTCCGGAGCACAGGAGTTGTTGCTGCGATGGATTCGCCGGATCAGGTCGGAGACTTTATTATCGCACTTGCAAACGGATGCCTGGAAGCGGGAGTTCCACCTAAAAAGATGACTCCCCCTATGTCAAAAGCAAATCAGGCAGCAAAACTTCAGCCATTTTCTTTTGCAGACCGGGTTAATTTCTCAGGCGCAGTTGCAGGAGTTGTCCCCCCACAAGGTACCACCGGAGTTGAGATGGTTGCCAATGAGATGGAGGGAGAACTTGCGATGGCTGGAATTAAGGAAGGGGCAAAATGGACTCCGGTTGATTTCAGAAATCCTTGCGTTTCAATCGACTTCGGCACTACGCTTGACGGACGAATTACCAGTGAGGTGGATCCTGGAAGCACGAATCCTTTTTCGCGCACCATCGGTAACTTTTGTGGACTTGCCGGTGCAATTCCGGATTCTATTGTCAGAGGAACCGGACTTGTTAAACCTCGAACCGGAACCGCACTGGATATTTTAGGAGATAAAACACGACTATCAGGAGCTTTTTCCATTAAGAAAGAGTCTGATGTGGTAAAATCATATGTTCATCAGTGCCATGAAAATATTATCGTTGAAATAGTTCCTGATAATCGCCCCAGGTATGGAATGGTTCCGGTATATGCAAAAGTTGCACGAGAGTCGGAAGTCGCCTTAATCGGTGTTGACGCAGGAGTTAATGGAAGTGCCATGCCTGAACTTGAAGCAATAGGAAAAGAGATTATTACAAATCATTCCTTGCCCGTGCTCAATGAAGTCATCGATAGGGTATGTGCCCAAATGGCACTTCGGTTGATTGATGTCACAAAAGAGCAGGGTCTCATCTTCCCAACATCATCAATAGGATTTACTGGTCGCGCAGCAATCTCCGGGCGAAAACCAGATTATATTTTACAGGGGATTATTGACAGGAAGCTTTTTTCTGATCCGGTAGATCGTCTGGTGTTTGTTGATGACGGACTTGCCAGAGGTGCAGCACTTATGGGACGATGCATGAATTCTCTTGGAAAAACTAACAACCCAATCGGCGGAGTCCGCGGGGGTAAGTGCATTATGTCAAGAAGAATTGCCATTCGAAGGTAATGCGCCATATCTTTTATTTTTTACAGAACGAAAGATAGCCATTCAAAGTATCGAGTTTTCCTGAATCATATAACAATGCTCATGTCTTTTGCATGATTATCAATATAGTATGGAAGAGAACCAGGCGCCCCAGCTCTATGATCTCATATTTCCTCCGGGCACCCCACGCACTATTATCCGGGACATTATTACAACATATGATGTTGAACTAATTGATTCTCCAGAACGGCTGAATTTCGCAAATATGGAAGGTGACGTGAGAAATCTGCTTGCAGTCCGGGGAAAAAAAGAGATAATGCTTAAGGTCGAAGCTGATTTCAAAGTTAAAATGAAAGAATTTATTGGAGTATAATTATCCAGAATCTACTTTTTTTGGCTCCACAATCCTGTAATTACCAGAAGTGAACCACATACGATAATGAGAGATAATGGGCTTTTGGCTGTTGGCACCGGGGCAGGGAGAGATGTCGATTCAGGAATAATTGCCTGCTCACTAGATTCTATTGTGGATGGCTTTGGCAGGTTCGAAAATGCCTGTTGCTCTGTTGTTGTTGCTGTCAAATTACGGGTACGGTTTTCAGGCGTATCTTCAGATTTTATAGTCTGGATTACCTGGGTGACTTCGGGGATGACACGATCAGCTATTTGTATCTGATCATTTGTAAGCGTAATTATCCCGGTCTCGCGAAACTCTTTTCCCAGAACTTCTACTCTGACCATATACTGATCCGGTGACCATCCCTCTGAATTAAGATGTGCAGACCAAGTATATCCTGTTTCATTTTGTGTGACCGGGACGATTACTGCCCCTCCCCCTGACATGGAAGAATCGTATTTACTTGCAGGACCAAAGGATGCAGGAAATATCTCCACTAAAACATTGTTATCAGTGTTGAAATTCGTGTCACCACGGATAGTAATAGTATCCCCAATCTGATACGTATCTCCGGTTTCAAGAGGGAGTGCACTTACACCGGCGGTTACCAGAAGCAATCCACAAAGGAGAAACAAAATTATTCTTTGCATTACTCAAAGGTTGATCAGCCCTGCTCATCAGTATTGCGATCAATCAGGTATTATCCTCATCATATCATATGTATATTTACAATATCATGACTATCGCATATTCAATCGAACACGTTTCTTTTGAAAATCCGGCATTTATATTGACGTGGTTAGATGAACATAACATACCCTGCCACGCCCTGCGTCCCTTTAAAGGAGAACACTTTGTTGATCCTGTTGAAGTTGATCTGCTCATCATCATGGGCGGTCCGATGAATATCTATGAGGAAGAACAATACCCATGGCTCAAAGATGAAAAAAAATTCATTAAAGCAGTCATTGACATGGGCGTTCCGGTACTTGGAATTTGTCTGGGTGCACAACTTATCGCAGATGTTCTCGGAGGGAGAGTTACAAGAACGGATTGTGGAGAATATGGCTGGCACAAAGTGAAACGGGTACTTCCTCTCCCGAATTGCAGTTTTCTCAGTTTATCCAGATCACATAACCTATACCCTAAACTCCCCGATTTTCTTGATATTTTCCAATGGCACCAGGATACATTCGTAAATCCCCCCGATTCGGTGCATCTGTATACTTCCACCATTTGCCAGAATCAGGCTTTCATTTACAAATCCCATGTAATCGGACTTCAGTTTCATCCAGAACTTGATGAAACATCTATCCGGAAATTTCTAAAGCAGTCAGAAGCAGAGCTATCCGAAAAAGGTCTAGATTATCTGATAGAGGATATCACATTACATATTAATCTCTGCACTCACGGGCATAGGTTTATTTCAGATATTATGGATTATCTGACCAGAAAAATTCCAGAGCGAAGAAAATAACGTAACTATCGTTTTTTATAGTATTGAGAATTAAATGCAAAATCGTATAAAGACAGATAACATGTCTATCATATAATAAATGCAGATACGCTCTTTATCGCTTAATACAATTCTCGCAGTAGCATTCTCTCTTATTTTTATCTTCTTCATAATTACTCTTTCATTTATTCAGTACACCTCTATTGCAACAGATAAAACGCAGGATTTTTATGATAAAATTAATAAAACCGATTCAATCCTGAATCATTCAGTGACGGTTCTCTTTGAAGCGTTAAATATTTACGATTCTCGTTATGATTATGAAATGGATATAATCTTAACAGAATTAGCTGATAAATATGCACAATCAGGTGGAGATATTTCATCCCTCAATCTGACCTTATTTAAAAAGAATGGTTCCAAAGTATTACCCGTGCATCTGGATCTGTATATTATCAATTCCAGTAATGTAATTGTTGATACTACCTTTGAAACTGACCGTGGTCTGGATTTTTCTAGGTACCCAGAATTTAGCGCAATTCTTGATACTATAAGAAATGGAACCGGGTTTGTTTCTGATCAATGGGTTGATTCCTTTACCTCTCCTGGAATGTATCGCAAATATGCATATCTTCCAACTTCAGATCACCAGTATATTTTAGAGATCGGAATATTTTCTGATGAATTTTGGGAAGCAAGAAGAGATTTGTTCTCGTATGATACACTTGGCAGGGAACTCATAATATACAATGATAATCTTCTCGCTCTTACTTTTTTTAACCAGCATGGTCAACCGGTTGATAAAATCCCAGGGAGAAACATAGGTAATACTACCGTAAGCCAGTATATTGAAGTATCTGAACTCAGATCTTCAATACAGGACACACAGTTAAAGAAAAGACAAATCACATATATAAACGGTTCTTATATTATTCAGTACCAATATTTTGCTCCACGTGAGAATCTTTCTCCTTCTTCTTTTGAAATGAGCTTAATTGCGGTGCTGGTCTATTCAAAGCAAACTCTTGAGGAAGAACTGAAGAATATATGGTTTTTACAGGTCGTGATAGCATGTATCGCATTTGTCATATCTATTTTATTCTCCCTCTTCATCTCACGATATATTTCCCAGCCTCTTGAATTAATTATCAAGGATATTGAAGAAATTGCATCAGGAAATTTTATGCATCCAATAAGAAGGACGGGTGGAAGTGATATAGACCGCCTTGGTAAAAGCATAGAATTGATGGTTCAAAGAATTCTCAAAGATGTAAAAGATATCCAAAAGAGCCATGCAGAAACCGCGGAAGAATTGGAACGTCGTCGTTTGGCTGAAGAAGCTCTGATTATCGCACATACCAAACTTAATAATTTATCAAGCATTACCCGACATGACATACTTAATCAGGTAACCTGTATTCGTGGATACGCATTCCTGGTTGAAAGGGCGGATGATAAAACAGATGTTACATCATATTTACATGAAATCCAACGAATCTCCCAGTTGATTGAGGATATGATTAAATTTTCACGCGATTATCATGTAATTGGTAGTACTCATTCTTCATGGCAGAATCTGGAAAAAGTTATTCATGAAGCGATCATGGTCCCCTTTAATGCCCAGATTACCTTATCTGTTTCTGTAATGGATGTATCAATCCTTGCTGATTCACTGTTACAAAAGGTATTCTACAATCTTGTTGATAATTCGCTTGCCCACGGAGGCCCGGATGGAAATAAAATTCACATCTGGTTTGAGCAACAAGGAAAGAATGGAGTTATCATCTATCAGGATGCCGGATCAGGAATACCAGATACAGAAAAGGAACAGATATTTTCAAAAGGATTTGGAAAAGGTTCAGGGCTTGGTCTATTTCTCATCCGGGAGATCCTGGAGATCACCGGTATGTCAATACATGAGAACGGGATGCAGGGGTCTGGGGCAAGGTTTGAAATAACAGTGCCACCTTCGCAGTATTCCTTCGATAAAAATGAGCCTTCTCCTGATAATCCCTGAATTATTCCATACCTGATATACGAGACAGTTCCTTCATTTTTATATTTACAAAATCTCCGAAGTCTATAAATCAATATGAGGATTACTTCTTCTCTGAATATTATGGATCTCTTCACTGCTTCTATATGGTCACCATATTTAGCCGGCGCCGGTATTGGTGTTTTACTCTGGATAGCCTTTTTATTTTCAGGAAGACCTATCGGGTGTAGTACTGCATTTTCCCGAACTGCAGGAATGATTCAGTGCTGCATTTTTGGAAATGATACTAAAGATTCAGAATATTATCAGATGGTGCAACCAAAAATTGAATGGCAGTGGATGCTGGTGCTTGGAATCGTGATTGGCGCATTTATTTCATCGATGGCATCCAGCACGTTTCAGGTTACTATTGTACCGGATATGTTTGCGGCGTCATTTGGGAATGATCCTATCTTCCGATTGATCATAGCGCTTATCGGCGGTATTTTTATGGGCTTAGGTGCCAGGTGGGCATGGGGATGCACGAGCGGACATGGGATTTCAGGAATATCACAACTCTCTCTTGCAAGTTTTGCAGCAGTTGCATGCTTTTTTGCTGCTGGTATCGCAACCGCTATGATTATATTTTCCCTATGGTAGGTGCATGAGATGTTTTCATCATATCATAACAATGAGAACCTGCAACGAATTATCGGACTTTTAATTGGAATGGGATTTGGATTTTGTCTCCAGAAAGGGGGTGCTACCCAGTATGATGTCAT
>Ga0351897_1094_pt1 | contig 17892 bp, 22 predicted proteins | sample BONcelHT113001C4_FD_206876 | JGI IMG/M metagenome (GOLD analysis project Ga0351897, IMG submission 206876) | Enriched cells from coal bed in the Powder River Basin, Montana, United States - BONCAT cells T11 rep1 HSBNCT.T11.300.1.C4 ... | reverse complement strand
CCTCCGCAGCAAGAAATAATCGTCTTGCCTTTTCATTAAAAAATGGTTTGATTAAGTTATACCTACTTTTTATTTCGCTCAATTGATCCATACAACTTAATGGAGTACTTCTAATATAAATAATTACCTAGTTTATTTCGTTACAATTACTTAGCAAATATAGGATGTGGCCAATGGCATTTACTCTTTTAGATAATCTCGCAAGCGCCCTGTCTGGAAATGCGGCTCTAAGTGCAATGGTTGATGCAAAGATTTACAAGAATAAGCCATTGGAAAAGTGTGATGTAGACCTGCGAAATGCCACCAATAAGAGCCTCATATCTTGCGAACTACAGGACCTCTGCGGCCAGCTTGTGGCATACGATCCAGTCTTTGTCGTAGATATTCGCTCCCGCAAAGGAACCGATGGAGGGGCAGATTATTGCGCTGAGGTTGCCGATTTGGTGAGGGCGATTCTCGACGATGGATTTTCTGGTGCCGAGGTCTTGAAGATCCAGGGAGATGTGGTATTTGATAAGAACCTGGCCGCCTATCGCTGCCGGCTGGAGGTCTACTGCCATGTCAAGATAAGTTATACGCTCACACTCACTCCCTCAATCGCAAGCTCTCAGGCCGCAGGGACAGAGGTAGTCTTTACTGCCACGGCCACACCGTCACAGGGCCTGGAGTATCGCTTTCTCGTGAACGGACCGGGCACGGGCTCCGTAACCCGAGATATGACGGGCTGGCAGACCCGTAATAGCTTTTCCTGGCGGAGCCGAGACCAGGATGTAGGAGCCTCTGTTATTACGGTGCAGGTGCGGGGAGGCATATCAAAAGGAGCTGCAGACCAGAGTACAACTGCCAACTACACCATTACCGCAACCTCGCCTGGCACCGGCACGGCGCCGGAGATCACCAGCCTAACGCCCAGCCTGGCCAGCCCCCAGGTTGAGCAGACCAGGATTGATTTTATCTGCGCTGCTACTGATGCCGATAATGATAATCTTTATTATCGCTTCTTTCTGACAGGTCCGGGCACGGCCAGCGTTAAGAAGCTCGTGCAGGACTGGGGCAAAAAGAATGCCTGGCAGTGGCAGCCTCAAACTGTGGACGTGGGCAGCAGCACCATAGAAGTTCAGATCCGGGACGGTCTGCATGCGGCAGAGGGCAGCTATGACGACAGCGAGACCGTAAGCTACACGGTAACAGCCGCAGCCGGGACAGGAGTAGGCACAGAGCCGACCATCACCAGCCTAACGCCCAGCCTGGCCAGCTCTCAGCCGGCTGGCACGCTCATTGATTTCATCTGCATTGCCTCGGACACAGAAGAGGATCCGGTACAGTTTCGCTTTTTCTTGACAGGACCCGGAACGGCCTCAAAGAAGAAAATGGTCCAGGACTGGACTCGAAAGAACTCCTGGGAATGGAATCCCAGGGCGGAGGATGTGGGAGAGAGCACTGTAGAGGTGCAGATCCGAGACGGCAATCATGCCGGCCCGGGAAGCTACGATGACAGCACGACTGCAAGCTACACCATCACCGCAGCCGACACTGGAGACGGAAATAAGCCCACAATCACCAGTCTTACGCCTTCCCTTAGCAGCCCGAGAGGCCAGGGAACAGAGCTGGACTTCATTTGCATAGCGGGTGATGTGGATTCTGATGTAATTCTCTATCGCTTCTTCCTCACGGGTGCCGGCACAGCATCAAAGAAGAAAATGGTCCAGGACTGGTCAAGAAAGAACGCATGGCAGTGGACTCCTGGGGCGGGAGACATTGGCAACAACACAATCGAGGTGCAGGTTCGAGATGGAAATAATGCCGGTGAGGGCGGTTATGATGCAACAGCCAGTATCACCTTCACTGTCTCTTCAAACACTGCACCCACTATCAGCAGCGTCTACGTTAACGAGCCCGGCGATCCTTTCGTAGATGACAAAATCCACGTAGTAGCCAGCGCAGCGGACATAGACGGAGATCAGATTCTCTATAAGTTCTGGCTCTATCGAGAAGCAGTAGGGGCATCCTGGGAGCAACTCACGGGATGGCAGACGGAGAACTGGATTCTTTATCAACTGGACAAAATGGACTACGAGACGATCTCAATCAAGTGCCAGGTGCGAGACGGCAAGCATGCCGGAGAGGAGAGTTTCGATGCTGAAGAATCGACTATGATTGACGTTCGGAGGGCAGCGATCACCTCAGTCACGCCAAGTCTGGCATCACCGAAAGCTCACGAGAATACCATTGTGTTTTCCGTGCTCGCTAACAAGACCTCAAAGATCTATTATCGCATCTGGCAGAAGGGACCAGGAACAGGCAACGCCTGGCGGGATATGACTGGCTGGCAGACTAAGAACTCCTGGTCCTGGCGAACTCTGGCCTGTGACATTGGAACGAACTATGTGCGCGCTGAAGTGTGCGATAGTGCCGAGTCCTGGGATGATGCAGATACAGCGAGCAGGCGAACAGATATCACTTACACAATCACATGAGTATGAGGATGGAGGTACTGGGGAGGGAATAGTGCAGGATTATGCCGGCGGATGTATGGTAAGCGCAGAGCGCAGTTTCTAGCCCAGGTTTTCTGCAGGGCCAAGCTCTCCAGGAGAGGGCGGGCGCCGTAAAATATTTTCGAAAATTTTGGGAGTTCTTATTATGGTTTTCTGGATAGGACATGTAAGTGTAAAGGATGCGGGCGCAACAGACGGCTTGAATTGCAGAGGTTTTTCAGGGGTGGGCTCGGATGGAGAGTATAATTACTACACTCCTTACTACAATGGTAGCGCTTACCATGGCGTAGTCTTGCGCCAGAAAGTCTATTCCGTTTTTAAAGACGCCGGCACCTGGGAGGCTTACGATGCGGGCAGCGTGGACGGCCTCACCACAAAAGGCTTTTTCGGTAATCCTATTTTCGATGGCCAGTTCATGTACTTCTCGCCGAATAACAACGGCTCAGTCTCGGGCATCGTCTTGAGGTACGACACCACGAAGCCATTTAAGTCTTCCACCTCCTGGGAAGCGTATAACGCCGGATCCGTCGATAGCCTCACCACAAAAGGATTTAGGGGGGCAGTCTTTGACGGGCAATTTATCTATTTTGTACCATATAACAACGGAGCCTACAATGGAATCGTGCTGCGTTACGACACCACCAAGCCCTTTAAAGATGCGACCTCTTGGGAGGCTTACGACCTGGGCAGCATGGCCGGCGGAGCTGCAAAAGGCTACTGGGGTGCTGTAATCCTTGAGAACTTCGTTTACTTCTCGCCCCATCGTAATGCTTCTGCGTACCATGGCCAGATTTTGCGCTATGACATGACCCAGCCATTCAAGTCAGCCGGGGCCTGGACGGTCTTTAATGCAGCAACAGTAAGCGCCAACTGCAAGGGCTTTGGGGCACCCTGTACTGATGGCCAGTTTATCTATTTCCCGAATGCAGTTTCTAATTTGGCTATGCGGTATGACACCACGAAGCCCTTTTCTGAAACCAGTTCATATAGTATCTATAATATAGAAACACTTACAGCAGACTCGTCTGCCTTTCATAATTCGTGTTGCTTGCAAGGGCAATACATAACATTTACCCCTAGCGAGTACAACATTTTAGTTTATGATACTGAAAAGCCATTCAATGACTCAGGATCATGGGCAGAGCGAGACATCCTTTATGCAGATGATATGCATAATTTTGGATTTTTAGGTGCATACTCAGATCCAAATTATATCTACTTCGCACCATGGGCAAAGGGAGTAATAGAACACCACGGAAAAGTTTTAAGAACACGAGTAAATCCTTGCCCCTCGCAATCTTGGCCATTACCTGGCGAATCTGAAGATTTAACCGATTACATGTACTATCATCCTGACGAAATTTCTTTAAGTTCGTCCAGGGCTACGGCAGTAGCAGTTGATGCATCCTGCACAGCTATTGTATTCCAGGATTACGAAAAAGATTTCTTTGACGGATTTGAAATATGGTTTGACATAAGAATCTCGTCACTAACTGCGATTTACACCAGCCCGTATCCTGACCCAACATATCTATGCACATTTAGCTTAGGTAATAAGCATTCAGATATCTTGCAGGGACTAGGAGCAAATGATCCAAGTGTAATGTTTGTGATCGTTTGGAACACAAATGGATCTATCAAAAGCTGCAAGATACATCTCGCAAAAGATATGTCTTTAAGTAGTGGCTATTCGGTAGCTGTAGGTACAATCTACTATTGCAAAATTACAAGATCGGATGGAAGTGCGACGGTAACATTAAGAATTTATTCAGACGCTGCAAGAACAACTTTAATATCTACTCAAACAATTACGACCTTTTCCACAACCGGAAAATGGCGATTTATCTATGCATTAAGGAGCATATTAGATGGTGAAGCATTAGCAATGGCTACTTACTATCTCCAAAATTTACGAGTAGTCTCATATTGAGGTGCAATGGCAGAAACAATCGAGTGCCCTAAACATCAGGCCTGGCTATTTTTGCATTGCGCCAAAGAAGGTGCTTGCGAAATCTGCCTGCGCCTCGATGGCTGGTTCTACTTCCAGCCGAACCATGATGATCCATATCCAATTAAACAGCACGATAAGTGCCGATGCTACTGGAATGATTACCTCATTGAGGGGCTTTACCGCTTCCAGCGAGAGGAGATGCTGAACCGCAATGCAGATGTAAAGCAGCTATGGTACAACGCAATGGTAGAGATTGCGGCCTGGGACGATAAGATTGCAGATGCCCAAACAGTCTTAGACGGCCTGATTGGAGATAAAGCCGCAGCAGATGCGGCAGCAGAGCAGTACACAAACGCTTCAAATCAGGCAATGGATGCAGCCCAGGAGATAATTGATAGTCACGACGAGCTGACCGAGGAGCAGCAGAACCAGGTTGATGAGCTGCTATTCTTGGCTGAAGATTACCTTAAAAAAGCAGAGGATGAGATGGATAGAGCATCCGATTTGCAGCACGAGGTTAACAGTCAAACGAGTGCAATCAAAAGCAAGAACGACGAGCGGGATGCAGAGGTCTACAAAAGAGACGAGGCAGATGCAAAATTAAAAGAACTGGAACCTTGCCTTTCCCTGCGCTGCATCGAGGATGAAGTTGAGGCAATGGCCGGGAACCGCGTAAGAATGAATTTCTAGATTGCAGGCGCTTGCTCGGCTTTTTGGATTGATCCCTCCTCTCCCCCTCCCCGGACCCCACCCTCTCTCCTCGGTGGTCACGGCTGCGGCGGCGGGATAGCCGAGAGTGCGGGAGATGCCGTCTCTCGCAGGCCGGGATCTTCGGAGGCACTTCTAACCGAGCTTTTCTGTCTTCATGCAGTACATCCAGCTCTGCTGTGGCCGGATGCGAAGCTCCACAGGGCTTATTCTGTGGGCTCTTTTGATGCTGATTGCGTGCAGAGGCTTGTCTCCCAGGGCCTCGATCATCGCCAGGAGCCGCTCTTCCTTGGTCCCGGCGATCTGCATCCCCAGGCATTTCTCCTCTCCGAAGCTCTCCAGGAGGGCCTCGCAGTCCATCGCTGGATAAATCAGGCCGGGCTCAAACCAGCCTGTAACCTTTTTTACCGGCGCTGTTTCGTAGATCCAGGCCCGCTCTATGGGCGTCTTTGGAGCCGTTCGCCGCAACTCCACGCACTTATGGCCGCTGTAAATGCGCTCTGCGTAGCGGTGCTTGATCGAGAAGATGGCATCAGTCATGATTTTTCTGCCGAAGGCTCTCGGCCCGGCTTCTCTGCAGGCTAGCCAATCTGGTCTTGGCTTCGCTTTGGTTCCGGGCCCAGATGGCATCAGTCATCGCGTATCCCTCTCAAACTGCCTGCAAAAATATCCGGGCTTGGTGTCCATGTCGTGAGGCAGGCAGTGGCCGTCCAGCAGGTCGGTGTGCTCTGTCCAATTGTTGCAGGTCTCACAGCAGGTCACGCACCACCGGTAATCCCGCCAGCCTACAATATCGTTCGTGGCCATAGATGGCCGCAGTTCTGGCAGATGCCGTCTTTCACCAGCATCTTTGGGCAGCAAGTGCCAGGGCCTGGGTGGATGCTGATCTCGTGCTCTTCTGGGTCAGGTTGGTATCCAATCATCTCATTCATGCCGGCTTTCACTATCTCTCGTATGCGGGCCTGGTCCGGGGCAGGGAATAAGGCAGAGATTGCCTCATCCCGTTCTCGGAGCTTTCGTTTAGCCTCCTCTGTGAGGTCAATGGGCTTCATGCTATCCCTCTCCAGGATCGGCAGCCGTATCGAGGGACATCCCTGGCTCTGTCAGGGCGATCCTGCAGAACGGGCCGCGCAAGCCGGTCTTGAAGTCGATTGCTACGGCCTCTTGGCTGAACTGACTGGCAAAAGCATTGTACTCCAGTGCCGCTTTCAGCAGTGCCTCCTTGCGCTTCAGCATCTCATGCATGATGTCCCCTGCGGTTTTGTCAGCCTTCGCACGCATCTCCTTTATCTCAGGGCTATCTGCCAACTTGGCAGGATCTGTTCTCATGAAGCGTACACATCCTCACTCTTCTTTTGCCTTAGGTCCATTTGGCATCTCCGGACAGTCACGACAATTATCAATGCATTTATAGCAGGGTCCCATTTTATCGATCAAATCGTCCTGTTTTCTTTCTTCATAGTAATCGAAATCTTTGAGAACTGCAGCCTCTGGAATTTGCATCCATCCCTGTCCGTCAAGATCCTGTGCAATAAGGTTCTCAACGCGGACCGAAATTCGGACCAGATGAGGGATAACCTCGTGGGCTTTCTCGTTATGACAATGAAGCTGTAAGATTATCCGGGTGAAATTCTCATTATGTACCACTCGAATTATATGTATATACTTAAAACCATGGCCGCAGATGTCGCAAAAGAATGGACCTTCTGGGTAGTGCATTAGATCAGCCTCTTAGCTTTCATTCATCTCCACTCCCTCTGCCTCGCCGGCTGTCGGAGCCTGGCATTTTCGCAGGCTAGCCAATCTGGTCTTGGCCTCGCTCTGGTTCCGGGCCCAGACAAAGTACTCCCTGTAGTCCTCTCGCTCGACCAGGATGCCCTCCGGGACCGGAGGCCAGCAGAGCGAGACCTCCACATCCTGTACCTTGCCCTGTTGCACAACCACACAAACCTTGAAGGGCAAAAGGCCGCTCTGGAGCTGCTCGCCGAACATGTCGACCTCAGCCACTTCAAGCTCAGCCGTCTCGTCCGAGGCCATGCGAACGATCTTCAAAACCCGGTCTGCAACCGGCTTGCTGTAGGGACCATAAAGGCCGTCTGCCTCCTCACTGGCCACAAAGAACGCCTGCATCTACCTGTACTCCTCGCTCTGGCAGCGGGATTTAGCGGTCATCCTGATTCTCCTCATCATCCATCAGGGCGTCCGGGCTCATGGCCGTCTTTGCATCGGCCTTCTCAAGGGCGGATGCAATCTCAACCAGGGAGCAGATTTGGGTGGAGAGCAATGGGCTCTGGCTCATGAGATAGGTGGTCTCTTTTTCAGCCGGGGTCATCTCGTCGCTTGCCCGGACCATCTCTTCACGAGTCAACGTAATCGTAATCACATGCTCTGTAGTCTGTGGGTCGTCCCTGCGCTCGATCTTCAGGTTTTCACCTCCTGGGTCTTGACGAACCTGGCATGAAGCCTCTCTTTTCCCGGCGTGACTTGCCCCAGGAAGCAGCCGCCGGCCTGCAAGGACCGGATGTGACGCACACCGGAACAGGGGTTCGGGTCGCTTCCCCTCGGCCCCCTCCGGCAGTAGAGGCAGGGGACGTAGGCGCTAAGTGGTTTAGACATTTGCATCCTGCAATCGGTTTTCTTGTGATTTTAAGGCATTAGCTGATGGCATCACTCTTTCTTTGCTTCGGCGAGCTGGGCTTCAAGCTCCTTTACCCTCTTCGAGAGTTTCTCATAGTCGAATAGCAAGGCTTCTGTGGCATCATCTCTTGTCTTGATCCTGTGATCCATCTGGTATCCTACCAGGACCTCTTTGGCCTCGTCTGAAATAGTTACGGATAGCCGGTTTCTTCCCATTTTTTAAAACCTCCTAGCTTTAGCTAACTATAAAAGCTAGCTAGATATTTAAACTTATGCAGATTACTACATGATTAGGAGGAGGGCCCGGATGGCCCTCTCCAGGGCCAGTGGGGGCCTCTCCACCTAACTGCTGCTGCTTGAGCTTCTTCTTCCGGGGTGCCGCGCGCGGGTGTTACGCGCGGGAAGGTTGGGGCGCACTCACACGCCGTGCGGGCTTCCCCTAACCCCATACACGGGGGACCTTTCATGCGGCGGCAATTCCGGGGCGGGAGCTTTTCGCTCCGCAATTCAGGGGGCACAGGGCCTCTGCCAGCAATCAGGGGGCATGAGTTTTCCTGTACGGCTTCCTTCCAGGTTTATGAGGATGTGAGAGTAGGCACGCTCCTGCGCGCCGGACCCCAATCAGTCGCTCAGAGGTCATCCTGATTCTCCTCATCATCCATTAGGGCGTCCTGGCTCATGGCCGCCTTGGCATCGGCCTTCTCAAGGGCGGATACAATCTCAACCAGGGAGCAGATTTGAGTGGAGGGCAATGGGCTCTGGCTCATGAGATAGGTGGTCTCTTTTTCAGCCGGGGTCATCTCGTCGCTTGCCCGAACCATCTCTTTCCGAGTCAGGGTAATCGTAATCACATGCTCTTGGGTCTGGGGGTCGTCCCTGCGCTCGATCTTCAGGCTTTCACCTCCAGGGTCTTGATGAATTTGGCGTGGAGCGCCTCTTTTCCCGGCGTGACCTCTCCCAGGAAGCAGCCGCCGGCCTGCAAGGACCGGATGTGACGCACACCGGAACAGGGGTCCGGGTCGTCTCCTCTCGGCCCCCTCCGGCAGTAGAGGCAGGGGACGTAGGCGCTAAGTGGTTTAGACATTTGCATCCTGCAATATATTTTTCTTGCAATTTTAAGGCATTAGCTGATGGCATCACTCTTTCTTTGCTTCGGCAAGCTGGGCTTCAAGCTCTTTTACTTTCTCCTGGAGCCTTCCGTAGTCCAGAAGCAGGTCGCTGAGAGCATCGCTCTGGGAGCCGTAATTTCTTGTTTCCTGAAATTCGTTCAGGACACGTTTGGCCGTGCCGAGGACCGGGACGTTGATCCGGTCAATTACCTTCTCTCGCTTCTCTGCCATTGCGCTTGCGTTTGCGCTTGCGCATATATACTTTTCGGAGATTGCGGGACTGTTAGGAGGAGGGCCTGGATGGCCCTCTCCAGGGCCAGTTGGGGCCTCTCCACCTAAATGCTGCTGCTTGAGCTTCTTCTGGGGTGCCGCGCGCGGTAAAACGCGCGGGAGGGTGGGGCTCCCTCAACGCCGGGAAGGCTTGGATTCGAGGACGTTTCCGGGCGGGAGCTTTTTGCTCCGCAATCCAGGGGGCACAGGGACTCTGCCAGTTATCAGGGGGCATGAGCTTTCCTGTACGGCTTCCTTTTAGGTTGATCATGGCATGCGAGTAGGCACGCTCCTGCGCGCGGACCCCAACCAGTAGGGGTCCGTGCTCGTCGCTGTGGGAATTAACGTAAACCCCAGGCCAGGCCGTGGGGTTTACTGACGGGGACGGACGGGCGAGATGGCCTTGGTTGATTGGAGGGTCGGCCATCGGGCCGGATTTGTTCTATGACATTATATGCGCAATGCTAAAAAGTGCCATAGAATTATTTTTAGGGCGGCCCATTCCTGGCGTGCTATTCTGCGTCATCCATGTGGCCGTTCTTGTTCTGTGTATGATGTCTGTTGATAACGATTTTAGTGCTCTCTTCGTCGCGCATGTTATCGATTTTGGCCTCTGTCAGGTCCGAAAATAGCTTTTTGCGCAAGCGCAAGCGTTTGCGCAAGCGCAATACTTATAAGTCCAAAAGTAGGGTATATATTAAGAACTTTAGGTGGTCCGAAAAATGACTGAAGCAGAAGAAAAGCAGGCAAGCTGGATGGTTCAAGATATGCTTGCCGAGCAGCAGAGGATTAAGCAGGCAGCAAACCAGATGGCGGCCAGTGCCCAGGCCGAAGCCGAGCGTATAAAGGCAAAGCTGCCTCTGCCGCCCGCTGCCAGCGAAGGAATGTTTGAGGTTAGATTCGTCCAAGCCCTGGTCGAGATTATGACCGGCCGGGCCACAGTGGCCAAGCCTGACATGGTAAAGATGCCTGAGACCCCTTACGAGCAAATTGCACTGGTGCTCAGCTCTACAGGCCAGTTCTATTATCGTGTCACGCCGCAGGGCTGCACCTGCAAGGGCTTTGTCTACCGCGGAAAGTGCAGGCACTTTAAAGCCGCTTTCCCGGAACTCGTCGCCCTGCGAGAAAACGGGAACTGCTCAGAAAGCCGCCGGGAGGTTCGTCAGGTGAAGGCCCCTTCTCAACAGTCCAAAGCCGGCCGGAAAGAGCCTGAAAATCTCCCGGCCCTGGCCGACTCCAAGAGGGTCAAAGAATACCAAGAATACCTGCAGAACGACTACGCCGCCCACCGAGTGCATGAATTCCACCCCATGGACTACAAAAACTTTTGCAAAGCGGCCCGCAGGCTGGAAAAGATACAGGCCCGGCTAAAAGCCCTGGGAGACGCCGGCCAGTGGGAATGCCAGGAATACAAGGACCTTGAGCGGGAGGAGCACCGCTACTGCGTCAGCCTGGGGTATTGAAAATGCAGAAATTAGTTGATACTGATCTACTCTTTTTTGGCCTGCTCTTCGTGACCGTGGCCTTTGTCGCCCTTGACGTGTGGTGGAGATCCTGGATCCAGGCTCCCAGGCACCGGGATATAGTCAGGAGGTGGAAGCCTTGAGCCCTGCCGAGATCCTTGAGGAGGCCCTCAAGCTTTCTCTCTCCGAACAGGAGGAGATAGCCGATAGACTGGCCCATTGCATCCTGGGTGAGCTGCAAGCCAAATCCGGGAGGCTGGCAAGATGAAGGACGTCTTCGAGGTCGTGACCGGCCAGATACTAAAGCAGCTGGAGGGTGGAATAATTCCCTGGCGCCGGCCGTGGACCTCCAACGGCCCGACATCCTACGCCACCAACAAAGAATATCAAGGGATCAATACCCTCCTCTTGCAGTCGAATTACGAGAGCCCCTACTGGCTCACCTTCCGCCAGGCCCAGAAGATGGGAGGCTCCATCCGGGCCGGGGAGAAGGGCTCGCCAATCGTCTTTGTAGATCGTATGATCAAGGAAGAGACAAACAAGGAAGGGCAAGTAGTTCTTAGGCCCATTCACTTCCTCAAATACTACACCGTCTTCAACTGGTGCCAGACCAAAGGCCTGCCGGAAAAGGTGCCGGTGGAGAGGGATAATCAGCAGATCCCCGGCGCTGAGGAGCTACTACGGCGGAGAGGCCCCTGCATCGAAACCGACACAAAGCAGGCTTATTATCTCCCGCATAGCGATAAGATTTTTCTGCCTGCCCTCGACCAGTTCGAGAGCAGTGAGGAGTATTACGCCACGGCCTTTCACGAGCTGACCCACTGGACGGGAGGAGCTGGCAGGCTCTGCCGGGATAGCGTCAGCAGCTACCACATAGGCAAGGACGTAAGGAGCCAGGAGGAGCTCACTGCCGAGATGGGTGCCGCCTTCCTCTGCCAGATTGCCGCCCTCGACACATCCCAGACCCTGCAAAACTCCACGGCCTATATTGGCTCCTGGCTGAAGGCTTTGCAGAATAATCCTAAATGGGTTTTGAAGGCCAGCAAGCAGGCCCGCGAGGCGGTGGAGTACGTCATGACCGGCAAGCTTCCGGAGGGGAGAGCGCGTGCAACTGCTACGGCTTAAGGCTCTTCCATCTATTTTTGTGGCCGTCCGGGATCTCTCCATAATGCATTGGAACGGGATTAGGGGGAGTTGAAATGAACTACAAGCAGCCAGAACATGACGAGTTTGCGTGCCTTCCTCGCAGAGATAGGGAGGCAGCCTTCCAGCTCGCTCGAAAAAAGATAGGCGCGCAGGGAATGGTCACCGTGAGCCTGATGCTACATATCCATAAATCTATTCAGAAGGAAAATTAAAATGTCATCAGAAAACGAACTGGTTGAAAAGGTGGTATCTACCCACACATCGCCCAGCATCGCAGAACTGGTAAATATGAAATTTTTGTCTCTTTGGATTCAAGACATCGCAGACCAAATGGAGTTGGCAGAAAGGGCCTTTGCAGCCCTTCGCAGGAAAGATATCATAGATGCTAGGGCAGATTGGGAGAACGACTGCGAAAAAGATAGAAAAGACTGCGACTACGATCCTATCGATTGACCTTTTTTCCTTTGCTCTTTTTCCTTTCACTGACGGCCCGGCAGGCCATGGGCGTATTCCGGGAGGCGGAAAGGAGACGGCGGAAGTATCACGAGGGAGGTTTTAGAGCGTCTTCTGTGGTGCCTGCGGTGCCTGGTGGTGACATATTTTTATATAAATAGCAGAATCCGAGGCCCAAGGATGCCCAGGAGGCGAGTATCTTGGCGTTCTACCGTGCCCTGGGTGGTAGGGCGGAGAGGAGGCCGCCCGGGGGCTTTGGAGAGAGGGCCTTTCGGGTGTCATCTCTGCGGTCTGGAATATTTCACTGCGTTAGTAATCTAATAAGTTACCATGAAAATACTTGAAAATTTCATAGTTTTAGGTGCGAATTGTAATTTCATCGATGCTTTTTATGACATTTGATATCTAAATGATAAAAATGCCATAGAATTTTTCTGGAGATGGATGCTAACTAAATGTTATCCATATTGTCTTGTTGCAACCTTCTCAAATCTGCCTAAATCCGCTTCTGCCTACCTGGCCATTCCAGCATACTATGGAATGATTTTACGACAGTTGCCCAATGCCGACTAATTGTTATCTGTGAACTTAGAAATCACCCTATAATTCGCCGCGCACTATAAGGCCTTTACAATCGAAGAAGATATTTATAAATTATTCTCTGGCCTTGAAGCTCCAAAAAATTGAAGGGTAGGTTTACAGGTTATATGTACTTCGTTAGCCTAGGTGTATGGAAATAGGCACTTGGATATTTGAATTAACTTTGAAGCCATTGCAAAAGCATTAGACCGCTATCTTTAAGCTAGGGTGAGATTAAGAATAAAAAAGATTGGTGGGATGTTCTGAAGTGACGAAAATAATAGATAAATTGGGACGGCCATTACAATGAATGCTCTAGGAAAATTAGTATGTGTAATCATATTGATAAATATGGCTGTCGTCTCGGCATCAATGGATGGATGCTATACCGATTTAGGAAAAGGAGGGTATTATAATGTTTATTCAAAAGAGGATATTAAAAAAGTAAGAAACGGAGAACTTGAGATCCCAATGCTTGCTTGTGTGAGTGATGGTGGCAATGAGGCCGTCATTGACCTATCCAATACAGAGGAATTCAATGATATCCCGCCCATCTCAACTACAGTCATAAGACAAGAAGAGTATGATGAGAAAGTTGAACCAAACAATCCTGTAGTTCGGGCTAAAGCTCTTGAGATTGCATCTGAATACCCTGGGTCTTACTCGATAGAACAAGTTTTTGCGATTGCTAATTATGTGAATAGTGAGTGGCGCTATGTAAACGATCCTAGCAACACAGAATACATAAATTCCGCGTCTGAATCTATAGAAATTGGAAAGAAATCAGGGTGTGCAGGTGTAGGCGATTGTGAAGATGCGGCAGTTCTAGTGGCATCTCTCATAGAGGCCATTGGAGGTAGAACAAGAATTATCCATAGTTGTGGCGATGATGGTTGCCATGCATATGCCGAAGTATTTTTAGGCAATATGGTATTTAATTCAATAATAGATGTTATGTTTAAGATGATGGAAGAAAATCCTGATTTATATTTTAAATTATTTTACCATGTGAATTTTGATAGCCACAATATATGGATGAACCTAGAAGGATCAAATAAACACCCTGGAGGAAAATTTGCTTCCGGAGATAGTGGTATAATTAATTGGGAAGGCAGCGGTTCGAAAGCCCCCGAAGTGGCAGGTGGACTGGACCCCTCCGAGTAGACAATGAGTTAAGCGATGATGCCCAATTGAGGGGTGCACATGAAGAAGACGAGACGACGTTACGACCGGGAGTTCAAGATATCCGTAGTGGCTGAGCTTGAAAGCGGCAAGCCAGTGGCTCAGATTTCCCGCGAGTATGGGATTCATCCAGGTCTCCCATCCCGGTGGCGAGATGAGCTGGCTGAAAATCCCTAAATGGCATTTAGCGGCAACGGAAACAAGTACAAGGAAATGGCTCGAATAGCTGATCTGGAGAGGTTGCTGGGCCAGGCATAGATAATACAGTTTTCGGATGAAATGAGATTAAAGGACTTGGTTCTAGTTGTGCGTTTGATCACAGGCACATGGTTTCTGGATACCAGCACTTTCGCCCCGCCCCCTTGCCTCGCCCTGATATCCCCAGATCCACCCATATCCTATCATCGATATCGATCTCCACCCGACCGTCTCCTTGCTCCCCGAAACCTTCAGCGTCCTGGTCGCCCCGTGGAGCTGCTGGCTGGTGCCCTGAACAGCCACCTGGAATTGCAGCGCTACAAGATCCTCTTTTCATCTGCGGCAACTACTCCCGCACCCTCGGCCGGGCAAAGTGAGGCAGCGAAATAGGATCATACCGCATCTGTTAAGGTACTGTTTCAGTCGATGTCACTTGATGCCTGGATAAATATCAGCTAACTCGCAACAACAATTAGCCAATCGATGTGAGTGAATTCGCTACCCAAAGCCTTTTCGTTAGATCCTCCAATCATGAGCAAGTCTTGGAGGGATGAAACATGACATATCGTAATATAGTTTTGGCAATTTGCCTCGTGGTTCTTTCTATTGAGATTGTACCTGTATGTAGTCAACCAAATGGGATGGCTATTATTGCTGTTCGGACAACTGCGGTAGGAAGTCTTGGGCATGTAGGAGTTGGTTTTCAGAATGACGATGGCACATGGACTATAGGTGCAGTTGAAAACAGCGGAGGATCTCCTGTCGTGCTTGATCAAAAAGGACTTATGGGAACAGAAATTGGGGCATCAGATGGCCAAAGTCCGTTCTCAGATAACGATGCATGGGTAGAACAAAATCTCGATTTGAAGGATGCAGAAGCTAAATTCCGTTCGCTCGGTTACGATGGATTCAAGATAATCCAAGTCAGTGATCCTAACCCGGGTAACGCAAATAGTGTAATTAAGGATCTTCCAAAACGAGGATATAACGTAGTTACAAATAATTGTCTCAGTGCTACGATAGATGTATTGAATGGATTTGGAGTAAAAAATTTACCTTTCCAAATAGCACATGTGGCACCCAATGATTATTATGCCAATGTTAAGGGTGAAGAATATCTATGGGATTCAAGTAAAAATACTTATACCAATCTCATCACTGGCTCGGCTTTGGCAGACAATCCAAGCACAGATGATGAGGAAACCTCATCCACAAGCGCAAAGTCTGTGTCTCTCTCTATCAAGGAACTGATGGCAGCGTCAATCAGCAAGGTACGGCTCCAAGAGCTTGTCCATTCTAATCCCGAATCAGTCAATCAACTATCTTCTCAGGTTGCGCTGACACTATACGTCCGCGATGGAAGTGCAAGCGGACCCATCATACCTGATGCTCGTGTTAACGGGCAGGACGGTGCAGGCAAAACCTTCGAACAGACTTTCGATAGCATTAATTATGTTACAATTAAAGGAACTCCAGGGACTTGGTCGTTCTCGGCTTCTGCAAACGGATATGAAACCAATAACTGGGATGAAGAAATAACCGGATCTTGCACTAAGAATGCATTCTTGCAGATGGTAGATGCCCAAGATGATGAGAAAACCTCATCCACGAGCGCAAAGTCTAGCTCTCTCTCCATCAAAGAACGGTTCGCAGCCAGCAAGGCACGGCTTGTCAATCAAGAGCGCAAAAATTTCACATCTCAGGTGAATCCATCTGAGGTTACGCTGACACTTTACGTCAGAGAGGCTAGAGATAGCTCACCAGACAGCAACCTGCTCATAAAAGGGGCAGAGGTCAAATGCGAAGATGGTTTGGGTACCGATTCTGAGCATACGACCGATAGTAACGGGCGTGTTATAATTACGGGAGTTTCTGGAAGATGGCACCTCCGTGCTATAGCATTTGGACACATACCTGTAGACGATGTGCTTGAAGTTATTGAAGACGACCAAACTTATACTATCCGCTTATCGAAAGTGCAGGAACAAGATTCAAAGCATTCTGCAAAGATTTCTACGAAGACAAAATCTTCTACGAAGGGTTCCAAAAATAGCATTGTCGGGAAATGGAAAATTCAGGGAGATTGGGGATGCGATGGACATATTGAAAAAAACATGGTGTGGATTGCTAGCTTCAATGAAGACGGTACCTTACTAGATGAAGAAGATACCGATCCAGACTCAGTTTTTACGTGGAAACAAAGCGGCAATACGGTCAGCTGGAGCCCTGCCCAGGCTAGCATATACCGTGGCGACGTGGGCGATAAGCACCAATTGACCATGTATCCCCCTTTTTACGAGGGAACAATAGACGGAGACACCATGAGCGGAACGTACACTACACATGGTAGTCCTAATCCCGATGGCGAGTCGACCGGTTGCTGGAAAGCAGTTAGAGTCGGATAGATTGGAGATTGGTGTGTGTAACCTGTAATCCATTCCCTCTTTTTTCGGTATCCATCAAACCACAAGATATTATTATAAGGATATTTTCAGGCCCAAACCCCCTTATGGTTCGCGGCGGATTGTGGATTTACTTTTTGCTATCACTGATGCCGATTAATCGCGATCGGCTGATTGTAAACCTAGATTTACCAAAGACTATATGAACGGGTAGTTAGGCTGAAGAGGATTTAGGCCAATTTCGGGAGGTGCGATGGAAACGCCCTGCAGTTTTTGCGGCCTCTTGTCCCTACGCCCCCTCAGGATTACTGCGCCGCATCAGTCTCCCGTCGCCGGTGACGACTCTTGCGGGACTGCTGGCCCCTGCTACGAGAGTCGCGCCATTTGCCTGTGATCAATGCACAACAAGAACGAAGTTCTTTAATCCCATTTCACCCGAAAACTGTATTATCTATAACGATTAGATAGGTAGCTTGCCGCGAGATAAGGCTGTGGCCGATTAAGCTCCGAGAATTGGGCACCTCGCTTGATTGCGAAGTCTTCGGTGAATACGAGAATCTGGCGTACCTCGTTCAGTTTTATGTGACTGCGGCAAGAATCGAAATGTGTGCAGGCGAAGCGGGAGCAGGCTCTTCATCTCTGATGACGTGTCCCTGTAAGAAGGGCGCTGTGTCAAAATCCAGTGCTGCCTCGCCGTTGCCTGTGTGATGGCGCAGGGCGGGCTCAAGGCCGCCACTACGGTGGTTGGCCCCTTCGAGAAGGGCACTGTGGATCGGTGCTTGACTCGCCTAAAACATCACTGCATTATCGCACTATTCTCAGGCTCTTTATCCATCCCAGGACGGCCTCTCGGCGATGCAGCCAGGAACAATAAGGCATCGAACTCAAAGAGTACGTATAACTTGCAGGACGCTTTCTCTCTTTGCCGGCTTTACCTAACAAGTCCAAAATCGCTTCTGGTAAACCGCCCATTCCATCACACTATGGAATGATTTATCGACAATTGTCCCATGCTGGTTTTTCGCTATCAGTGAATTTAAAATACCCCCATATAGTCCGGAGCGCAACATCAGGGGGTTTGAGCCCAGAAAGATGTTTATAATATTCAGGTTTGGCTTTCTTTTCCCTTTCCAGGCCATCTCAGGCTCACCTTCAGACAGAATAGGCAGTATATGTAACTTACAGGCCATAGGTTTCCTTAGAGGCCATGTAAGCCAGATATCAGAGAAGCTCGCTAAGGCCTTACCTCCATCTGAGGAAGAGATCAAAACGAAACATTGGTGGCAATTCTGGAGGAAG
>Ga0351897_1093_pt1 | contig 18055 bp, 28 predicted proteins | sample BONcelHT113001C4_FD_206876 | JGI IMG/M metagenome (GOLD analysis project Ga0351897, IMG submission 206876) | Enriched cells from coal bed in the Powder River Basin, Montana, United States - BONCAT cells T11 rep1 HSBNCT.T11.300.1.C4 ... | reverse complement strand
GCCACAGTTTTTTTAGTTTTCTTTAACGCTGATGCCTGCCCGTTGAAGTGCCTCGTCAAGCCGATATGAATGGTTGTGATTAAGGACGGAACCTATTTTGTATTCAAACGCATTGATAGTTATCTCGTCTCCTAATCGAGGCGCTGGGATCAGATATCGGCAACCATCTACCCAAACACAGGGTATCGTTTTAATTAACGTCATGAGATAATATATCTGGACATCTGTTACCGTTGCTTTCTTATCGGCAAACTTAGAGGTCCATTTTTCATTATAGATAGTCTCTTCGTTTTCCCGCATAATATGTAGGCGCAGATTTATATCCTCCTTATTAAAATATAATCCTTCTTGGTCGTTGTATGTATATTCATCAGGTGACGACTTCATAATGAGGTCAAATATGTCTTCTTCTTTCATATGATCACGCTCAAAGATCATCCATTAAGTATAAGGTCATTTCCAAAGTTGCCACCAAGGCCGTTCTTCAAGTTGGTTGATTTCCATTCTTAAATTATTATATCTTCTATCAGTTTCGATGCGTAAAGCTTCTCTGGTAGTTTCAACCCTTTGTGTTCTTTGCATGCCTTCTGTTGTATTATCAAATTTAAGAGGCGAATAATTTCCTACCAGATTCCAATAAGCCTCTTTTGCATCAATGTATTTTTGTAACGCAGATGATAAGTCTGCGTCGCCTAAATACATATTTACTATAATTGCATCCCAAAAATTAAAATACAATTTTGAATTAAAAGTATCATCTTCTCTATCTCGACTTGGTCGATCGTTACGCGATAGGCCAAAATAAAAATGACCATCTTGGCGGGAGCGCAATTGTCCAACTAATAATGTCATCTCTTTTTGCAGACGATCTTTCTTCTGTTGTAGACGCATCTCATTAACAGTTAAGACCGTTATGAAAGCCAAGATCAGGGTCGCAAGAGCTACACCAAAATCTGCCCATGCACCTAATTCAAGCCCCAAAAAATCCACTTTCCATCACTTCCAGAACCGCCACCATCTTTTTTTCTTAGCCTCTTCCTGGCTTGGTGGTAGATAGGTCTTGCGCAGGCATAAATTTATAACTGCGAGAAATGTGTATTTGTATGGAGCAGGGAGACTCAGAGTGTCCTCATACAACAATTTGAGCTTCCCTGTCTCCATAAATCTTCTATGTTCACTGCATGGCTGAATTGTCACAGGCCCGACCTGCCCACAGCCTTCATAAACATCTTCGCCCTATATCCAAGTGACCCGGAAAACTTCGATCATACTCCCAAGTTTTTCGTTTTTTTTCCGGGTCTTTCATTTATCCCACAGCTTTCATAAACCTCTTTGTCTATATCCAAGTGGCCCGGAGTCCCATGCTACTGCCCAGTTGCTTGGTTTTCCTCCGGGCCATAAAGCAATTATTCATGTTCGTTGCTTATAGACTGTTGGGCGAAGGAGAAAGGCCATTATCCACTATCCAACCTTTGCCCTCTCGCCCCCATCCATCTCAGGCTCATCAAGCCATCTGTGGCCGTGTCCGGTAATCCATCATGTCGGAAGATCGTTGATCCTTGGGCATTACAGAAAAACATTTTTCGCGGTTTATGAAAATGGCAGCTGGCTGCTTCTTATGTGGCTAGCTACATAAGAACGACAACCAAAGAAACTTTTATAAGTATGTAAGATACTGATCTAATATCACATGCCTCCTAAAAGAAACAAAGAACAGATCATCGCACAAATTCTCGATTTATGCAAAGACGATGCAAGTAAAACTCGGATAGTTTATCTGGTAAATTTGAATTTCCATACCGTAAATGTCCATCTAGAGTTGCTACAGAAAAAGGGGCTTATAGAGGCCACCAAGGGCGATAAGACCATCTATAAGACGACTCCAGCCGGAGAGCGGGCCTTGGAAACCCTGCGGAGTGCTGAGGAGATCTGTTCCTAATTCCACCAGCTCAGAGGATCGAACTCGTTATTTTTGAAATCCTTCACCACGGCTTGACCAGCATCCACAAGTTGCTTATTGAAGTTCTTGCCATCCAGATAGCATACCGCCACCCATCGGCCAAACTCATCTTTCCCAGTCTTATCATCGAGGTCTAAGGACACCGTTCTCCCTAAAAGCCACGTCTTCGTATAGGCTGATGCTTTCTTCCCGGCTGCGCAGGCTTTCGGGCCGCGTGTTTCTGGCGTGTCAATGTCTGCAAGCCTGATCCTTATGAGATCCTCGGAGATCCGGCTATCATGGCTCTCTAGCGTCACGTCGAAGGTGTCGCCGTCCACAACTCTCTAGCGTCACGTCGAAGGTGTCGCCGTCCACAACCTTGGAAACTCTTCCCATAGCCTCATCCGGCGCGCCGGCTGCCAGGACGATCAGAAGCATCAGAGGCAGCACAAAGAAGGCTTTAGTCAGTCTCATGGTTTCATTCACCTCTTTGTATGTTATTCAAGCTTTCCCTTTATGTAAAAATGCTTTACTGCTATCTTTTTCCGGCAAAACTACTTAACTTTGCCAGTAGAATAGACATACTATGGCAGGAGTCCTTGAGCAGCTAATCAGGCCACAGAAGAGAGTTGTGGTGCATCGGATGAATCCAAAGGCTCTGGAGCTCCAGACGGCCAAGGAGATCCTGGCGGAGGTCTTCCGGGTCAGGCTCTCGGAGGTGGATGAGATGATCCAGAACCGCTTTGAAGCTGCAGGCAATGATGATGTGGGGCATAAAGAAAATGGGTTGTGGCCTGCAGAGTTCTGTCTGGAATAGGCGCCTATTTCCAGAATTGCCACCAAATTTAGATTTGACAAGACTTAACATATAGAACAAAGATGATACTTGAGATGTCGCAAACTTGGTGGATAAATCAAACAAGGAACTATAAATTCGAACGTGGTGCTGGGATAGTGGCTGGCCAGATCAAGGAGGATCCTACCAAGACGCACTATGGCCGCGCTAATGTCTCCCGAATGAATGAGGGCGATCTTTTTGTTAGTTATATACGAACACGAGATGGTGGAATAATAGATCTCGTGGGCCGTGTTATAAAGAAAAGCCCGTCATTGCCGGGAGTTAAAGCGCCTTGGCCTAGATCGGCTGATGGAGTCAAGGCATATGTGGCCCAAGTAAAATATTTCCCCATAGTACCCGCTATTCAGAAAAGCGAATACATAGACAAAATGCTTGAATTTGGGTATTATTCCAAAGGGCCAATAACACATATCGGTACTATCAGCCAAGGATATGCATTTGAGTTAAGGGGAAAGAGGTTTGACTATCTCGTAGGTCTAAGGAACCTCTCTCGGAGCGATTTCGAAAAATGATATTTCGATTTATTTCCAGAACCGTCATCAGATCTTAGCCCTGGCCTCTTCCTGTTTTGGTGGTAAGCTCACTGCATGCCTAAGCGTTCCTTTATCGCTCGGACATCGGATTGTACCTGTCTAAGAGTCATTCCATATCCTGGTTGGATGTCTTCTCTCATGCCTTTGATCTCATCTAGGGTGGCGTCGCCGGTCTTTCGTACTGCTTTTGTGTCCTCGCTAATTCGATGGATGATGGCGGTATTCTCTTGGATCTTCAGAAGTAGCGGTATAGCCTTATCCAGTTGAACAAATGAGCAGAGCATGGCCATCTCAATGGTTCGCCCAACATCGCCGTCGTATGGCTCAGAGGTCACCTTAGAGACTTCGGCCAGCTCCGGCTTATTCTTCTCAATTGCCTGTAAGAAGGGCGCGATTCTGGCCTCATCTCCTTCCACCAGGGCGATAACCTCTTGTTGGCCGTTCTCTTCCCAGTTGTAGGTAGACAACCCAGGCAGGGCAAGGTTCATGGCATTTTTTAGCAGGAATACACGGTAGCCCACGTCATGCACTTTTGGACCGGTAATCTTAATTTTCAGTTTCATGTCACCCTTGATATGTATTCGTTAACCTATTTTAGTTCTCTCTTATCCTTCATAGCTTGTATCCCTTCGGCTCATCCACAGCTTCAATCGTGGCAATGGCATGTTTGAAGACCAACAGTTTACCTTTTGCCGTCTGGAGGAGGATCTCATAAGGGTTGTATCTCTCGACGGTCCCAGTGACAGGTTGACCTCCTGATGTCAAGTGGATAATGATTTTCTTGCCCATCAGCTTGGGGATGAATCCATTTGTCAGCGGCTTAGTTATACGGTTTGCTTCTTCTTTCACGAGATCTGTGTCCATAGATTATCATCTCCGCCAGAATCGCCACGACCAGCCTTTTCTCTTGATCTCATCTTCGCCTGGCTTCAATGATAGCTGGCCGATGCTTTGCGTAAGTTGTGCAACATGGCCTTGAAGAAAAGACACGTCTTGATTCCTGAGGCTAATGGTCTCTTTTAGCTTATCTGCCTCCATCCTGGCTACGGCCAAATCCTCTCTGGTCTTGGCAAGCAGGTCTGTCTCTGATTGCCTTTTGATCAAATCATCCTTAAGGTGCTGGTTTGTGGCCTGAGACTCTTCAAGCAGCTTTTTTAGCTTCGTGACCTCGCTTTTGTAGCCCTTTAGCTCTTCCCAACGTTGTGTGGCATCGGATGTGGTTTGGTTGTACTTTGTTTTAAATTGCTCCAATTCGTCTTTGAGATTAGATGCTTCTGTATTCGATTGATCTAATTTGATCTTGGTTTGATCCAACTGGAGTTTAAGTTGATCCATCTCATTGTTGGTTTGATCCAGCTTGATCCTCATCTGATCCAACTCCGAATCCTTCTGATCCAAGTTGATCCGCAGTTGATCTAGTTCTTCTGTAGATGGTTCTGGTTGGTGCAAGTAAGAGTCAATGGCGTTTATGATTAATTGAGCCCTACTGATACCTCTCTTTGTAGCTACCTGATCCAACTCAATAACAGCTGGATCATCGAGTGGTGCATAAACGCGCATATATGATCCCCCTCCGGTTCAATATGTATCTATCATGGATCATCATAAAATCTTTGTGGTGCATATTGGATCCTTTTGTGGATTGGTAGGATATATATCAAATCTCTCTCATTCCGATATTGCCAGTCAGATCACTTACCAAAAGATAACCCACATCGCTTCGTGGAGTTAGGCCCGTTGGCTGGCTGGGCCGATCTCCTTCAATCTACCTAATGCGATAATAATTCCTCTCGTGGCGTGTCCTCTGCATCTCACGTCAAGATAGGGACGCTTCCAGTATCAAATAGATGGCCTGCCATCTCTTCTTTCAATTTAAGCCGTGACGTTCGACTTATCGAAATGGCTTGCTTAATCGTCATCTCTCTTTTTTGGGATGCCAATTCTTCAAGCTTCGATGCTGCCAGCTTGATTAACCTCACATCTTCCCATCTGCCCAGCTCCACTAGTAGCGAAGTCCTGGGCTTTTTGCCTGCAGGCAGAACAAATGGATAAGGTCCATCTTTCAATACGTTAAGAGCCATTTCCATGTATCTTTGATCTAATGCCCATCGCTCGCAGTTTAATCCTTTAGATTCCATTAACCGCTCCCTGTCCGCCTCTGATATTTTTGATGGCCTCCCCCTTCTTGAAGTCGCTTTCATAAGCTAATTTAGAAGTCGCTTCCATAAATATGTTTAGGTTCGATGGACTGCAACGGGTCAGAAAAGTTCTATGGATGTAAAAAAAATATGGAGCTAGATCAATCGTCTAGCCTTTATGTGCTTGCTCGAAGACGGGATTGGTCTCCACTGCAGGGGGGTCGTATGGTTGCCCCGCACCTGAGTCAATCCAATCCTGGATCGCTTTCTTCTGTTCTGGAGTCAGGCCTTGCGGAGATTGAGGTGTGCCTGGAGATCCAGAGTTGCCTGAGTCAGACCCGGATTGCGGGGAACTTGGCTTAAAATCCGAAGAAGGGCCTCCGTATATTTCAGGATGTGCGTTTACATACTCTTGTGACACACCCCATCCTTTGGGATGTTTACCCCAACTTTCTAATCCACTCGTTTGTTTTGATTTAGGTGATTGCATCCAATCTGGGAATTCAGTTCCCGATAGTTGTATTCCGGTGCTCTTCGGTGGTTGAGCACTGCATTGACCGTGTGAAATCTCTGAATTTATGACTGTTTCCCACATCTGTATATGACCCTCCGTCCATTTTTTTCCCAACAATTGTTTATTAGTTACTGGTTCTATCCTAAAGTTGCCACTTATATCACCTTTTTCAAACCTAGTTTGCCAAAGATCGTTAACAAAGGCGGCATCATCTTTAGGGTCCTCCGATTGATAAAGAACGATCTCTTTCACGATTTTTGAATCTAATAGCTTCTGAAGCTCCTGTTTATATGATTCGTCATCCTTACCCCCATTAGCAGGAGATATAAGCACAAGCGTATCGGCAGTTACACCTTGGTATAACAATGCCGTAACTGCAGTTCTTGCTCCTCCACTGTGGACATAAATGGTACCATAATGGTCACCGAGTCCATCTTTAGATGGATTCAATCGTTCGTCCGTTAATCCATTGAGATCCGTTGCCAGGTACTCTATCCATAATTTAGCCCATTCTGGAGCCCCTGGGGAAGGGTTTTCATTACCTCGATACACCATCCCCCCGGCAGTTGCACTATTCTCCGGATGGTCAGCTAGGGACGTTCTCACGGGCGTGGCATCATCTACTGCCGAAATATCCGCAGCTTTGGCAACAGCGTCCGCAACTAGGGCTTCGTTTGTATTAACATCGGCTAAAACTTTTCCTGTTATAGTTGTCTTATCCAGTGCAGCATAAGGATTTTTCGTACGGCTATAGTATGTTGGAATGTATTCAGCATTAAGAAGTCTAGCGTATTCTAGATTTTTTGCTTGATCTTCTGCGATTTGCCAAACACCACCAATAAGCAAATTGCGTTTAGGTTCATCTTGCCCGCTCACGACACTTGAAAATAGCATTATCATAATCATAAGTAACACAAATGCTAAAGGTCGAATTTTCAAGACCATATATATTATCCCTCCTGGGGCCATATCTTGAGTCTATAATGATAAACTTTTGGGTTAAGTAGACTATGTCATTCTCCTCAATTCCAGCAAAAATGTCATAGAACTAAATGTAGGTTATACGTACCACTCTTTGCAACTTTTCCGTTCTGGCATAAACCGGCCTAAAAGCTCTTCTGCCTAACTACCCGTTCACATAGTCTTGGTAAAACCAGGTTTACAATTCACTGATAATGATTAATCGGTAGCAGTAAAAGCAATTAGAAAACCCACAGTTCGCCGCGCAACATCAGGATTATCGAGCTGGAAAGGTATTTATAAAAATATCTAGCGGCTTCTGGTTAGGCAAATGGGCCGAAAAAAGAGGAAAAGGCTTGCAGGTTGTACGTAGTAAATGAAATATTGTCGAGGCTCCTAGTATCATAGAACGGAATCTTAAATGCTAAATTCTGCGATCTTCAAATCGTTGCTGATACTGAAGTTGAACAGCATCCCAATCATGTTATTATAAAGCCGGATCATCTTATTTCCCGCCTGGATGTTATCTCGATGATCGGACAGGCTAACCATGCCCCTATCGTACATTAGCTTGGATGCCTCCAGGCGAGCGGAGGCGTCTCCGGCCATCTTAGACACTTCAATAAAAGTTATTACATCTGTCTCATTGAATGTGATTGTTCCGTTTACATTAGACATGGCCGAAGCTGGCAATATCGCTAGAATCAATGCGATTAATACGGCGATTATCTTCACCAAATCCCTCCTTATCTTGTTTCAAGATTGTAAGATCTAACGAAAAAGCTTTGGGTCAAACATGTAAAAGTATGGCCAGGAGAAGGACCGCCCCAAGAAAATCAGCCGGGTTAACGTCCCCCCACACAACCCTGGTCTCCTCTTCTGTTAGCCAATATATTTTCTGGTCTCCTTTTCTTTCATCGGTTTTGTTTCTTCGGTAAGTCGAATCTTAGCACGAAGTTCATCCATTGATTTGATATCTGTAATATTCGTAGCATCGACCCATTCACGCTTACACTCATATTCGAAAAATTCATTTTGACCGAATGCCCCTCCAGCTCTCTCTACATAAAGAGGTCCGGTAATTTCTGGAAATCGCTTAACGATTGCAATGTACTGATCAATTACATAATTAAGGTCCGCATCGAGGTGTACTTGGAGGATTCCGTTGTTATCATATCCAATCTGGATAAATGCGGGACCTATACTAACATAAGGATCTGCGATAGAGTAATTGGGGGTTTTCAACAAAGCTTCAACTTCGTTTTCCATTTGATCATAAGCTGAACGATCAACTGTTGCGGATACATTTAGTGCAATGATGCACATAGCCAGCAAAAGCAATACGGCAAAAAACCTTTGGGTCCAGATTTTACAAAAAAAATAGCAAGGCATGACCTATACTCCAGTAACGTGTATGCTGTTAAGAATCGAGTCGAATACCGAAATAGTCTTTTGGCCAGACGATCCAAGGGTATCGGCTACGAGTTCATACATTCCTTCTACTTCTGTACCGTCGAGAACGGCCTTGGGAGCTGTGGCACCTGGATAGTATCTGAATACAGCTCCTCTGGCTTCATCTGGGTTGGTTCCTGGATTGCCCTCCGGATAGAGGTAAGTCACACATCCAGTGGCCCCATCTATTGATCTAGGGACATATGTAAAACCACTGTCGGATCTACCGGCGGCGGGTATGGAATGCGAGAAAGGTTGTGATTCCACCCATAGTGCTATCTCTATAAAGCTTTCTTCACTGCCGGAAGCACTGACAGAAGCACTATGATACTCGGGATCGGTTTTAATGTCGTATGCACTAACTGTATTCGGCAGGGTGAATGATACCTTATATCCGTCTCCAAGATCGACGTTTACTTTTCCTGGCTTTATGTCCTTCATCAGAGCACCTTCTGCCGCTCCAACAACTAACAGAGCCACTAATAAGAGAATCAATCTTTTCATCATGCCGGCTAGATAATAGGGCCACAAGCATAAAACTTGTGATGTCAAACTAGAGTAATTGCTACACTCAGGATATCTATCATTTCCTCTTTGCCCCTTTGCTCCTGTTCGTGCTCCTTGCCACAGCTCTGAGATTGTCCTTCCTGTTGCTGCCGCCTTTGCTAATCGGGTTTTTGTGGTCGCATTCCTTCGGATTACCTACAGCAAGCCCTAGCTTTGCCCTTGCAGCATTTCGCTGTGAGCGGGCCGCTATCTGCTCAGGCTTGCCGTGAAAGTCTTTGTACTCTTTCTTATAGTCGCGTTTTTTCTCAGTTACCATATCAGTATCACCATCTCTTTTATCGTCTGCATGTTTCTTATGTAACGAGTTATGCATCCTGTTACATAAGAGAGCCGAGCTATAAGGTGCTTTATGGGAAGCTTCTGGGAAGGCCCTGGGCTCTTTTAAGGATTAAGATTTTGTGTAATTTTTGTGTGTTTCCTTTATAAAGAGAGTATGCTATTTTGACACTCTTGTTGCTCTCTTCATATCGGTTAGATAAAAAGAGGGGGGGGGTCCCTCTTTAGGCCTCAATTTGCTCTGGTCTATCGCCCTGAGCCTGGGAAGGATTCCCGCCGCCTCTATTTCCTGGAGAGCCTGGCCTGGGGAGAGGAGATCTCTACCATATCCAAAGTTGTTAAGGTATTGTTAAGATTTGACAGAGAGCCAGCCTCAGAAGAATAGATCTCTAGATCCTGATGGAGGGTATCCTGGGAAGATCTCTTTTTTGGAGTCGTACGTAAGAGGCTCTTTTTTTGTTGCTGATCGATCAGCCTCTTTTTTTATCATCGTACGTACGACGGAAGTTTCACGGAAGTTTGATTGAAGTGCTTCGATATGATAACCTGAGATTGAGTCTTTTTTAGGTGGGAATGTTCGCGATCGAAGGTTAGCGAAGGATATAGAAGGCATCGAAGGCTTGCCAGTGGGAAGGAAGAAGGCTAAAAACATAAGGTTCATAAGGATCGGCAAAGGTTGAAGGCTAAAATTAAAGGTTCGCAAGGATCATGCCTCGCTCTCTCCCTGGTCCGATCCATCATAGCGGCTCTTCTCGTATGCCTCCTTCTGCCTGGCATTGGCACTTAGGCTATCGGTTCTTGCCTTTATTCTCGATTTGTCTTTCTTCATTGGCTCTTATGCTTCTGATTTCGCTTTGGACTGTTCCTATATTTCTCAAATGACATCGGCTCAAGTCTTGCACTTTTCACGCCCAAAACGTGGCCTGGGCTATCGTCTTTTACCTGCTCCATAGAATTTTACCTCAAATCAATTTTAGTTGTTCGTCAATCTCTTTCGGGAGTAATCTTTTTTGCCATTAAACCACTATCAGTAAGCTATACGAATATGCGAAATTGCGAAATTGAAACGAAATTGGAATGAGTTCGATATTTCTGCCTGAGTTTTCGCAGGGCTGCAGCTTCGTCTTCGGGATTGTTCATTGATATCGGCACATAATCTCTTCCATTTGGGCCTCATCCGGTGCTCTGGAGAGGTCTATCACGTCCTGAATTTGGCTCAAAACGAGCCCTTGCAGTTCGTCCACAGAATGTTCACTCAATGCGCCGCCGTTCTCCAGCACTGTAAGGCAGTCTTGCAAAATTGCACTCGATTGCCGGATCAATTCTTTTTGATATTCGCTTGCATCCTTGCACATATTTTCACTTCCAAAACATTTTCGTGATTTTTGGAGACCGGGAAATGGGCCTGGTCTCCTCGGATATGCTGCTAATAGACCACTTGTTTACCGTGGTCCTGGGCCCTCTGTCGGGGTCAATGGTGCAAAAGCCATCTCTGACAGACAGCAGCCTCCCTTTGATGGCCTGGCCGTCTACACGGGCTATTATGCGCCTTCCCACAAGGTCGAAGAATGGATCTCTGGCCAGCTCGGGTGCAGGGGGCCTCATGCCGTCACCGCCTCAGCAACTCCTTTCTTGATGTAGTGCTCTGCTCGCTCGGGTGCTACTTCGACAACGGTGCCAGCCGGGACAACTTCGTAAGGTTTGCCAGGAAGATCAGTGCTATAATCTACCACAAATCTGATCTTTTTGCCCCCAATGAGGACCGCTATCAGGGGGTCGCAGTCAATACCGTCAATACTTTGCTTATATTCTACTCTCCTTTCGTTTACTTTTACTTTCTTATCCTCATTTTTCTCTTCCGGGACTGTAGAATAAGGTTTTAGTATTGACGGTATTGACTGAAGTCCAACGCTAGTGGTTTTATTTTCAGGTTTTTCGCCCTTTTCGGCTGGTTTTGGTGGTTTCTCACCATTTCCCTCCCTTTCGGTGAGGGGTGTTCTGAATTTCACCCCTTGCCAACACATCGGTCTATCTCCTCGATCAACCCACGGCCTGAAGGTAGAGACGGGAATTTCGGTCTGATCTTTGAGCAACTCTCCGAATTTTGTTGTACTCATTGGCCTGAGATTATGCTCCTTAACGTAGGCGTTGAACTGGTCAAAGAACACTGACTTCTCGATATAGTCGGTTGCACTTCCGGCCTCACATTCATCCATTAGGAATGCGAACACCGGATTTGCATTTCGCTTATACATCACTTCGACGTCTTCCGCCGTCTTGGTATAGCTGAACTTCCAGCCGTTCGCCTTGAGCCTCTTAAGCCCTTCCAGAGCGATATTCAGCAAACCACTCAGCTCCTCCGGGGTCTGCAGCTTATCATCAAGGTTGGGATCTGCGGTGCCGTCATCAATGACAAATCGATTCAAGAACTCCAGCAATATCCACCGGGAATAGAACGCATAAGTATCGTCCTGGCTGCGGGGAAGCACGTTCGCAGAGAAGAGCATCTTGGCTTTGTTCCTAAAACTGAATGCCGGTCGGTACTTCTCCTGGGCACGGTTATCGTCTCCGCCAGTCAAGTTCCTAAATGCTGAAGTATCTGATAGATCCTTGGCCGGGAGATCTCCGCCGATATTCGCCAGCTTGCCGTAAAGGTCGGATTTAGCGAACGTATCGCCAACGAGGTCTTGCAACGTGACATTGCTTATGCTCTTCCGGCCCATGAATGCCGTAATCAGCCTCAGGAGTGTTCCCTTGCCGTTCCTGCCAGGTCCTACCAGCATCACCGCCTTGTGGATATGGTAGTCCGGCCATAGAAGCCAACCTATAATCTCCTCAATTAGGGCAACGTCTCCAGACTCCGCTACTTCTTGAAAGAATTTGGCGATCTTCGGAGCCTTTGCCGCCGGGTTATAGAGTACATCGAGCTGGGCAGTTGATAGGTATTCAGGAGAGTGCGGTTGAAGCTGCAGGGTCTCTAAGTCTAGCAGTCCATTTTTCACGTTTATGACGCGCCGGGAGTTGAATAGGTCGCGGTCGGTGTAGGTTCGTCTCCTGACATTGCCGAGGATATCCGACACCAGCTTATTGTTCATAAGCTCTGGAAACTCGACCCCTATTAGAGTCTCAAGGACCGTCTCACCGTTGTCGAGATACACGCCGTGGTCATAGTGGTAGATCTTTTTTGTATCCGATACGGTCTTAAAATGGTGCTCCTCAATCCATGCTGGTATCCGTTCGATTAGCCCAGCCAACGCGTTCTCGCAGCCTTCTCCGTCGTCTCTGGCAATATGCCCAATCTGGTCATAATCTATGCCCAGACTCTTAAGCTGCTTTTTATATTTTTTTAGGAAAGCATACGCCCTTTTCTCTTCCTTTGGAGATAACTCTTCTCCAAATGTCACCTTGTCTATGAGGCCCTCGTTCGCTTCCCGGTCGAACTTGTTAAATCCACACCCGTCTTTCGTCGCTGCTCCGTCACACACTCCAGCCAGCGCCTTGATAGCATCAATTACTGTCTGGCCTTTGGGCTCCTCCGGCTTCTTCTCCACCTTCGACCGCCTGAATGCGGCCACTATATCAGGAGTTTCCGGGATGAGGCCACGTTTTGCGGCGTGCATCATCGTTGTGGAGATGACTATTGGATCTGTTAACACGCCCGAGCCGGCCTCTTCCCATGGGACCGCTCCGCACTCACACGCCAGCCAAACCCACGGATCCCCGCCGCGCTTTAACTCGTTGTGGAAGTTGCACCAACTGTTCTTTCCAACATTAACTTTGAGATTGGCACCGGTCACGCTGCCTATTCCGGGATGAGTGCCGACCAGCTCGGAGCCGGAGTCCGAGAAGCCGCTCGTATCTATTACGTCTAAAATGTTCAGTTGCGGAAACTTTGCGCCGCTTGTCTTTCGTGCCGTGGGAGAAGCGCGTGGCGGAGGAGAGGTAGTAGGCGGAGCTTCTTTTAAGTAAGGTGCAATCGCCGCCAGCAACTCCTCGCCTCTGTACTGGGGTTCGGCGGGATATTCCGGTAGCCATCGACCGGTTATTGTCAGGTGTTTGGGGCCATCCTCGTAGATCTCAAATCCATTCCAGACCTCCGAAGGGCCGTATTTTTCGAGCTTCGAGCGTGCGCTTGGTTTGGCGGTCAATATGTGCTCTTTCATCTCTTCCGACAGATCGTCGGGGCCGTGGCCTGCAACCTCATTGATCCCGTCCGGCAGTTTTCCCAGACAAAAGAACCTATAGCCGCAGCCGGAGAAGGAAGGATAGGGAGTTTTCCCCGGCTTGCACCATCGAATACCGGATCCCACTGTTCATGGGATCGATACTCTGTAGGCTTTGTTTTGTTTCCAGGTTGATCGACCTGAGGCGTTGTTGTCCTGTCGCTGTCAGGCATGGCCACGCCTCAGACAATCGATAAGAGAGAACGAATTCGGTTCAATCACGATAAAATCTATATAGGTAGAAATGAACATATACTTGTCAATCTCCTGGTCCTGTTCTTGGTCGTTCGGGTCCGGGTCGCGTTGTGTCGTGGTTGGGCGGTCCTGCCAGGGACTTGCCCAACATTAACATTATTCATTTTCAGGTTTTCATCTCCGAATTTGTCAGTAAATTTTCAACCATATTTCGCACAATTTCGCTCTGAGAAATGCGGTTTTGCCAGCAATACGTATCCAGCGCCACTTTTTGCCGTTTGGTGATGCAGCTTACTACCATTGCATCCCGTTTTTCCGTTATGTCAATCTCCTGGAGTCTAATACCCCTATACCCTTATAGATGCAGACGATATAAGCTTTTCCCAGCATAGCAAAATTAATCCATTCCAGACCACATCATGATGATGATGATGATCATATAATATGCTTATCCAGGATAAGCATAATCGCGACACAACAAAAGGCTAAGTATACTAAGTATCCTAATTATTCAACTAGATACTTTCAAACATTTCACGAGATTGTTAAGAAATGATGCAAAAAAAGAAAGTGCTCCCTGGGGCTCTATCATGGTGCTTGCTTGTGGTTATCTCCTGATCCTTCTCCCTGAAAAAGAGAAGCATGCTACTATGCTGTCATTTCCATTTGCGTCATAGGTGCACTGTATCCTAGTTCGCGTGCTTTGCCATAGGCTGCTTCTGCCTCAGAGTTGCGATGCAACATCCGAAGAGCATTTGCTTTGTTATACCAAGCATACTCATTTTTTGAATCTAGCTTGATACCGGCATCGTAGCATTTGATAGCATCAGTATAATTGCCCATCTCATACAGAGCATTGCCTTTGCCGTACCAGGCCCATTTATATTTGGGATCTAGCTTTATGGCTGCATCGAAGTGTTTGATGGCATCAGCATAGTTGCCTTGGTCAAAAAAATCGGATCCTTCCTGATTCCAGTCCGACGCATTTTTAGGGCCAAACAAACCCTGACTGAGTCTATGGGCCTTATCAAAGCAATCGTTGGCCTCATCCTCCCTACCAAGGTCTTTTAGTGTAGCGCCTTTGTTGTTCCATGCTAAGGTATAGTTGGGATCTAGCCTGAGGGCCTCGTCAAATGCCTCAATGGCTTCATCGTACTTGTGCTGGTTAAAGAGAGCTGCGCCGTTGACGTTCCAAGCTTCTGCTGTCTGCTGACATTGTGCTGATGTCATCAATGCCAGCAAAACGATGAACGCTACCCAGATCAATTTCATAGATTCAAATAAGTGATTCCAAGATATACGCTTACCGACTCGGAAGCCGCGCATATCGCCTGGATAACAATAGGTATTTTATCCCTCAATATTAATAATGAATTGACTTAAAATTCAAATTTACACATTAAATTGGTGCGAGGATGTAAATATAGCCGGAAAATCAGTAAATCTCAAATTGAGATAATTTTATTCAATGGTTAAATTATTAACAAACATCACAAAATTTTATTTTAAGTTTATTGTAAATAATAAATCTTATGGAATTGTTATTCTGATAACTCATCCATTCTACATACTATGAGAATAAACTAAATTGGCCGCCTACACCCATGATGATCAGGCTAGAAAGTATCTCCTAAGAGCTTTTTGTTTTGCTGATAACGGTTTTGAGCATAGCGATTTTGAAGGGGTCTTAGGACTTATTTTAGAAGAAATATGTATAAGTAAAAGGCGAGTTTTTTGGAAAATGTGCTGGAAAATAACAATTAAAAACGGTATATAAAAGCCTATTTGGTTATTTAAACCACTTCTCGTTTAGTTACCCTTTTTACCACATCAGGGAACTTAAAGCCAACATTCTAAAATATTTAAGTTAAAATTTCATTCCTTATCACATGCTTACTTTTTCATTGTAGTAGATTATCCCAACTATATCAGGTTTCAAACGCTACCACTAACACTAAATAAGAAGATACTATAAGACTACCAAAAAATGGTGGTGATAAGCTTGGTCTTATATCGTAAAAAAATTGGCAGCGATACATGGCATTGGTGTAGAAATTGTTCCAAACTTCCAAAAAGTGAATACACCACACATTCGACAAAACCCACTTCAGGAGAGCTTTGTAACGAGTGCTTAAGTAAAGCCAAGGATAAAAATTGTAAAAAAAAGTAAGCCTTTTTATTATCATTTGTTTAATTTCAGGCAATGATGTCAATCCAAAAACTTAAGCAATTAACAACTGCCTGATCAAAAAGCAACCTCCGTTTCAACTATTTTAGCGCCCAGGCCCACCGCCTCCTCGACGGCTGCCAGATCCTTCATCAGGAATAGCCGCTCATTCGCGGTCTCCTTGAAGACCACGGAGTTCTTCAGGATCTGCGCATACATGGCGTGCTTAGGGAGCTGGACCACGTAGCCCTTCAGGTCCTCTACCAAATCATAGTCGAAGCCGTTCTTCTCCAGGAGCTTGAGGGCATTGTTCCTCGCGCCGATTGACTTGAACTCGAAGCGGTACAGGTCTTTGTTGTAGTAATCCAGAAGCGCATTGAATAGCTCATGGTTATCGAAGAACTGCTTGAAGACCCAGAGCTTGCCAAGCTTGAAAAATGTGAGGTGCTTGCGCCTCTCTATCACATCAAAGGTATTGGCCTGCATATATGCTTCCAAAGACTGCCATCTCAGTTCTATCTTTCTGACTGGCCGAGCCATCTCCGCTGCCTAAAAGGAATTACCAGGGCTGGGGTCCATCGCTCGGATTCTCCAGCTCCTCTATCATTTTCAGGTCGCGTTCATAGTCATAGAGGAGGTCCGCCCTTGTGTCAGGATCTTTCACCCACCAAAAGGGAGCGCGGGGGTTCATGCCGTCCCCCTTGCCTTCTCCTCTCCTGGCATTTCATCAAAGGGCCTGAATCCACCTCTCTGTATGAGTGGTTCGCTGGCTGTGGACTGCTCGACCTTCGCGACAGAGAAGTACTTTCTTTGATGCTTGCATGGGCCTTGATGATAGGTCGCGGCGGGGCAACTGCATTTCTTCTCAGTCACCGTGTAATATGCGTCTTTTTTGTTGCTCAATACCAGCACCAAGCGACCGTTATCTAGGCTCACATCACTCGGCATGGGATCGCTTGCCCTTCCCACATACGCTAATAGGTTCTTGATTGCAGCTAATGATTGCGTTACCGGGCCGGTTCGCCCCTCTAAGAGATTTCTTTCTGACATGTTTCATGCACCAATATAGACTATGTATTCAATGTATTTATAGTCATCGTTGAGTTACAACAATAAGGTATAAATGCTTTGAATACACAATAAACCAAACATGTCTGAAAAGACGATGCAAATGAGGGTTTACACCAAAGACCTAGATAGGGTAAAGAACTTCGGACGGGCCGGTGATTCAATGGCAGAGGCTCTATCACGAGCTTTGGACCTAGCCGAAAAATGCCTAGCCGAAGAGAAGAAATGAAAGATATAAATGAACAGGTAGCAAAGAACCTACTTTACTACCCGCTGCTGTTCAAGTTGGTGCATGAACATAGCCCACAGCCTCAATAGATGTGGTGCTGCTTTAATTAAAATAGCCGATCCTATTAATGCTTTATCATAGGTAAGTTTATAATAATTTGAGATAATCTAGCGAATAATAGTAGTAAATAAAAAACTTGGTCCGGCCAGGGCCCGCCAGCCCTGACTGGAGACTCCAGGATGTAGGAGCTTTGCCTTATGTCAGAAATAGCCTCAGCTAGCATAAATACCTTTGGGACATCGCCCAAAGCCGATTTTGAATCGCCATCAGAAGAAGCCGTTTTTATTAAAGTCTGCCAGCTTCAGGAGATCATTACCAAGGCCCTCCAGCCCTTGCAGGATGCAGTTAGGGACCTTAAAGCCACAGTTGCCCGCCAGAACGAGAAGATCGCCGCCTTGGAAGCCACACTAGACACCCATGCAGATAATAGCCTCATCCAGCTCCGGCTGATCAATTCCCTTCGTGAGGATGGCCACAAGGCCCCAGAGAGTGCAGCTCCAGTGCTTACCAAGAAGACCCAGGATCATATCACAGAGATTGCCCATATCCTCGGAGCCAAAGAAAAGAGATTGATTGAAGGGCAAGCTGCCCGGCCCTATGTGGATAAGCTGCGAAAAGAGGGAATGACTTTTAGCCAACTCGCGACCGTGCTCGGATTGACTGTGGATAGGATAAGGCAGCTCTCCAGAATAGCCGCGACAGATCAGAGGTTTAACATCACCTGGCATCCCCGGAAAAAGAATACCAAGATTATCAAGCTCAGAAGATGGGATGCTTTAGGACTTTAGACTGTAAAACCCTAAATTTAGGATTAATGGCTGTATGAGGTGAAAACAATAACAGGAAGCAAGGCAACAATCTTGACAGATTAATAA
>Ga0351897_1088_pt1 | contig 18507 bp, 16 predicted proteins | sample BONcelHT113001C4_FD_206876 | JGI IMG/M metagenome (GOLD analysis project Ga0351897, IMG submission 206876) | Enriched cells from coal bed in the Powder River Basin, Montana, United States - BONCAT cells T11 rep1 HSBNCT.T11.300.1.C4 ... | reverse complement strand
CGTCTTCAACGACGTGAATGAGATAACCGTCGGTGTGGCTTCCGAGGAGACTTGTGCCCTCACCGTTCATGCCACTATCGTCAGCATCCCTGCCGATGACCGTGCCATTCTCGACGCGGGGTCAAAAACGCTTACGTCCGACCTGCTGGGCGGGTCACCGTCCAACGGCTATGGCTTCATCAAGGGATACCCAAACGTGAAGATCGCCCGGCTGACGGAAGAGCACGGGATACTGGAACTGCAGAACGCGAGGCAGACATTCAAGGTCGGGCAGCGAGTCCAGATAATCCCGAACCATGTGTGTCCTGTGGTAAATCTGGCTGACGTGATGTACCTCATGCGCGATGGAGAGTGTGTGGGGCAGGTGGAGGTGTTGGCGCGGGGTAAGAATAGATAGGGTCACGAGTCTGCAGGTGGGTGCACTCCATGGAGACGAAAGGCGTTGAGCAGGTATGAGAGGTGATGATGCGTGGATTGGGTAGCTAGCGAGTTAGCACGAGTCAGGTGCATTCGGTTGGGTTGTGTGGCTGTTGGTCGCCACACAATCAGCGACCGGCAAGCATAGTATGGCGAAGGAGGATTAAGATGGACGCCGAAGGAAAACTCAAGAAGATGGGAGTCACGCTGCCAGAACAGTCGAGGCCCGTTGCTAACTACGTTGCAGCGGTCAGAGTAGGAAACCTACTGTTCGTTTCCGGACATGGCCCTGTCAACGATGGCAAGATAAAGATGGCGGGCAAGCTTGGCCGGGATTTGACAGTGGATGAGGGATACCAGGTCGCCCGCACCGTGGGATTGAACTGTCTCGCCTCAATCCGGACGGAACTCGGAAGCCTCGACAAGGTCAAGCGCTTTGTGAAATTGCTTGGGATGGTGAACTGCACTGAGGATTTCAAGGAGCAGCCCAGCGTCATCAACGGTTGTTCCGACCTGCTTGTTGAATTGTATGGCGAGGCAGGGAAGCATGCACGATCTGCCGTTGGGATGCAGGCCCTGCCTTTCGGCATACCCGTTGAGATTGAGATGGTCGTTGAGGTGAAGTAGCGTACCCTGCGGGGTTTGACTTGGCGTGGAGATGTCGACATGGTGCGGTTTGATGACGAGGGGGAAGGTGACTGACAAAGTCGGCTATCGCCCCAGAGAGGATATTGTTGACTGTCTGATCGCAGAGAGCTCATTATGAGTCAGTGTGCTCGTTCCTCTTCTCACCTCTTGTCTGCACGTTCCAGCTCAGGGGAGAGTCGATACCCTGAGCTGGTAGCGTGCGAGTGTCCATCGTTATTCAGACACCATTCCGTGCAACAAACTCTACCGCTGCTTCGATCGCTGTCTGCTCTCACATAACTCCCGTTCCGCATAGCATCGATTGTATGGCTGTTGCGGTCCGACACGCACGACACGAGGGGCCAGTTTCACGCATCGGTGGCGGCACTTTGAGGTTTGAGCGGCGTCTGCCGTTCTGTGGCCCTAAGCGTGACTTCCGCGAGAAGATGAGTGATACCAGCCGCGGTATCCATGCCTGTGAGTGATAGCCTAAAAGGCCCCTACCGTTACGAGCGGTGTGATACTCGAAAACTCCCCCCGTTCGTCCGTGACGCTGGCCCAGTTTGCTCCGACAGGGTGGCCAATTTGCTCCGTGACGGTGGCCATTTTGGTCCGAAATACGCAGAAAGAGACGCCCACGTCTTGAGGTTCCGACAATTGCCTATAGCGAGCCTGCAGGCTGGCTGAAGTCTCGAAGTGGCTTGTACAAACAGAGTGGCAACTGGATATCATCCGCACTGTTTGGAGAAGTCCATGGCTCAGTGTCACATAGCTTCAGTTACTTGACTAGGTTCCCAGGGACTATACTGAGTTTTGGGATAGGTCATAGGTTGCACACTACTGGGTAGGTCGTGATTTGTAACGGATGCCTTGCTGACTCGGAAGACGCAAACGTGCACTTACCGCAACCAGGACATCAGCGCAATAACCCAACGTCCTTGGTGAATCACACTTCATCCTCAATGCTGACCGATGGCGCATTCTTTGTGGCTTCCTCACGCCGCACCAGCGTCAACAACGTGCCCCTGCTAACCGTTATCGGCCAAACAAGGCGAGGCAGCACGGAGAATAGGGTCGGAATCACGGTGTGTAGACTTTCTGTAACTTCAGCTACGGCGTCCAATCACGCTCACGAAGGCTGTTGCACTATATTGCTCTTAATATGCATGCCATTGCTCTTATATGCACACTGCGTTTCGGCTTCCAGTTGTAAGACGTCGCGTCACTAATTCCGTACTTTCTGCACAGTTCGGCCACCTTTGTGCCGGCCGCGGCTCTTGGAGCACCCCGATGATCCGCTAATGTGCGTACCGCTTGCGCACTATGCAGAGTACTCCTTCGCTTCGTCAGTCTATTGGAGGACGTCATGTCACATTGGTGTTGTTTTCGGGGGGAAGGTCAGTTCAAGCTAACAGCGTTGTTTCCGTTGCTATGGCCGTACCCCTTGTCAACATCAGGGTATTACGAAAGACAGGACTGCAATCAACATTCTGACCCGCTTGCCCATCTTCACCGGCGTATTGACACCGGCACACGCACAGGCCAATATGAACACTACCGCTCAGTGCGTAATCCGCAACGCTGAGCATCATCGCGGGAGAGGGCAGGGGAGCGTCCTCTATCACACCGCTCCTTTCTTCTTAACTGGACGCCCATGCTGACGCCGCAAGTGTGGGTAGCGGGTTGCGTAACTGGAGTTATGTGCTACTCAATTACCGACCCGATCATGCCGGAAGTGTTCGGTCAACCACGTGTCCCATTTCGCTCATTGCCAACAAGCTGGAGCCCGTGGGGTTAGTGTCCACGACGACAATGGACGAAACCCCACTGACTCCTCCGTGACCAACCCGAGAGTCAGGAGGTGACCCTCCCGGGTGTTGTCACCATGGCGAGTTGGTATCCCTCCTCCGTGGCCAAAGTGTCGGTGCTAGAACTGCCGGTTACTGAGTCGAGTGTGCCTAGACTCCCTTGTCTAGGGATACGGAATGCGAGTGCGGACCTCAGCAGGGCCCTCCGCCATGTCCTTCTCGAATAGGTCAGACAGGCGACGGGCAATCGGCCCCGGTCTTCCATCACCAACTGTCCGTCCGTCAAGACTGACCATGGGCAGCACGGACCCGCTCGTCAAACCGAATATCTCTGCGCTCTCCTGGACCTCGTACGGCGTGATGTTGGTTTGCCGTATTCCATTCAACTCTCCAGTCTTGACCAATTCCGCAGCAAGCTGGACGCCTCGCACGAGGCCCGTACCCCTGAGCATATGCGCAAACGTTGGATACTTGAGTATTCCTTCTTGGTCGACAATCACTACATTCTCGGTTGACGACTCGGCCAAGTGCCCATCCTGGTCAAACCAGATGCCGAAATCAGCGCCATTCCGATGCGCCTCCAAATCGACCATAGCATTGAGCAGGTAGTCGGTCGATTTGACTTGAGCGTAGAAGCCCATCTTCAGCGGCACATGGCTCGTTATGGCGCGTGCTCCTTCTTTCAGGAAACGCGCGGGAAAATTCTCCCACACCGTCGTCTTCAGCACGATGACGTACAAGAGGCTCTTTGCAGTCGTCGTCGGATCGCAGCCGAAGTTTCCCATTCCACGAGAAAGAAACATACGTACACCGCAATCCTGGCTCCCCGAAATGCCCACGGTCTCCAGGGTAATCTGCTTAATGGTATCCATGTCAAACGGTAGGTCCAGCGAGATGATCTCGGCCGATCTCCTCAAGCGTGTCATGTGGGCATCGAAACAGTAGGCATGGCCTTTGATGACCGGGAAGTACTCGAAGATTCCGTCCCCACGGTTAATCACGTGGTCGTCCAGAGGCATAACCATCAAGGCTGGATCAGTCACTACTCCACCGAACACGCTTGAGTACATAGCTAGGTAGTTTGAACGTCCCGGATCTCGCCACCTTGGTGATCCTGCAAAGACTTCGTCCCTTGACAACACCTTAAGACTCATGTTCCCCCTCCTCTCAGTGTCATTCTCTGGCACACTGAGGCGTTTGATTGCCTGTCCCAACGTGAGGGTTGACTTCTATTTCGATCCACTCTTGTCTGGGACCAAGCGTTCCCTCTCCGAGTTGAACGTCAAACCGATCCGTAAGGTTTGGCGTTCCCAGAAGCCGCAGTTGCGAAAGATCCAGCAGATAACCGCACATGTGTGCTATTCAGGTCTCTTCGGCTTCAATCGCATCTATGTTGACCATTCCAACCGCTTCATTCACACCAAAACCTCTGATGACATCGCGGCTGTTTGGCGGGCACCCCTGAACAAATCGCGCTTGTCTCTTGAAGTTAGCCAGACATGCACCAACCAGCAGCAACCTTTCGGTGGTCACAACGGGAAGTTCATCCGCTTTGCCTGCCACCACTGTCCATCCTGCAGCTGACTCAAGGAGGCCGGCCTCGCGCATATCGAGGAGCGAACTAAGTATCTGATTCCTACAACCACTGCAAGCTTTCTCATTCACGACGAGGTCGAAGCCTTCGGGGAGTTGAAGCAGTTCTGCGATAGCCTCTTCAGCGTGTTTGAACTTGCGACACACTCTCGAAATTGACTCGCCTACCACCTCTATACTCTTCAGGTCTCCGGTGCCCACTCCGAGTCTCGCTGCTTCTCGCACGCATCCCAGCTCATGCAGAGCAAACCCCATAATGGCTCCGGTCACGGTGTCAACTGCCACCGGGTCTTTTCCGGCGATAATCAAATCCATTTCTACTGGGTCACCGTAGGCCGGGCCCACACCACTCATGGCGGTGATGCCATCAACAACAGATAGGGAAGGCTTCAGAACCGTCAACAGTTCCGCAGTGCTGTGGAACACTCCGAATCGATGGTGGAAACTGCGCTTCCAGGCATCGGGCAGGACACCTTTCATGTTCTTGATGGACAGCGTTGCTCCTGACTGATCGTGAGTCTTCATCTTGGGCACACTGACTATCACGTCGGCATCGACAATGATCTTTGGGAGTGAAACCTCCTTCAGCGCCGTCCCCTGAGGTACAGGGATTGTGACTCTTTCGGTGCCTCGAGCTTTCAGGTCAATCACTTCGTACCCCTGTTCTCTGAGCCTGTTGTATCCGGCAACCTCGATTGCCTCCTCCGTATCAAGTCCGACAAATGACGACTCAGCGATAGTCGGTTTGCCGCCGTGTTCCATAACCATGTCGGCAATCGCTCTGCAGACCCTGGGATCGGTAGTCGCTCCAGTGTCGGGGGCACGCGCAATGACTAGATTTGGTTTGATGACTACCCTATCTCCGGTCTTGACAACGCGGCTCATACCTCCAATGAGGCGCACTGCATGTCTGACAGCAACGTCTATCTCCTTATCGGAAGGCTTCTGTTGAGTCTTCACCACAGCCACAAGAGTGTTCATAGTCAGCCAATCACCGTCACGGCACAACATTGCTCGGTGACATTAATCGTGGAACAGCGCCATTGCCCCGTCTCCTTCGACACGGCTTCTGTCTTCATAAGAGGGCGCTCAAGTGAACTCTGCCGCGCTGTGTGAAGCTCATTTCCCTCTTCGTTAGTGGTTGCGTTGTGAGAGCTCGAAAGCAGCGCTACTGACACAGAACCGAGCGACATTTGTGACACCTGTGCGCGCCATTACGGAAACGAGCGACGTAGTTGGAGCCCAAGGCTTACGGCCGCGCAGCCAATTTCGTTGGGGCTCCAATTCTGCTCATCCCCTTCTTGCCTTGATTAAGCGGACCAACCTGGGACAGAATCAATGGAACAGTGTGTCAAAGGCTATCAGCAAACCGGCACTGGGCCCGTTGATGGGTTTCATCATCCGTCCACTCCCAAACCCAAGTATGCATGTCTCACCCGGTCATCAATCAGAAGATCACATGCCTTCCCGCATGTGACAAGGCTTCCGTTCTCCAAGACGTAGGCTGAGTCAGCCAACTCCAGTGCCAACCGAGCGTTCTGTTCAACAAGCAGTATGGCTATGCCAGTGCTGTGGAGGTTAGACAGTATCCTGGCAAGTCTTTGGACGATAACTGGAGCCAGACCAGAGGACGGTTCGTCGAGCATTAGGAGTCTGGGTGTCGACATTAGTGCGCGCGCAATCGTGACCATCTGCTGCTCGCCACCACTAAGCGTCCCTGCCTTCTGCTTCTCTCGTTTGGACAGTATGTCGAAATGGCCGTACACTTCGTTCAGCCGTTCCTTCATAGTCTTGCGGTCCCTGGCCCGAATGGCACCGAGCTCCAAGTTCTCGAGGACCGTCATATCTGGAAAGAGCATCCTTCCCTGCGGCACATGAGCCAACCCCATGCTCAGAATCTCGTGTGGCGGCAGTTGGTCTATGGGCGTGCTGTCAAACTCTATAGCACCGCAGGTTGGCCTCACGATTCCAGACAGGGTCATCATGAGTGTTGTCTTTCCTGCCCCATTGTTCCCGATGATTGTCACGAACTCGCCAGGTTGCACGTCAATAGATACGCCACGCAATGCCTGGACATTCCCGTAATGGACACTCAAGTCTCTTACTTTAAGCAAGAAGCGCGCCTCCCCCTAGTCACCCCAGTTCGTATTCACCGAGGTAGGCCGAAATCACTCTTTCGTCGTGGGCGATCTCCAATGGAGTTCCTTCCGCCATCTTGACCCCGTAGTCAAGCACTGCAATGGAGTCACAGAGTCCCATGATCACCCGCATGTTGTGTTCAACGATCATCACGGTAATCCCCATCTGCTGAACTATTAGCTTAACAAGCCTTATCAGCCGCTTCTGTTCATCGGGATTCATCCCCGCTGCTGGTTCATCCATGAGCAGCAGTTCTGGTTCGGTTGCCAGAGCGATTGCTATCTCCAACTTCCTCTGCTCACCAAAAGCCAAGTGTCTTGCCAGCACTTCCTTCTTCTTCTCCATCTCGAGGAGATCCATCAACTCGCTGCACTTGAGCTCAATCATCGCCTGCTCATCCCGATATCCCTTGGTCTGAAGCAACGATCTGAGAGTGCTGCTGGTCGATCTGAGGTGCCTAGCACGTACGATGTTCTCCGCAACCGTCAGATTCGGGAATACGCTCGTGAGTTGAAACGTTCTGGCGATTCCTTTGCGAGCGACTTCGTGTGCCTTCAACCCGGTTATTGATTCCCCCTTGAATCGAACAATGCCCTCCGTTGGTCGCAGGAAGCCCGTGACGACATTGAGAAGAGTCGTCTTCCCTGACCCATTTGGGCCTATGAGGCCAAGCACCTGGTTCGGAAGAACATCGATGTTGACCTTCTTGAGTGCCTGCAATCCTCTGAAGTTCTTCGATATCCCCTCAATGTTAAGCATCTGCATTTCCGCACATCTCCAAGCCGGTCAGGCCATCTGCTTCATACGAGTTGGTTGCGCCGACTCGCGCGAGTCACCAATCTTGTTGCGAGTGTTCGAAGATAGGGATATGCCCCTTGTGGAGCCAGAAGGATTAATGCGAGCAGGACCACTCCAAAGACCACAATGTCGATCTCCTTGCTGAAGGGCAGCAGGTTCAAGCCGAAGGTGTAAATGAAAGCACCTAGAATTGGTCCGCCGAGAGTCCCTTTGCCGCCCACAATCACCATTATGATCATTGCCAGAAGGTACGGGGGGGCAAACAAGTACGGGTTGACGACAGTCAGAAAGTGAGCGTAGAGAGACCCAGCAAGACCGGCAAAGGCGGCTGCTATGGTGAATGTAAGGACGAGATAGATGTAGCTGTTGATGCCGACCGATCTGGCAAGCTCTTCGTTCTCCCGGACTGCCACGATCGCTCTGCCGAAACGAGAGCGTTCCCACCTAACAAAGAAGTAGAGAGTTGCTACCAAGAACACGAGTCCCAAGTAGTATAGTGAGACCTCGTCGTTGAATACCACCCCTGGCAACGACAAGCGGGAAATCCCGCTGATCCCTCTCGCTCCACCGGTCAACCTATGCTCATTGAATACGATTTGCCACAGAATTGCTCCCAGTCCGAACGTGACGATGGCCAAGTAGACCCCTCGCATCGCTCTTAACGCAACCAGACCAACGAGAAAACCGAATCCTGCGGCACCGGCAACCGCTATCAAGATACCGAGCCATGGCGATATGCCGGTGTGGATGGAGAGCAGGGCGCTGGTGTATGCGCCAATGCCAAAGAACATCTGATGGCCGAAGCACATCTCGCCCATGTACCCGACGACCACATTCAGACTTAAGGCCAGTATGGCGAAAATCATGGAGAGGGCCAACAGGTCCCGCAGGTAATCGTTCCACAGGCCGAACGGCGCGACAACTGCGAGGAACGCGAGCGCAACGATACTCATATTCCTGGTATTCAGATTCTTATCCTCCCTTCCCAGTGAAGAGTCCTTGTGGTCTGAGCACCAGGATGATCAACATGATCGCGTATAGGACTGCTCGGCTGTAGAGTGGGGCGCCGTAAACGGCAACCAGGTTCTCGGTCACTCCAAATATGAGCGCGATAAGGACCGCCCCCAGCAAGTTACCCATTCCGGCCGCAATTACCACAGCAAAGCCGATTACCAGTACCCCCTGGCCCATGCTAATCTCGGCGCTGCGAAAAAGAGCCGACAACACTCCTCCAAGCGCTGCCAATCCGCACGCGATCACCATAGTCACATCATAGACTCGCTTCGTGTCTATCCCTACAAGGCGAGCGCCAGTGATGTTCTGAACTGTCGCACGCATGGCCTTGCCAAACCTGGCTTTCGACAGCCACAGCCACAAACCGATCACCGTCCCCAATCCAACCACCACCACAGTAATGGTGATGGCCGAAAACGTAACCCCGCCAAGTCTGATCATCCAACTGAACGGGAAGCCAAGAGAAAACGCATTGTAGGTCCATATGGCTGAGCCGCCGTTCAGAAGGATGAGACTCAAGGCAAGGGTCGACAGCAGAGGCAACATCTCGTGGACGTGGATAACAGGCTGCACAATGACACGATTGACAAGAATGCCGAACAGGGCTACGGCCACGACCGCCAAGGCGGCGGCGGCGAGAAGCGGGAAGCTGGCGAACCGAATGAGAGTGAAGGTCAGCATCGCTCCAAGCATGAATATTTCGCCGTACCCCATGTTGAATATCCGCAGTATTCCGAAGGTGATCAGCAATCCGCTTGCAACAAGCATGTAGGAGGCACCATCCGCCACCCCATACCAGAGCGTCTGCACGAACATGGTCCAGTTCATAGCCCTATGCCTCTCGTCCTTAGTCTGTCTGCGAGTTCCGCAGTCGCGGGTACGATAGAATGCCCGCACAGTATTGAGAATCCCTGCGGAAGTCAGCCAGCGCAGGAATCACTGGCTGGCTGACCTCCGCGTAAGCTTTAGTGGTGCTAGTTCCGATGTGAACTCACTTCGGTACTAATCCCATGGATCAACCTGAATAATGTCGACTACGACCACCTGCCCATTCTGAATCGTTTGAATAAACTGATGAGGGAACTTCAATTCGCCACCAGCGGTGAAGCTAGCTTTGAAACCAGCAGGATGCATCCAATCAAGCCCATGCATTGCCGTTACGAACTTGTCTGTATTGGCGGGGAAGACATCCGTACCGGCCTTGTCAATAGCCATGGCTGCCAGCCACACTGCCGAATAGCCACCGACCGCCTGATCATTTTCCTTCAGGATGTTGAAGTTGTTCTTTCTGCAGAAGTCCAAGAACTTGTCTCGCCATTCAATGGTGCTCGGAACATCCGGGGTAGCAGACATGCGAGTGTGGCTATAGATGCCTTTGAACTTCTCGGCAAGCCCAGCCGGCATCTCCGCAGCGATGACCCCGTCGGCTAAAGCGCAGTTGTCCATCCCAACGGGGCCGGTGTAGCCGAGCTCCACCAGCCTCTCCAGGGCCGGATATAGCTGGACGCCGGTGAAGATCTGCAGGTGCATGAAGTCTGGATTGGCCGCAACTGCACCGGGAAGCTGTGCTCGACAGTCTCCTATTTCACCCCACGCATACCAATCCTCGTAAACGCGCTTCAAGTTGAGTTTGGGCGAGAATTCCTTCCAGGCATCCTGATTGTTGAGGCCGAACTGTGATGTGTACAGCACGCTGGCGAGGCGCCTATACCCCTCTCTGTCCATCCAATAGTGATACGAAGAAAAACAGCGTGGGATATTCGCCATATTCACCACGAAGGCGGCATCGTAGTAGTCGGGTTGGCAGACTTTCGGTTCGGCTCCGGCGAAAGCAATGATGATTGGCAGGCCTTTCTCTTTCGCGTAATCTGCTGCAGGCTCAGCTTGAGTCGCATCAGTCCAACCCACGAACACTGTGCACCCATCTGCTATCGCTTGCTTCATGGAGTTGATGGTGACCTCAGCAGAGTACCCTTCGTCGTAACGAACGCCGACAACTGGTCGACCACCCAGAATACCACCCTTCTCGTTTATCTCCTGAATTGCCAACTCAGCCCCAGAGAAGATGTTGAATCCATATTGCTGTCCGAAGCCTGACTGTTGTCCAACAACCGCGATCTTCACAGGAGCAAGGCCTTCGGGTTCCTTAGCAGTGCAACCAGATCCAAGCAACATGACCGTCATCAGGGCGATTGCACAGGCGATCCGAAAACAGCCGTTTGACATCATCCTCTTAATCATCACATATCCTCCTTCATGTACCGTCTACACCCAAAGCACATACGAGAATCACATCATCGCTTTCTCATAATTCCACCTCCGACAACGGAGAGGCGATACCCGATAGCCCGCTGCCATTTCGCAGAACGATGCCCGTCACATCTCCACAAGCACTGCATATGCGCTCGTATCCGATGGGCCTATACGACCCCTTTCTGTCTCGCAACGTACCATCGCTCCACAGGGATGTCAAAATGCGGTGTACACGTGAACGATTCCATCGTGCGCAGGAGATCCTTCATACCTGTTCGCCTCCCAAGGCTACGCATGTCCGTGTGACAAGTGATGAAGCCGAGAGAATCTGCCTTCGGATGGTCCGCGAACAGTGCACTCTCTACTCGTCTCCATTTTCGCCATCGCTTTTCGATATGCTTAGCCCGTCAATGAGTGACAGCATGGTACAAGTGGCATCACCAGCAAGGAATATGGCGTTGTCGTGATAGAAGAGAGGATTCTCCACGCCCGAGTAACCCGGGCTCTTGGTGCGCTTGCAGACGATGATATGCTTTGAATCGTATACCTTGAGGATAGGCATTCCGGAAATGGGAGTGCCGGGAACGTTGATGGCAGCCGGATTCACCACATCGCACGCACCGACTACCAGACCAACGTCCGACCTCTTGAAATCCTCATTGATGGCATCCATTTCGAAGAGCTTCTCGTAGGGCACACCTGCCTCGGCGAGCAGGACGTTCATGTGTCCCGGCATCCTTCCCGCAACGGGGTGGATGGCGAACCGCACGCGCGCTCCGCGCGCCTCAAGCGCCTGTGCCAGCTCCCATATCTTGAATTGAGCCTGAGACACCGCCATCCCGTAGCCAGGCACGATAATCACATCTTTGGCGTCCCTCAGCAGTTCAACTGACAGGCCAACCGGGTCGGCCCCACCCACATCGCCATGGCTGTGAAGCGCAGCGACTTCCTGCTCCTGACCCTGCGAACTCTGTCGTTCGAATCCGAGGAACACCGTCAGCAGGCTTCTGTTCATAGCGCGGCACATCTTGTGGCTTAGCAACACCCCGGAGGCTCCAACCATCGCTCCACACGCCACCAGCAGGGCATTCTCCGTCACAAAGCCGCACAGTGACGCAGCCAGTCCCGATGCCGCATTCAGGAACGTGATAACCACGGGCATATCCGCACCACCAATGCGGACGGTGACAATCACGCCCAGTGCAAGGGAAAAGGGCAACAGGATAAGGCTGTAGGTGCCAATTCCGGTGATAGGGCTTAGCGCGCCGGCTACGAGGTAAACCGCAAGCCCGGCCATGAGTACCACGGTCAGCCACGAATGCTGCGGCAGTATGATCGCCTTCTCATTCAAGACTCCATGCAGCTTGCCCGCAGCCACCAGGCTGCCACTCAGTGTAAAGGAGCCGACGATGACCGCCAGTCCGGTGACCGCGAAGGTAGCAGCCCAAAGAACGGCGGATGCCAACGGGCTTGAGGCCTCAGCAAGCGCGATGAACATGGATGCCGCGCCTCCGCACCCGTTCAGCAGAGCCACCAGCTGTGGCATCTGAATCATCTTCACCTGGATAGCGAGCGCGGCACCGCCTACACTGCCGACGGCAATTGCAGTCAACACGGAACTAGTAGTGAGAAGGTTGTGCTGCGCCATGACCAGGACGATTGCCGCCAGTATCGCCACTGCGGCGAGACCGTTGCCCCAGCGCGCGTAGTGCGGCGAACTCAGCAGCCTGATGCCGCCGAGCACGGCAGCCGCTACCACAAGATAAAGGACAGTCGTGGCCTGCATTTACGCCGTCCCCTTGTCCTTCTTCCCTTTGAACATGGCGAGCATCCGTCCGGTAACGAGGAATCCGCCCACCACATTCACCATCGCCAGTGCCACCGCGACAAGCGCCAGTGCCGTGCTGGATATCGTGACGGCTGCCGTAGCTGCAACAAGTGCTCCCAGCACAGTGACACCCGATATCGCATTTGTCCCGGACATCAGCGGAGTGTGCAGCAATGAGGGCACCTTCGTTATGGCCCAGTAACCCACCAGGCCGGCAACAAGAAACACGATGACGAGCATAATCACACCTTTCCGTTGAGACAGCGGGACAGGCTAGTGAGCGTGTCCCATCGCCTTCAGCGCTCCGTGGTGAACGATCTCTCCTCCAATTGTCACCAGGGTGCTGTTCACTATCTCATCCGTCCTGTCCAGTACCAGTTTCCCGCCCTGCATCAGCGGTTCGATGAAGTTGCACACGGTGTTGGCATACATAGTGGTTGAATCCCTCGGTACGTATCCGGGAAGGTTAGCTATACCACTGATGAGCACGCCGTGTTCCCACACCTCCTGATTGAACTGCGTGAGGCTGCAATTGCCGCCCTGATCTACAGACACATCGCATATTATCGACCCCTTGCGCATACCTTTCACCATGTCGTCGGTGATCAGAACCGGGGCGATTTCTCCGGGCACCAGCGCACCGGCAATCACGACATCCGCGTCCTGAACAAGAGGAGTAAGAGCTTCCCGCTCTTTCGCCAGCCATTCCTCCGGCAACGACCGAGCGTACCCGCCGTGACCGATAGCCAATTCGGTCGGTGTCTCGAAGCCACTGACCTTGGCCCCCACGCTGGCGGCCTGCTCCCGTGCTTCAGGCCTGATGTCCACCGCTGAGACCACTCCACCAAGCCGCTTCGCCGTGGCGATCGCCTGGAGGCCGACGATGCCGGTGCCGATGACCAGCACCTTAGCTGGAGGAAGCATCCCCACCGCCGTCATCGTCATCGGAATGAACCGCGAGAGCCGGTCGGCCGCCATGACCACCGCCTTGTAGCCCGCGACAGTGCTCATGGCGGTCAGCGCATCCATCTTCTGAGCTCTGGTGATGCGCGGAATGCTATCCATCGTCAGAGAGGTGATGCCACGATCCCGGATCGTCCGTATGAGCTGGTGGTTTATTGGAGAAGCCGGGTGCAGGAAACAGATGAGCGTGGCATCCTTCCTCAGCATCTCCACCTCATGTCTGGCCTTCACTGGGTTCGGCTGAAGCTCCTTGACTTTGAGGACCAAGTTGGCCTGCTCGAACAACGTTTCCACGTCGTCAGCAATCTCGGCGCCGGCAGCGCGATACTCATCATCGCAATAGAAGGCACCATCGCCGGCACCTGACTCGATGATGACGCGCATTCCCATGTTCACGAATCTCTTGCACGTATCCGGTATCGCCGCCACTCTCCTCTCGCCAGGCGTAAGTTCCTTGATCACTCCCAACACAACTTCTGCTGACATGTCATCCTCCTCTTCTGCAGTAACAAATGCAGTGGATATGCATGCGCACAAGTAGCCACACTCTGCACACGTCTCACAGCTGTGCGCCGGACTCCCGGTATCACAGGAGTCCTCGTCACGGCTATCGACCTGGCTTTACAGCGGTGACCCTAGAACCCTTCTGTCACGCTCTAATCTGATACTCAGCCCCTACTGCGTCGACGAGATTAGTCATACTAGAAAGCAACATGCCGATAGACTAGGAGCCACGCTCGAAGACTCACTGACAATACAGCTCTCAACCATTCCCCCCACAATGATTGCTTTCCTACCCGCTGCACGAGACGACGAAAACTTAGACCGTCTTGTCGCTCTTGGCCGACACTAGCTATCCAGAATTGGAATAGCACCAAAGACACTGCGTATCATTCTCTCCTGCAGTTCATCTCCTGCCGTATGAAATAGCTCCGAAACGGGGGATCACGCTCCCGCAAGGGATTTACGCAACGAATCTACCAAGAGGTGCTTTACAGACGATCTCTCCGTCCTCAGCGACAAGCGTCCCTCTGACAAACGTCTTCACGACACGCCCTTTGGCTCTATAACCTTCGTAGGCGGTATATTCGAGGGCCGTTTTCGCCGACTCAAGGCCAAGCGTCCACTCCTGTGCCGGGTCGACGATGATGATATCGGCATCTGAACCCGGGGTGAGGACTCCCTTCCTCGGGTACATGCCCATAGCTCGCGCAGGATTCTCACAGCACACCTTTGCCAGACGTTCGATGCCAATGCGGCCTTTGCTAACTCCATCCGTCATCATGACTGGAAACACTGAGGCAATGAGCCCCGTGCCCGGTTGCGCATCCCAGATTCCCTTCTCCTTTGAGGCGCGCGGGATCATGCATTGGTCTGACCCAATGATACCAATGGTATCGTCGGCAATCGCGCTCCACAGCAGGCTCTGCATACGTTCATCACGCAACGGAGGAGAGCACTTGGCAAGGGGGCCGAAGGGCGAGTGCTTACTTAGCGCCAGATAGTGCGTGCATGTCTCGGTCCACAAGTTGACTCCCTTGTGCCTAAGGTAGGAGACCGCCTCCAGGCTCTCCTCGGAGGCTATGTGCACGATATAGAGTGGCGACCCAATGTGATACGCAATGAGTCCAGCCGTGAATGCGTGTATTCCCTCGGTCACCGCTGGTCGCGCTTCATCCCACGCCTCAAGGCCGGAGCGACCTTCTGCCCTGAAGCGCTCGATTAGCATGTGTCCAATCTCAGGTTCTTCACAGTGTACGAGTTGTATTGCAGGAGGCCCAACCTTTGCGATGACTTCGGCGGCGCGATAGAAGAAGCCCCAGTGCAGTCCAACTAACCCCATTGCCGCAGCTTCGTCACCAGAATAGCCCATAAGGAACTTGAAGATGTTGAAGCCATCTTTCACAAGCGCAGGTATCTCTTCTATATGACTATCAAAGAAGATAATCGTGTTGAACTTGAAGTCAATAAGAGACGTCTTCTCTGCCGCCTCGCGCAGCTGCCTCAGCGTCGCATGCTGTTCGGAAATCTTGCCCGGAACATGAGGTGTCGATACAACCGTCGTCACTCCAGTCACGGCCGCGCTTAGCGATTCGGATCGAATTGCCTCAGGAAATGGAAGACTGTTGTCTCCCAGACTGTGCAGATGAGTGTGCGGGTCAACTATTCCAGGCAGAACGTAGTTCTCCTGCGCGTCGATTGTTCGCTCAGCTTTGGGCAACAGATCATCAGCACCAACTTGAACGATGCGACCGTTTGCAGCCGCGATTCCACCTCGTACCATGCCCGAAGGGGTTACTACCATGCCATTCTTGATGACCAAATCCACCATTGCACTCCTCCTCTGAGAACGTAATAGAACCCGATGTCAAGCCGTACTTCGTCCACTCATCAGCACCGGCACGCCTGGCAAGGCACCTGTATGCGTCCCATGCTCGATCACCATTTCCCCATTGACCCACACGTATTCAATCCCGATCGGGTATTGCTTTGGTTTCGCAAAGGTTGCGACTCCGCTGACAGTGACCGGGTCAAACACCACAATGTCCGCTTTCATACCGTCTCGCAAGAGGCCTCGATCCGCAAGGCCAAACCGCTGCGCAGGGAACGAAGTCATCTTCCGTATTGCCTGCTCGAGAGACATGATCCGTTCATCTCTTACGATATGACCCAACACCTTCGGGAAAGTGGCGTATGTTCTCGGATTTGGCATCTCGCCAATCAGGAGAGCATCCGAGCAGAACATGTGAGCGGGGTGGGTGATGATAATCTTGACATCCTTCATGTCTCCGCCAAATGTGTAGAACGCTACGCCCAGCTTCTCTTCGACAAGCAAGTCACAAATCGTGTCCCAAGGGTCTTTGACCAGCTTCTGTGCAACAGCTCCAACAGTCAATCCTTCACACCATTTGTTCGCTGGAGTGCTGACCGCACTGATCACCATGCCATCGATACGCCCAAGAATGCCCGACGAACAACCACGCGTGCGCTCCCTGTAGTCCTTGTCTTGCAGCTTCGTCAGCAGAGCGTGAGGGCCGCCTGAGTAGTCCTCTTGCGGGCAGGCGATGTCGAGCATGGTGCTTCCCGCCTCCCATGGATAGGCATCAAACGTCATGTCAACACCGCGCGCCCGCGCATCATCCACGAATTCGAGCATCCGGGAGGTCTGTCCGCGGAGGGCGATGGTGGCGAAGAAGTGAGAGATATGAACGGGACATCCGCTGAGGAGTCCGATCTTCAGCGCCTCGCGGAAGCCGTCGAAGACGGAGTCACCGACGTCATATCGGACATGCGTGACATAGATACCACCGCATTCTCTGACGGTCTTGCAGAGTTGTACCAATTCATGGGTGTCGGCAAAGCTGCCAGGGGGATACTGCAGGCCAGTGGACATGCCGATCGCCCCCTGAGCCATACCTTCACGAATCATGGCCTGCATGCTGGCAATCTCATCCGACGTAGCAGGACGGTTGTCCCAGCCAACGGTTTCCACTCGAAGACAGCTGTTTGGAATCAGATATGCCACATTAGCCGACGTCCGACGGAAGAAGCGCTCAAGATACTGTGGAATCGTACTCCATCCATAATCGAGCTCCGGGTATCCATCCAGGCCGGAGTTTCGGACAAGCATCATCTCGAGGTTTGCCGGTGACAAAGGTGCGTAGCCCAAACCATCCAACCCAATGACCTCGGTAGTCACGCCTTGCCGCAACTTCGGCTCGTTCTTGGGGTCCGCCAACGCGACCAAGCCAGAGTGAGTGTGGACGTCGATGAATCCCGGAGCAACCACCAGCCCCGAAGCGTCAACAGTTGTCCTCGCACTCTGACCGGTCACATCCCCTCGGAACACCGTAATTCGATTGTCGGATATGCCTAGGTCTGCTTTGAATCCGACGTTGCCCGATCCATCAATAATCATTCCTCCGCGAATCAGGTACTCGTACATGGCTGTTCCTCCTAAACTGCCCCAGGCAAGTTGCGGGTTTCAACAGGACAATACTTGGCTTTCCTGGTTGGCATTCGAATACGATCGTCAATTACGACTCTATTCAGGGGGGGTCATTCTGTCAACGGGGCAGTGCAGACTCCGCCATTGTTAGATTGCACGAAATCGAACACAACAAGCCTTCTTGCGTCGGTTACGTTGTTGCGCTACGATAGTCGAGAGGATTGCGGAGTATCGAAGCGGACAATGTTGGACGATTTCAGCCTCGCCCTAATACGGGAACTCGAACAAGACGCCTATCAGGGCCACGGTCAACTCAGTCGCAAGCTAAGCTCTTGCGACGCCACGATAAGAAGGCGAATCCGGCGATTGCTCGAGCAACGTGCGATAAGTATTGTCGCGGTACCCAACATGGTGGCTCTGGGCTGCGACACTATGGGGCTTGTCGGCCTACAAGTCCAACTGCAGCATCGTCCGGATATTGTAAGGTCCCTCACGGCAAATCCGAGTGTCAGATACGTGGCTGGCGTCACTGGGCGTTATGACTTCATGGTTATCGCAGCCCATCGTTCACGAGCAGAGTTGGGCGCGTTCATCGAAGAGCTATCCTCCACGCCTGGAGTGACAACCATCGAGACGTTTGTGCAATTCAACGTCTTTCTGAGTCGGCCGTGGTCTTTGGACGTCGCAGCAATTCCCACCCAAACACAAGTGCAACCTTAGCAACTACTGACCTTTCCCCCGGAAGCGTAGGCGGTGTGAATCGCAGTCCTCTCCCAGACTCACGAAGACAGCGGGATTATCGTGATCTACAATGCACACTGACCTGACGGTGTCATTCACAGTGCTCACATAACTCCCGTTATGCCATCACAACGTTGACCAAGTTGCAGACGACTAGGGAGGGGGTGGACGACTTCTCGATTATCACGCCACTCGTCAGGGTGGGTGGCCTTTGCCCTATCACTCGCATTCAATCAACCCGCCAGTTCGATACGCGCTGCTGCATAACTGAACGCATGTGAACTGCAGGGACCAAGCGTGACATGGATGCGCAAGGGGCATCCTCCGCGTACTCCGAAGTCACGGAAGGTGCCGAAGGCGATGTGCATCTCCAGTAG
>Ga0351897_1085_pt1 | contig 19038 bp, 19 predicted proteins | sample BONcelHT113001C4_FD_206876 | JGI IMG/M metagenome (GOLD analysis project Ga0351897, IMG submission 206876) | Enriched cells from coal bed in the Powder River Basin, Montana, United States - BONCAT cells T11 rep1 HSBNCT.T11.300.1.C4 ... | reverse complement strand
ACTGCCATATGGATGCTTTCGCAACACTTGGTGATGCAGTCATCGAACTTGTTATCCTGACCAGACTTGTTCATGCCGGGGGCAAGGATAAAGGTGACATATCTGTTCAAAAAATGGATCTTGTCAATATGTCAGTTCTACGCAGAATAGCAGAAGATATGTCACTAAGTTCTTATGTCCACTGGGGAAATGGTGAGAGACGTATGCACATCTGGACATCAGGCAGGGTCCTTGCTGAATGTTTAGAGGCTTTAATAGGGGCAGTATATCTTGATGGAGGGCTGCCCGCTGCCGAAAAAGTTTTAGATACATTATCCTTCCCTCCTCCTCAACTGGAAAAGAACAAACCGGTTACATAAAACAGATATAGCAGCCAGTTTAAATTGCACTGACAATACCTTGTAAGGAGAAAATTATAATGGATAAAAGCCAGAAACGATGGATCTATATCTCTCTTGGAATAAGCGCTATTATTCTGGCTCTCATGGTTGGTTCTACATTCAATGAAGAGACATTGACCTATTTAGCTCATATGAATATTTTTTTCCTGATCCTTGCATTAGGTCTTCGCTTTATATCCTTTGCACTCTGGGCTCTTCGTATTCAGAAGATGTCCTTTTCTCTTGGATATAAGGTCCCCTATTCTCATTGTTATAATATGGTAGTTGCCAACCTTCTTGTTGGAGCGCTTACGCCAGGCCAGGCCGGAGGAGAACCAGTTCGGATACATGAGCTCTATAAAGCGAAAATGTCAGTTGGGGATGCAACTGCAGTAGTAATTATGGAGCGGGTTCTTGATGCTATCATGCTTGTTGCCCTCAGTGTCTGCACCCTGCTCATTATGGGAAGCGTAATCTGGACTCTTTCCAGCGGAATTATTTTCATAATCTTTTTCTCCCTTTCTATTCTGATTCTATTTGTGGTTCTCTTATTATACGCGGTTCGATATCCGGAACCTGCAAAACGAATGGTTATGCGGTTTCTTCATTGGGTAGAAATTAAGATGAAACGCCCTTCAATTCAGAAAATTATATCAAGCACAGATGTAGAGTTTGATAATTTTTGTTCAGGAATTAATGCTTTTGCTAAACACGGGAAAGCCGGTTTTGTCTGGGGTTCTGTATGCACGATTCTCTTCTGGTTCTCTGAATTTGTTGTTGCATCAGTCATTTTAATGGGACTTGGACTTCCCCCCTCTGTTTCTGAGTCTATGCTTGCCCAGATAATCATTGCCCTGGTGAGTATGATTCCCCTGACACCCGGAGCATCCGGGGTTGCAGAACTCTCCGCTGCCTCATTATATGCTCTCTTTGTTCCTACTGCAGTATTGGGAATTTTTATTCTTCTGTGGCGTCTTATTATGTTTTATCTTAATATTGTATTCGGGCTCATTGCAACGATGTTTATCTTTAAAAGAGAGATAATGAAATAATATTTTTTTGCAGTCCAGAAAAAAAAGAATCAGATATTGTCTTAGTAATAAGATCAAGCCAGAAGTCTAAGTAACAGTGCTTTCTGGACATGGAGCCGGTTTTCAGCCTGGTCCCATACAACACTCTGATTGCTGTCAATGACATCATCAGTAATTTCATATCCGCGATGAGCCGGAAGACAGTGCATCACAATTGCACCGGGACGTGCATGTGCTAATAGTTCTTTATTAACCTGATATCTGGCAAATATCTTTTCTCTCTCCCGTGTCTCTTCTTCATGGCCCATTGAGACCCAGGTGTCAGTCATAACGACATCAGCATCTTTAACCGCTACCAGTGGATCTTCACCAAGATCTATTACTGCACCTTGTTCGCGTGCAGTTTTGATGTAGGAATCTGACGGTTGATATCCGGCAGGACATGCAATTCTAATCTCCATCCCGGTAAGGATTGCACTCAGGATAAGTGAATTACAGACATTATTTCCATCACCTACCCAGGCTACCTTCACTTTCTCGGTGCGGTGAAGTTGCTCTACAATGGTCATAATATCTGCAAGTATCTGACATGGATGCTCTTTATCAGAGAGACCGTTAATGACCGGGATGTCGCCATGTGCCGCAAGTTCAATTATTGCCTGGTGAGAATTTGCCCGAATCATTATTGCCGATACAAATCGCGACATCACTCGTGCAGTATCCTTGATAGCTTCTCCTCTTCCAAGCTGCATATCTTTAGGATTTAAGAACAGAGCATGCCCACCCAGTTCATACATTCCCACTTCAAACGAGATCCTTGTTCTGGTTGAAGACTTTTCAAATATCATTCCAAGAGTCTTTTGTGAGAGATGAGGAGGAAATACTCCAACTTTTCGCTCTTCTTTCAGTCTGCAGGCAGTACCGATAAGTTCAGAGAGCTCATCACGGGAGATATCAAGAATTGAGATAAAATCCTTCTTCATCGAAGCTCCTGCATGTGTTTTATACGTTTGTTGAGGACTTCTTCGGTTCCAACATCTCTGCGATGACGCACCGGCCCTTCTACTGCTGCAGATGCAGTTTCAGCAATCTGTTCAGCCTGCTTGAGGGTATCTCCAATACCAACATATGCCATCGTCCGGGATGACTGGGTAATGAGTCGATCATCATCTGCAATTACTGATGCGTAATAGAGCAGAGCAGTACCCGATTCTCCTTTTCGGATATACTTACCACTTTGAGGTGCATCAGGATACCCTTCAGGAACAATATATTTGCAGACTGTCGCCTTATTATCAAAGGTGATAATTGTAGTATCAAGGCATCCGGAAGTAATTCCTTTTACAATATCGCCCATATCTGAACTGAGCAGGCTGAGGACGTTCATTGCTTCCGGATCCCCAAACCGTGCATTAAATTCGATGACCATCGGACCTTTGGCGGTGTTCATAAACTGCCCGTATAATATTCCGCAATATGGTGTTCCTTCGGATGCAAGAGCCTTGACTACCAGATTCATTATTGAAAGAGCCTGATCATACTCCTCTTCGGTTACAAACGGCATCCGGTGATCTGCTAATGTATATGAACCCATACCTCCGGTGTTCGGACCAGTATCTCCTTCAAAAGCCCGTTTATGATCCTGAACAAGAGGCATCGGAATTAGATGAGTGCCATCGACAAATGCCTGAAGAGTAAATTCTTCTCCGATAAACCGCTCTTCAATGACCACTTCCCCATTAATCTCCCGAACATAAGTGCAGGCACCATCCAGGTCCACATGCTCCCCCATGATTCGAACACCTTTTCCTCCGGTCAGACCAATAGGTTTAATTGCATATTCTTTATCGGTGGTCTTAAGAAAAGCAATTGCTTTTTCAGTATCCCGAAAAATGTAATACTCTGGCAGACCGGGAATTGAGTGACGCTTCATCAGGTCACGGCAGAATGCTTTATCAGTCTCTATACGAGCAGCTGCTTTTACAGGACCAACACATTTGACACCTTGTGATTCAAGCAGGTCCACAATTCCTGCTTCAAGAGGTGCTTCGGGTCCGATAAATGCATAATCAATGTTATGAGTGCTGCAGAATGTGGCTATCTCCTGTACCGCAGTTTCACGGATTATCAGGTGATCAGCAGACAGGCTGGCGATTCCGGGATTAAGCCTGGACATCGCTGCATATACGACAACACCACGACTTTTTGCCAGTGCCTGCGCTATCGCATGCTCTCTGCCGCCACTTCCTACAACGAGAACTTTCATAGTAATCATTTCTCTGTATCAGGTAATATGCATGCTCTTTTCTGAATAATTATTATTCAGCGGGTTTTGCCGTAGCAACAAATTATCATTCATTCTATCAGATCATGCATTTATGAAATGGGTATATCCTGCATGTATCGAGAAGTCAGATACTCTGTCTGGTGAATATCTATCAGTGAACAGTTATTATACTGACGATCTCAATAATTCTTTTTTTTACTTTTCAGATAAAAAACAGAAGATAGAACATCAACATGACCTTGATGAATCAGGCTGATTCTTTATTTCTGAATTATTTAGGGACAATATCGTTCATACGAATCAGGGGAATTAATCTTATTCCAGCGTTAGCTAACGTTTCTATCGCTCCTTCATCTCGATCTACAACAGAAATTATGGTGTCGATATTTCCTCCGGCTTCTCTGATCTGTTCTACGCCATATAGGGCAGAACCACCAGAAGTAGTCACATCTTCTATCATCAGGGCCTTCTTTCCCTTGATAGCGCCGATAATTACAGAGGATAGTCCGTGTTCTTTTTTTTCTTTCCTAATGATAATATAAGGTTTTTTCGTTTGCAGGGAGGCTGCAACTGCAAGGGGAACTCCTCCTACTGCAACACCCGCAGCAATGTCCCAGTCAATATCCAGATTAGCAATTGATTCGGCCACTGCCTTTAATATATCCGGTTCAGTCATCGCCTGTTTGATATCAATATACACTGAACTCTTTTTTCCTGATGCAAGGGTAAAATCCCCAAATCTGATAGCCTGCGCATCAATAAGCATCTGTTGAACAGTATTATTTACCATGGTACTTCTTTCACTCCAATTTTATATCCAATGATGTTTACTACCCGGTGCAGAATCGGCGTGATTATGAGAATCGTAATTATTACCGGCAATGTCAGATATGCACCTGCAAAAGACGGACTTCCAATAATGAGGAAGATAAATGCCCCAATGACAAAGTCATACTGGTCAATTACCGGCCACTTTCCTCCCCTTCCAATTCCTACACGCCTTTTAAAGAAACTTTTTATCATATCCCCGGCTAAGGCACCAGTTGCAAGAAGGACAATAACCCAGGGATTTAACTGAGGAAGCACTGATAAGGGGGGATAACTCTGCGCGAATAACTGGATTCCACCAACGAGACACCCACATAAAACACCGCCTATAAATCCTCTTATTGTTTTTCCATCGCCAAGCAGTCTACGTCCATCAGACCAGTAGCGCCCGCCATCAATGGGGGTACCTCCACCAACTGCTGCTGCTGCAGAATTGGGAACATATGCAGGGAGCATCACCCAGAATGCTGATGCTACCACTATCAGGAGATCGAAGATTATAGATGTTCACTCCTGAATACATATAAGGGTCCAATCTGCATAAATAACAGATACAAACGTTCGTCTAATGGGGAAAAATTTAGTGGCGGGTGATACAATTCTTCTGAAACAGACTAAAAGTCTCTGTCCTGTTTGTAAAAAAGTTTTAGATGCTGAAATTATTGATAAAGAAGGGCAGGTATATATTGAGAGAACCTGCCCTGATCATGGCCATTTCTCCTATCTTTACTGGAGTGACAGTGAGATGTACCGGCGCTTTGATGCATTTGACCGCAAGGGCACCGGAGTTGAAAATCCGCAAATCGTAACCTCTACCCGCAACTGTCCATCAGACTGCGGAATATGTAACCATCACCGCTCAACCACACTCCTGGCAAATATCGATCTTACCAACAGGTGCAACCTGAATTGCGCATTCTGTTTTGCTAACGCTCGTGCCTGCGGATATATCTATGAACCTACATTTGAGCAGATTCGGGGGATGCTTGAAATGCTTCGTGCAGAAAAACCCAACCCTGCTCCTGCGGTTCAGTTTGCCGGTGGAGAGCCGACAATGCGCGATGATCTCTATGATATCATCAAGATGGCAAAGGAGATGGGTTTTCCCCAGGTGCAACTGGCAACAAACGGACTACTCCTTGCAAAAGATCCGAATATGGCTAAAACGCTCAAAGAGATAGGTCTTCAGACGGTTTATCTGCACTTTGACGGGATCACAAAAGAGACAAACTCCAAACTTGCGCAGGACTTAAAAGCAATAGAAAACTGTAAAAATGTCAGACTTGGTATTGTCCTGGTTCCAACAATCATCAACACCATAAATGATCACGAAGTCGGGGGAATTATCCGGTTTGCTGCTGAAAATATTTCAATTATCAGAGGAATCAATTTTCAGCCGGTTTCTTTTACCGGCGCAGCCAGTCCTGAAGAGATTATCCGTGAGCGGATCACTATCCCTGAGCTTCTTGCCAAAATTGAAGAGCAGACGAATGGTGACATACTTCAATCAGATTTCTATCCGGTTCCCTGTGTTCTTCCAGTATCTGAATTTGTAGAGGCGTACACCGGCAGAACCCAGATTAAATTTACTGCTCACCAGCATTGTGGTGCAGCTACCTATGCTTTTGCCAGGGAAGAAGGCCTCGTCCCAATTAACCGGTTAGTGGATGTAGATTCATTTTTCCAATCAATTGAGGAGCTAAACCGAAGAATTGAGACAGGCAGTTCACTTACAAAAAAGATGATTGCAATATCAGGGCTTCGTGAATTCTATAATAAAGTGAAAAAGGAAGAGACAAATTCAGGTCTTGATGTCTGGAAGATTCTAGGAAAGACCCTTATTACCCATAATTTTGAAGCGCTTCGCTCATTTCATTGGAATGCCCTGTTTATTGGTACCATGCATTTCATGGATAACTATAACTATGATATAGATCGGGTAAACCGGTGCTGCATCCATTATGCAACCCCTGATGGAAGGCTTATCCCATTCTGTTCTTATAACAGCGGTCCGGTCTATCGTGAACAGGTGTGGAAAAAATACAGCCAGCCGATTGAGAAATAACCGGTAATTTTCTCATGATTACAATAATTCCAAAGCCAACAGATATTCCGTCTGATAATTCAACCCGTCAGGTCATGGATGAACTTGACCGGATGGGCGAACCATACCGGGCTGTATTTCTGGAAGGGATAGACCCATTTTCATCAGATATGCAGGGAGAGACCATATGGGCCTGTGGAATCAGACAAAACGGTCATAATTTTGAGACACTGCTGGCTCTTTCACTTCATAACCAGGTGATTAATACACCTGAATCTATTGTAACCTGCGCAAGTAAGGTTATGACTTCCGCTCTTTTGTATAAGAATGGAGTGCCAACACCAAACACTTTTTTTACCGAATCACGTCATCTTGCCGGAGAATTTATACAGGCACATGGTAAGGCGGTTTACAAGCCAGTATATGGATTTGACGGAGTAGGCATTACGCTGGTAGAATCAGAAGAGCAACTTGGAAATCCTCCCTATTATCTTCAGGAATATATTCCAAATGATCGTGATTTCCGGGTTTTTGTCATTGATGGCACTGCAGTAGGTGCAATAATGAGAGTATCTGACAGCCTGACTCACAATATCCACCAGGGAGGTTGTGGAAAAGCTGTTGATATAGATCCTGATATGGCTGTTATTGCAGCGCGTGCAGCAGAAGCAGTTGGTGTTGATTATGGTGGAGTAGATCTACTTATCCATGAGAATTCATATTCAGTCCTAGAAGTAAACGGGACGCCAAACTGGCACTGTATGCAGGCGCCTATCCCAAAACTTCTAGCTTCATATCTTTCGCAGCAAAGTAAACTATCAAAAAAATAATCCAACCCTTTTAATCAATCTCCGTATTCTATCTCACGAAGTGCTTTTTCTGCAAGTTCCTGCATTCGGGCAGACATCCGATCTGTCGAAGGGTTTTCCATATCTTTCATTGCTTTCGCGATAGCATTCCCTAATACGAATATCGCGTATTTATGCTCTACTTTACTCCGATGCACATGTGCAGGAGTTATCCGAAGTGATTCATATTCAATAAAGTCTGAATCCGGACATATCTGGATAAGATAATCCTTTACATCAATGAGCATCTGATGGAGTGAGATTAGTTCCTCTTTATGCACCCGTTCACTCCTCTATTACTCATTTGCTGGAAAAATATAAAAAAATGAGCCGTCTTTTTTTAATTATCTGAAGGGAATAAGCCTGAGAGAAGCCGGCCTTCGGACAATTCCGGTAAATGCAGGAGCAGCAAGATACCTGATACCAAGAAGTACGAGTTGATCAAGGAGTTTCTGATTTACTTCCTGGTCAATTACGACTCCCTGATATGGTTGTGTTTCTTCAAAAGAGGTTTCTTCCATCTGCGATACCGGTATCTCTAGTGCTACTTCTCCTTCGTTTGAAAGCATTCGGATGACTCCGCGCTGACGAACTTCACTAATATGATTGAAAACTGATCTCGGCCGATAGGGAAGGTCTGTTCCTTTTTCGGAAGATTCTTCATACAAAGGACTGCCTTCACACTGGTTTGACATAGAATCTGAAGATTCAGGTGAAGGTAATTCAATCTGTGAAGGAATTTCAGTTTTTAAAGGTTCTGGTTCACTTTGAGTGTATGATTTTTCAATACCATTATGATGATTTCTTTTATTTTCAGCTTTTGCTTCCTGCCCGCGCCCTGAAAGATATTCTGATACCCGGTCTTCAAGGACATAATCAATAGGTACTTTATTCCGGAGCGCTTTTACAATCTCCTTGCGAGATAAGTCTTCAACAGATTCACCACGCGGAGGATATGCAACAAAATCAATGTCGGTAACCTCTAAAAGTTCGCGAAGAATGAGATCGCCACCCCGGTCACCATCAAGAAATGCAGTTGCAGTCTTTTTACGACACATTGATATGATAGTTTCCGGAACGCTAGTGCCCTCAACGGCAATCGCATTTTTAATTCCTGCTCGAAGAAGATTAATGACGTCAGCCCTTCCCTCAACTACGATGATAGCATCTGAATTCAGGACATTAGGTCCGGCCGGGACATTATCAGGTCCGATAGTTTCTATCTTTTCTATCCGCTGACTCTCTCTGACCGCATCAATCAGCGAGTCAGGATCGATTCCCGGTTCATCAAATTCCAGCAGAAGTGATTTAGCACGTTCAATAATCTGGTTTCGTTTTGTTACCCTGATGTCCTCTATGTTCTGAACTGATACCTGAGAGGTACATGGACCAACTCGCGATATCGTCTCCATAGATGCCGCAAGGATAGCCGTTTCTGCCCGGTCAAGAGATGTGGGCACAAGTATCTCACCAAAAGACTTCCCCTGACGACTGATGATCTTTACATCAATTCGACCGAGCCGACCCTGCCGCTGCAGTTCACGCAGTTCCATATCCGACCCGAGCAGCCCTTCAATCTGCCCGAAAATAGCACCGACTACATCAGACCGTTCAACCACCCCGTCTGTCTGAACGGAAAGATGAATCCGGTACTTCGTAGTCTCCTGCTCATACAATCCCACTCACTCCGTGAATAATAGTAATTAGCATAGTTATGGCAACATCATCTCTCACAAAGTATTTAATACATGCGGAATTGAATCAATGAAAACCATAACTGAGTCAACATTTAACCAGGAATACGTGAGGCAAGAAGAGTAATTACTGACTCAGGATTCAGCGCTTCAATGAAGACTCTCTTATGAGATGAAGTCTGACCGCCTACGATTTGTACGGAGGTTTTTGGAACCTGCAGCGTGTCTGCAATCAGATAAACGATTGCCTTATTCGCTTTTCCTTCAATTGCGTGAGCTTTCACCTGAATTTCAACAGCCTGACGCCAGATATTATAGCCGGATGGAAATCGTTCGATCTTACAGCCTGCTGATACTTCAATAGTAACAATCGTGCCATTATGCGTTTGAATTATCGCTGGCCTAATAATATCAGGGGTTAGCATAAGAATGTGAGATTAATAAGAGTTGTCGCCCGGCATTAACAAATGGTGTTCATCAGTAGCTTTTGCCTTACTTCACCCATTAAACGCCCTCTGCCAGGCGGTGCCGTAATATGTACCATTTCCGGGTTGTCCCATGGATCATCTCATGAGTCTTCATCTGATCTCCCGGGGACCTAAGGAAATGAGGAAGGCACACCACAATATTCATGCTCTGTGGTAATAACCTCTTCCCTGTAACCATACCGGATTGCCCTTATTAAATTCTCCCAGTTCATAAGATACCCGACCGCCCAGGACTACAATTTCGGGAAATACAGCTGTTTTTCCTTCAAATGGAGTCCATCCTGCTTTGGAATATAAATTTTCAGCCACAATAACTTCGGTTTCCTGTGGGTATACTGAAAAATCTGCACGCATCCCTTTTTGGTACCCTGCAGGAGGAATATTAAGAATACTTGATGGGGCTCTTGATGTTTTCTGAATTACACTTTCAAGTGACCATGTACCCTTTAAGACTTCGGCCATAAGCAGAGGGATCATGGTCTGTACTCCGGGGATACCGGAAGGCGCATGATCAAATGGTTCCTGTTTCTCTTTTTGCGTATGTGGGGCATGGTCTGATCCAATGACATCAATCTTGTCCCACGAACTCATAAGACGTCGTCGTTCTGATTCAGATCGGATCGGAGGATTTACTTTAGCATATGTTTCTTCACTTTCAAAGTCCTCACATGCAAGGAAGAGATGATGAGGTGTAACTTCTATTGTCCCAATCTGATGTGATACAATTTCTGCCATGGTATCTGCAGATGAAATATGGCAGAAGTGAATCTGTGTTCCCTCCGGAGCAATCTGTTTAATCATTTTTACCGCTTCAAGTTCGCCTGACGCCGGACGAAGACGGGTATGAGTTATAAGATCTGTATCTTCTCCCTGACTGACCACCTCGGCATGGATAGTTACAAGCCCTTCAATCTTTTTGATTCTGCAGAGTGCTTTCTGTAGATCTTCGCGGGTAAGTTCCTCACCATAACTTGAAGGGCCGGCAAACGTCTCACCAAAAGCCATAGCACCCGCTTGTGCCATCCCTTCAAGATCAGCATCCGGGGTGACGCCAGCATTTATACCAAAGTGACAATAGGTCTGTCCGGATGCTAATCGTATCCGTTCTCTTAACAGCGCAGGAGTAGTAACCGTGGGGATGGTGTTGGGCTGATCAACTACTACGGTCACTCCTCCGGCAAGAGCACCCATAGTCCCTGTCTTCCAGTCTTCTTTCCTGGACTGGGGACCATCCCTCATATGGACATGCATATCAACTCCGGCTGGAAGTACATACTTATCAGAACACCTAATTTTTCTATCCGCCTGACCAGATGCACCAATATGTCGGACTACCCCATCTGACAGAGTAATATCAGCAATTCGACCTCCCGGAATCAGTACATCTAATAGCACCGTCACTTCATGCACGGGATTCATAATACATATCTGAAAGCTATAGATGTTAGAACCGATCTCTGCAAAGAGTTCTGTTACAAAAAAGAAGAGGTTATAATACCCGGCGTTTCTTCCAGCGCTGATAAATGAAGTATGAAATTCCACCCAGAATAATCAGGGGAAGAAGTGTCAGTATAAACACAATGATCCAGACTAACGTTTCAACAAATCCGGTGAATCCCTCACTAATAACCGATGCAACAGAGTGGCCGGTGGCTGTCACAACCTGCGCAGGTTCTGACAAACTGATTTTTATGGTAGAGAATGAGACACGGCTGTCAATATATTTCATTCGTCCTGTTATCCGGTCAAGTTCAACCTGAACCCTTTCAATCTCCCGTTGAACCTCCAATATTTCTGAAACGTTAATTGCCTTTGTTAAAATCCGGTTGTACTGTTCAAGTTGATTTGATAAAGCCTTCTTCTGGGCTACCAGGTCAACGTATTCTTCAGATACATCATCTGAAGTCACGCTACTGCTGATAACCTTACCTATGGCACTCACTTTCTCAAGAGTAATTTCAAAGGAGGAAGAAGGAACCTGGATAGTAACCGAACCACTATACTGATTATTCTGTCCTACAGTCACAGATGATGACTGGATAAGCCCTTCATTTGCTTGTGCAATCTTTTCAATTTCATGGGTAGTAGTTGGTACATCAGATACCTCCAGACGCAAGGATGCAGTTTTGATAATTTTTTGATCCAGCCTTGTATCAGATGGATCTTCCGGCGATGAAGATCGTGCTGATTTCTCCAGATATGAATCAGCAACCCCTTGCGTTGGGGCAGATGCCGACACAGAGTCATACTTATCTGCCTCACCTGAAAAGCTCTCATACACTGCATAAGGTTCCTGCACTTTTTCAAGCCCTGTACATCCGCAGACCAAAATGAGAGAGAGTAGAAGACAATAGATCAAAGCCTTTGATTTCATAGGCATTAATTAGCCGACAACTATAAAAGAAAATTGTTAAGTAAAAAAATAATTGAGGTTATTTTAACCCCTTCAGATAAATCCGGGATGATTATCTGACAACAATTGTTGAGATAGTAGCATGGGTAACCAGATAAGTACTAACGCTGCCAAGAAGAATACGCTGTCCAAGGCCTTTTCCGGTTGACCCAGCCGCGATGAGACTTGCATCTATCTCTTCAGCAGCTTTTAGTATTTCACTGCGCGGGTCACCCATTCGAACAAGCATCGTTATCTGAACATTCTGGTCTTTCCCGATATTGGCTACCCGTTCAGTAACCTGCTCCCGCTCCTCAGAAATAATCCGATCTCGTATCTCATGGAGCGTTGATATTCCTTCATATCCGGCAGCTCCTTCAATGGTTGCATATTTAGCCGGAGAAATCACATATACTGCGTAAAAGTCTGTTTGCTCAGTATTTAGGAAGGATAGCACTTTCAATAATGCAGTATCAGATTCCGGGGAGCCGTCCACCGCAACAAGTACCTTCTTGTTCATAGTATGTGATTATGATTTTCGCACATTTTTAATTTGTCTGCACCAATAAATTTTATAGTTGTTTGGGGAGGATTATCTGAAGGTCAGAAAGTAGTACATTTCCCTCTCCGATAAGGACAATATATGCAGTATCTCCCTCAGGGTACTGTTCATTGAGCATAAGTTCAGTGCATGCCCCCTCTTTTATCTGTCCGGTTGCATAGAGGAAACTGCTGGATGGATCTTCTTTAATTGCGCGGATATCCAGAGTGCCACTCCTGATAACTCTTCCCTGGATGCATACCTTGGTCAGACGCCCTTTCCATTCTGGCATCTGAATTTTTATATCATCAAAGAGGTCGCCGAGAGAATCACTAATGGTTTTGTTGGTTATATTGATCTCATTTGTCCAATCTTTCAGACTTTGATTTGACTGATCGAGTTCTGGAGAACCCCGTAAAATTTCCTGAAAGGATCGATCAGGAAAGAGATCACTTACTTTTCCAGTGACGGTTGATAGATCTCTGAGGTCTCCAAGATATGCTGCTTTGACTTTTTGAACAGTTCCATACGGTATCTGTACCCCAGAGAAGGGATCTGATACCATGCAAATCCCTTCTTCGGGATACAAGTAAAAATTAAATGTCCAGTCTTTTATTCCGGTTTCAAATGAGATGTCTTTGCCAGTAGTATTTAGAGCAAAAGGTGTACCATCCCAATCTGCTATGAGCCCGGATGCATCTGCTGCAAAAACCCGTGTTCCTGAAATTCGTTCAGGAATAATATAGGTTGAATCCCCTTCGGGGGTATCTCCCAGATATATAATTCCGGTATGTTGGGAAATCATATCAGTAATTATCCGGTTAAAAAAGGATTGTGCAAAAAGATTGGCGTCATTTTTACTCCTTGCAGTATAGATAAAATCAGTAAGAATCCCGGGACGGTCAGCATAACGAGCTCCATTACTTGTTAAAATAGATATAATTTCTGAATCTGATGATGATGTAGCAGAAATATTATGTAAAATTCCTGCTTGTGCAAGAACTGCAGTACCATTTCCAAGAGATCCGATGAGGTGCCCTTTGTCATGCCATTGTGCAATAAAGGAAAGAAGACCTGGATCGTCTGATAGTTCCTGATATCCATCTCCGCCAATTATTACCAGCCCGATATCAGGTTTTTCATAATAATTTAAGGGAACATTATAGAGAGCGGTAGTATCCGGTGCATCAGGGAACAGTAAATTACTTTGATCCGTTAACGTAATTAACTCGTACGGGAGGCGGAGATCATCTGCAGTTTTTTCTATTATTGTTAATGATTCAGAGTCATACCCCTGTGATGGGATAACTATCAGAACAAGGGGCTCTTCGTTTTGTGTCTCTGCGCTCCCAAAGGGAATAAATATTCCGGTAATCAGAAGAGCACAGATAATGACCCCATATATGTTCAGTTTTATCTCTAATACATCACGATACATCATTTCAATCAATTATTATCTATGGTGCTCATGCATATCTGGTGATCGATAGATCTGAGAAACTCTCAAATTTACCCTATCCTGTTGAGAATGTAATGGCAATATTTCAATAAGATTGAAGACAGATTTCTCATCTATGAGGTGGTCTTTATGGCTTGTTCTGATCTGTCTTCTTTCAGTTGTATCATTCGCTTGTGCAAATCCGCAACTGAACCTTAATGAGAATAAAACTCTCATTGCCATCTATATGGTTGGATCTGATCTTGAATCTCTTGATGGTTGTGCTACCGATGATATCGGAGAGATGCTTGAAGGTATACCTGATTCTTATATCGACACTGATATTTCAACTCCTCAGGACGGATATGATCTCCTCATCGCGTATGGGGGCGCCCTGAAAATGGGATGGAAGGGAATGACAATTGCCAACCTTGATGACATCAATTCTGATTATCAAAATGGAATAATCGGAGATGAGGAAAAGTTCAGATTTCAGGATAATCGGATTAATATGGGGTCAGAAGAGGGATTGAATAGGTTTATTCAGTATATTGAAGATCAGGATTCCTATAAACGCTATGTGCTATTTTTCTGGGACCATGGAGATAGTTATGCAGGGGTTTGTTTTGATGAAAATTATGACATGGATCCACTAGACCTTCTTGAATTACGATCTGTGCTTTCTTCATCAACTATTCACTGGGACCTTATCGGAATGGATGCGTGCCTGATGGGAAGTTATGAGGTAGCCCGGTCGGTTGAAGGATTCGCAAATTATTTGATGGTTTCTGAAGAAGCCGAACCAGGTCATGGATGGAGTTATACTCTTCCGTTTTATTTACTTTCATTATCACCTGAAATGAGCATTGCGGATTGGGGTAAAATATGGATTGATGAATATATGGACAACCCGACCCATGATAAAAATAAAAAGACCCTTGCACTTATTGATCTTAACCAGATTCATACCATTGAAGAAGGTCTTTCCGGCCTTTCCCTTCTGTTGAATCAGACAATCACTGATATGAGGACGTATAATGGGGTTGGTGTTTCAATATCCGGATCTCAGCGTTATGGGTATGATCCCAGGATGGATCAGGAACGCTCTATTGATCTCTTTGATCTCACACTCCATCTGGATCAGGTTGTTCCGGAGGGAGCTTCTTATCTATCTTCTATCAGGAGGGCCATATCAGAGTCGGTAGTATATGAGCGAAATGATGGTTCAAGGCCAGGATCGAATGGTGTTTCCATTTTTTCACCCCGGACAAAACAACTTTATGATTTTGAATATGTATCAAAAACTGCCCCGTTGAATGCTGAATGGGAAGAGTTTATTACCCGGTATATGACGTTTATTAGTCAGGATGACAGAAAACCAGTTATTTCCTCAATCGGGGATGGAAAATACCGTATAACCGATGATCAGGGTTTAGCATATGTCCGGATCGATACCGACTGGATGCCAGATATTTTAAACCTCTCGCATTCATACGGCCTGAAATCTGAACCAGTATACTCGTCCGAACCAGATATTTATATTCCTGCCCCTGATGATCAGACATTCTATATTCGTGATACGGTATCAGGGGAGATGGTCCCATTCTTCCATTCCTACATAGGGGTTGATAATCAGGGGTTTGAGAATTATTTCGGCTATATTCAGATCATCAGATCAGGCAGAACCAAGGAGGCGGTAATAAATCCAATTAGAAATCCGGATACAAATGAGATGACATTTGCGTTATATCCTTATGAACTGATGGAAGACGGGCAGATGTTATTTTCAAAAGTGCCTGCTCTTTTGAAACCCGGTGATAGTATCGTCCCAAAGATTGTAGAGCGCTTTCTTGGATCCGATGACCCCCGGTGGCAGTACTCCCCCTATACCACTCTAATGGTTCAGGGTGATGTGGAAATTGTCAGAGACAGACTGCCCTATGGCTCATATTATTCGACTCTGACCGCATCGGATTATAATGGTAATTTTGCGATGGAAATTATTGGAACCTTACGTTTTCCAAATAATTCAAGTGTAGTATCAACGGAATTACCTGAGTAATCAGGTATTTCCAATTGCTTTGTTAAAGGCCTTATTCATGTCTTCAACTGATTGAGATGAGAGTTCATCTGCCGCGTTGTCATAGGTGATTCTGAATGGAACAGTCCTGTATTTTTGAGTGGTTTCATCATCATCACTACTTTCAGGAGGATTTTCTTCAGAAACGTGTAGTTGTGCTCCTTCTTCAACTCCCATGAGATATGTCATAAAGAAGTCTTCTTCTCCATGAGCATAGGTGACCATCAGGTAAGAGCCTGGCTCAGGATTATCAATAATTAGCATCTCAGCAATCCAGTTATCTACTCCAGTATCCCAGCAATTTGTACAATCAGAGGTTGATGAGTAGTTAAATGTATTATACGAATCAGGGAGAGTTGTTCCTTTCTGAATGAAAATATCAAGATCAGTTCCATACGCAGACTCACAGATAAAAATTATCCGTGATAATCCGGAAGGAATGAGAATTTCACGCACTGAGTAGTCATTACTTTTTATCGTGCCCATGTCAATATTTTCGCGATATACATACTGGATATAAGCTTCTGCAATACCACTTGTATGCGCTGTAGTCAGCATAGTAGTATATTCTCCCGGGTTAATCATCAGATACCCGCTTGATAAATTCTGCACAGTAATGACTTCGGGAACTGAAGAAGTTGAAGAGTTATATTCGGATAATTCCGGAAATACTTCTGTACCTGCAGATGCAAAGAGGTCAATATCTGAACTGTTTTGTGCTGGTCCCCATCCAAATATCCTGAAAAATCCAGTACTTGAATCTCTGATATCAGTTGAAATGATGAATGGCTGGTCTGGAGATACATATCCGGTCAGTGTATCTGAATACACCGGACGAAAACTCATATTATCAGGAATAAAAGATTTTGCTCCAACATGAGGTGAGATAAGAGTAATACAGATGACTGCAACCCCTACAATTTGTATGAGTCTTATCAGATCAGATAAAGACCAGGAGAGATAGTATTTCATACTTCATAATATGTCATATCTGATATCAATTTTTGCGATTCAATATGACAGAACACATATCTCTTATTGGGTATCATGGAATCCATCTGACAAACCTCATCTGGTCAGACTGACATACCTATATTCTTAGCAAATGTCTGTTAATTTTATCGATCTATTTCTTCATCTGGATAAATCTCTGTCAGATATGGCTGTCGAACTGGGACTTTTGATATACCTTGTTCTGTTCATCATTATCTTTTGTGAAACCGGTCTTGTGGTAACCCCCTTCCTCCCTGGCGACTCATTGTTGTTCATTGCTGGTGCACTTGCCGGGACCGGGGTTCTTAATCTGCCGGTTTTGCTCGTGGTTATTGTGTCTGCTGCGATAATCGGAGATACGGTAAATTTCTGGATCGGGAGATATGCAGGTGCCCGGATTCTGGAGGGGCGTTTATCAGGATTTGTAAAAGGTGAATGGATCGGATATACCCGATCATTTTTTGCCCGGTATGGAGGAGCTACTATTGTTGTTGCCAGGTTTGTTCCTTATGTGCGAACCTTTGCACCCTTCCTTGCAGGCGTAGGTGAGATGCATTACCGCTGGTTCCTTATATATAACATCGTAGGTGCATTTCTGTGGACATTCGGGCTTGTTCTTGGAGGATATGTTATTGGAAATATCCCGGTGGTCCAGGAACATGTCAGCATTCTTATGTGGTTTGTTCTTTTTCTCTGTCTTTTTGCAGTTGGAATGGTTATCAAAGCAATTATCCAGGGGATATTCCCCCGCCGGGAACTATAAATTTTTTTCTCTGCATTTGCAGGAGAGAAAATCTACGGATCTGGTATTGACTCAACCATATAATGCACAAAGTTGTTTCTTATAGAAGACTAACCCTACTGTACCGATAGTAAACTTAAGATCTGGTGTAAGAATCCGGGTTCTTTATCGCCCTGATTACTAAATCCATATCTTATCTGTCTCATCAGTCATGGTCAGAGGTGAATTAGGACGTTTGGAGAAGAAAACCTAAAAGCGGTCTGCATTTTAGCGAGAAATAAATCAGGGGTTCTGAAAGATATTGCAACAGTATTTGCTGAAAATAATGCTAATATCATCATGATCCACCTTGACGCAGGTGAGGGACTGGGTGATGAAAATTACCTGGACCTTTATGTGGAATTTGAAGGAAAAATAATTCCAGAACAACTCATTACTGAACTGCGATCCCTTGATGGTGTGAGTGAAGTTATCATTCACCGCTCGTTTGGAGATATTTTTGGCAAGCGAGTAATTATTATCGGTGGAGGCGCCCAGGTTGCACAGGTTGCACTTGGAGCGGTGAATGAAGCTGACAGGCATAATATCCGGGGAGAGCGGATTTCTATAGATACCATCCCCCTGGTTGGTGAAAAGACATTAGCCCTTGCAATAGATGCAGTTCCCCGGCTTCCACGAGCGGTCATATTGGTTCTTGCAGGATCGATCATGGGCGGGGAAGCGTCAGCTGCTGTTGAACGAGTGAAAGAAGCAGGAATTCCAGTAATATCTTTGAATATGGCAGGAAGTGTAGTTGATCATGCGGATCTGGTTGTAACTGATCCGATACAGGCAGGAGTCTTTGCCGTAATGCACGTTTCATCTAAAGCGGTATTTGATATAGCCCGCGTTAAGGGGAGAAAATTTTGAAAAAAATAATCGAACAGGCAGTTAAAATTCTGAACAAGGATGGCCTGATAATATATCCGACTGATACCCTGTATGGTCTTGGTGCAGATGCATTTTCTGAAGAAGCAATTATCAAAGTTTTTGAGGCCAAAGGGAGAGAGTATCACAACCCGATCTCAATTGCTGTTTGTGATCCTGATATGATAGCCTGTGTGGCATATGTAGATGAGATCGCTGAAACTTTTATCAACCGGTTAATGCCAGGTCCGGTAACGCTTGTACTAAAAGCCCGGACTGTGGTCCCGACTCTTCTTACTGCCGGGACAGGTCTTATTGGTATCAGATATCCGGCCCAGGATGTTGC
>Ga0351897_1060_pt1 | contig 19486 bp, 16 predicted proteins | sample BONcelHT113001C4_FD_206876 | JGI IMG/M metagenome (GOLD analysis project Ga0351897, IMG submission 206876) | Enriched cells from coal bed in the Powder River Basin, Montana, United States - BONCAT cells T11 rep1 HSBNCT.T11.300.1.C4 ... | reverse complement strand
CGGTAGACATTTACGGTTTCCCCCTTTTCAGGTTAATCCTTGCGGTCAAACAGGCGGATCAGCCGCGAGCCGAACACGCACAGCAGGAAGATGAACAGCGCGATCACGCTTGCATAGCCCGTTTTTTGATAGGAGAACGCCGTGTTGTACATATACATGGACAGCGACGTGGTGGCCGTGCCCGGGCCGCCGCGCGTGAGCGCCAGCGCGCTTTCAAACATCTTGACCGTGCCGGTGAAGCTGAACACGAAGCAGGTGAGCAGTATGGGGCGCAGCAGTGGCAGCAAAATGCGCCGGAACAGCTGCCAACCGTTGCAACCGTCAATCTCGGCGGCTTCCAGAATGTCGCCGGGGATATCCAGCAGCGCGCCGTAGAGGATGATGGCATAAAAGCCCATAGCCGTCCAGATGTCCATGGCTGCCAGCGCTCCAAGTGCCGTGTTGGCCTTGCCGATCCACGGGTATACGAGGTTTTCCAGCCCCACGCCCTTGAGCAGGCTGTTAAGGAGGCCGTAATAGGGTTGGATTTCATAAATTTTGGTAAACAGCTGGCCCACGGCCACCACGGGCAGCACCACCGGAAAAAAGACGATGGTGCGCACAGTGGAACCGTGCCGCTTGACCCAGAACTTGAACATCAGCGCCAGCAGCAGCCCGAAAATCACCTGCCCGAACGTGGTCATGGCAACGTAGCGCACATTCACCATCAGCGCCGCGCTGAACTTTTTATCCGCAAACAGGCGGGCATAGTTGTCCAGCCCGCTGAACGCCCACTTAGAGCTGCCGATCATGCCGGTGAAAAACGTATAGTAGGCAGACCATACCACCGGCAGGATGACCAGCACGGTATACAGCAAAAAACCGGGGAGGATAAACAAAAGGATCGCCCGCCTGTCGCGCAGGACACGGCTCATAGGCGCACCACCTTCCAAGTGTTGCCGCAGCGCCTGCGCGCGTGCGGGCCATGTGAGGAAAGGGGCGGCGTTGCCCGCCGGCAAGCCGCCCCCTGAAAAACCCGTGTGCGTGTGGCTCAGTGCGCTGCGTCGTAGATGTCCTGCAGCGCCTGTGCGTATTCCTGCGCGGTCATGTCGCCGTTCATGAGGGACTGCACGTTCTGCTGCGCGGTAGCGGTCATCTCGCTGTCCATCGTCGCTTCAAACCACGTGCTGGCGGCGGTCACCTTGGCAAACTCTTCGGCAACCATCTTGGTGTAGTTGCTCAGCGTTTCCGGATACTCGGTGATGGTGTAGCCCTTGAGCGTGCCGGAGTTCTGGATGGCGTAGTTGCCGATGTTGCTCACCAGGTACTTGAGCCAGTCCGCGGTGGCGGCGTCATACTTGGCAGCGCTCAGGCAGAGGATGTTGCCGCAGTTCATGGAGTACTCGGTCAGCGTGCCCACGCCGCCATCGACGGTGGGGATGTTGAAGAAGCCGATGCCGTCCTCGCCGGCGGGGTTGTCCTTGCTGGCAAGGCTCTGGGTGAACCAGCTGCCGTTGTAGAGCATTGCTGACTTGCCGGACATGAGCATGTTGGCTGCGGTGTTGTAGTCCACCGTGGTGGGGCCTTCGCCAAAGTAGCCCATATTGCACCAATCCTGCAGGAGCTGCGCGCCTTCCACGATGCCGTCGTTTACGTAGCTCATTTCGCCCGCTGCGCACTTGGCCAGCGCGTCCACGCCCAGCTTGCGCATCACGTAGGAGTTGATCAGGCGGGTCGCGGGCCATTTGTCAGCGCCGCCGACCGAGAAGGGCTGGATACCCGCAGCCGCGAGCCTTTCGCAGGCGTCCTGCATTTCGGCGTAGGTGGTGGGGGGCGCTTGGATACCGGCCTGGGCGAACAACGCCTTATTGTACCAGAAGCCTTCCACGTTCAGGCCCAGCGGCAGGTCGTAGATGTGCTCGGTGGCGGTCAGGTTGCTCAGGATGGCAACCGCGCCGGGGTCAAGCTTGTCCACCACGCCCAGGTCAGTGAGCGCCTGGGTGATGTCCAGCACGTAGCCATCCTCAATCAGGGGGATCAGCGGCGTGCCGCTTTCATAGACGAACACGTCCGGCAGGTCGTTGGAGGCGGCCATGGTGGCGACCTTCTGGCGGAGGTTGTCAGCGGAAACCAGTTCATACTCATAGGAGAAGTTGGGGTTCACTTCTGCGATATACTGGTCGGAAAGCTTGGTCATGAGAATGCCGTTGTCGTTGTCCTCCGCCCAGATGGACAGGATCGTGATCTTCTTGGTGGGCTGCTCGGCCACAGCGAACGATACGCTCAGCACGAGGCAGAGGGTCATCAGCAGGGCAATACCTTTGCGAAACATGGCGGGAACCTCCTTGTTTTCGGATTTTTGATGTCTGAATTATATGATGGCAAACCACATCATACAAGGGTTAAGGTTTTTGTTAATACGGGGAATTTTTTTATATTCATTTTGCTAAATAATTGCTGAAATTAACTGAACAGCTCAGGAGCGCCCGTCCTTGCCCTGTGCCTTCTGCCGGTACTCGCTGGGGGTGAGGCCTTCGTTTTTCTTGAACACCTGCCGGAAATACTTGTCATCGGCATAGCCCACGGTTTTGGCCACGGCGCTGGTGCGCTCGCCGCGCGCCAGAAACACCTTGGCCTGCTCCAGCCTGACGCCGGTCAGGTATTTGACATAGCTCATGCCCACCGTTTCTTTGAACAGGTTGCTCAGGTATGCGGGGTTCATCTCCGCCAGGTCCGCCAGGTCGCCCAGTGAAATATCCTCGCTGTAGTGCTGGTGGATGTAGCTGATGAGCCGCCGGATATCGGCCCTGTTGGCCGGGGCCTCGGCGGGCGGGCCTTCCGGGATGGCGTGCACAGACGCGCGGCTTTGCTGCGCGCCCAGCTGGCTCATGGCGCGCCGCAGCGCTGGGGTGAGCGTCTCCAGCGTGACGGGCTTTTCCAGATAGTCGACCACGCGCAGCGCCAGCGCGCGTTTGACAAAGTCGAAATCGCGGTAGCCGCTCATGATCAGGAAGGCGCTGTCTGGCAGGATGGCGGCAGCCTGCTCAATCAGGGTCAGGCCGTCCACGCCGGGCATGCGGATGTCGGAAAGAACAATCTCGGGCCTGTGAAGGCTTAACTGCTCCAGCGCGGTGAGCCCGTTGAGCGCCGTGCAGGCCACCGTCAGCGGCAGGCCGGAGCGCTCCACCAAAATGCCCATGCCCTGTACAATGATCGGCTCATCGTCAAAGATCGCCAGTTTCAGCATCGGGGCTTTCCTCCTTGGCGGGCAGGTGGATGCGCACGCTTGTGCCGTGATCCGGCGCGCTGTGGATCTCCACGCCGTATTCCTTGCCGTAGAACAGGTGGATGCGGTCGATAACGTTGCGGATGCCGTAGCCCGCGTAAAAGAGGCTGGCGTCGGTCACGCCCACGCCGTTATCCGCGACGGTGAAGTACAAATCGTCATCGATTCGCTCGCCCTTGATTTCGATGTAGCCCTTACCCAGCTTGGGTTCCAGCCCGTGCACCATCGCGTTTTCCACAAAGGGTTGCAGCGTGAGCTTCAAGATGGTCAGGTCCAGCACGCTGTCCTCCACGTCGGTGATGAGGGCGAACCGGTCCTGAAAGCGGATGTTCTGGATGGTCATATAGCGTTGGATGTAGGCGAGCTCGTCACGCACGCTGATAACGCGGCGGCCCTTGCTCAGCGACAGGCGGAACAGCCCGGACAGCGACGCGACCATCGCGGCGGTCCGGTCGTCGCGCGACACGATGGCGGAGGAATAGATCGAGTCCAGCGTGTTATAGAGAAAATGCGGGTTGATCTGCGCCTGCAACAGCATCAGCTCGCTTTCGCGCTCGCGTACCTCCAGCTTGAGCATACTGGCCTGCAAGGCGAGGTTGTGGTTGTAGGTGGTCTTGAGCACCTTGCCGATCTGTCCGATTTCGCTGTTGTCAAAGTCGTCGGTGATGCTGCCGCCCTTGTGGTTGATCTCCTCCAGCACGATCTTGATGTGGTTGAGCGAGCGGTTCATGTACCGGGTGGCTACGTTGACCAGCAGCAGGCTGACCAACGTGAGCGCACCCGCCAGCAGCAGTGCGCTCAAGCCGATGCGGTCCACCATGGCGTTAAGCTCCTTGCGCTCCACGGCGTTGGCCAGCGTCCAGCCGGTGATGGCGGACTCGCAGGAGCCGAAGATGTAGCCACTGTCCTGCTGACTGTGCAGGTACTTGCCGACATCGCCGTCGCTCAGCCCTGCGTTGCCCGCGCCGTAGATCACCTTGTCCGCCTCATCCAGCAGGTAGAATGTGGAGGTTTTGAAGTACTGGCCGCTCTGGGGCAGAATCTTTCGCAGCAGTGAGGAGCGCAGGCAGACGATAACCATCGCCTTGGGCACGCGGTTGGCGGGGTCGTACACCAGCTTGACCATCGAAACCCGCGCGTCTGCATCCGCGGGGTCCAGTACATCGTAGCCGAAGAACACCTCGCGGCCCTTGGCAGCCATCGCCTTTTGATACCAGTCCGCTGTGACGGGTTGGGGTTGCGTATAGTAAGCCTGGTAGTTGGTGGTGCTCTGCGCGCCCAGCCTGCGCTTGTAGAAGCGGCCTTGCAGGTCGAAGAGGAACATGGAGTCCAGCAGTTCGTTCTGGTATTCCATCTCGTTCCAGATGGCGTCCAGCTTCTGGCTGGAGAGCGTGCTGTAGTACGGGGAGCCGGAGGGGTTTGCCTGCCGGATGATGGCTTGAAAATCGTTGCTGAACACGGCTTCGCGCACCAGCTTCACAATTGTGTCCAGCCGCATTTCCAGCACGTCGTTTACGATGCGCAGGTTGTTTTCGCAGGTCACGCGGTAGTTGGTCTCCAGCGTCTGCTGGGCGATGCGCACCAGCCCAAAGGACAGCGTGAGCGCCACGATCAGCGCCAGCGCCATCATGCACACGAATATCTGCGAGCGTATCTTCCACTGAGCAAAGGGTTTGCGCATGGGCATGGGCAGGCGCCGCCTTTCTTGGCCGTCGATTGACATCCACCAATGCGGATGGTATAGTAGCGCCAGTTGCGGCGGTTGTGACCAGATTATAGCATGAAAACGGGCGCGCGACAAACCGCGCGCCGCGCGGCGGGGGAAGGGGGCGTGCCCGTGACGGACGAGGTGCTTTTGGCTGCCTTTGCCGCCCTGACCGAGGAAGAGCGCGAGATCCTCGGCGGAAAACCGCTGGACATGGGGCGCTACCAGTCGGACAGCGCGTCGGTGGTGGAGGGGCGCAAGTTTCTGCGCCAGAACCGGCTCATCACCATCCGCCCACACACGCGCTTTGTGGCGTTTCCGCCACACCGGCACGATTATGTGGAACTGATGTACATGCTCACAGGGCAAACGGTGCACGAGATGGAGAGCGGCGAGACCATCACGCTACGGGCGGGGGAGATGATCTTCATCAACCGCACCGCCAGCCATGCGATCCGCGCGTGCGGGCAGGCGGATGTGGCCGTCAACTTCATTGTGCAGCCCGCGTTCTTCGATTTTGCGCTGGAGCTGGTGGGCGCGGACAACGCGTTGGGGCGCTTTCTGCTGGACGCGCTGCGCAGTGGCGAAGCCTCAGTTCCCTATCTGTACTTCCCCGTGGCGGACATCGCGGGCATCCAGTGCCTGCTGCGCAGCATCCTTTATGGCTTTGTGGAGGAAAAGAACATGCGGCGGCAGATACCGCGCATTGAGATGGGCCTCCTATTTTTGCACCTGCTGGCCAACAGCGACAGGATGCGGCTGTCCATCGCTGTGCGCAGGTGGAACCATCTGGCGGTTGATCTGCTCAATGATGTTTTTCTGCACTACCGCGATTTTGACCTGGCGGCGTTCGCCGCGGCGCGGGGGGTGTCGGTCTCCTACATCAGCCGCGTCTGCCGTGAGGCCACCGGGCAAACCTGCACGCTGCTGTTGCAGCAGCGCCGTATGGAAAAGGCGCGGCAGCTGCTCACCCAGACGCCCATGAGCATCGCAAATGTATGCGCCGCCGTGGGCTACCAAAACAGCAGCTACTTCTTCCGGCTGTTCCGCCAGACATACTGTATCTCCCCCAAAGAGCTGCGCAGTTCACACAGGACGTAGTTTTGCACAAGACACGTCCTGTTTTTTCGCGTTGCAAACGTGCTATGCTTTAGCTATACAGGCACAAAGGACGTGAACGAATGGCGCGCTATGCACTGGCGATCGATATCGGCGCATCCGGCGGGCGACACATGCTGGGCTGCGTCGAAGGTGGCAGGCTGCGCCTGGAAGAGGCGTACCGCTTCCAGAACGGGCTCACGGAACGGGGCGGCCACCTGTGCTGGAACCTGAGCGAACTGTGGTCACATATTATCAACGGGCTTCGCGCATGTAAAAAGATGGGCAAAATACCGGCATCGCTGGGGGTGGATACCTGGGCGGTGGACTATGTGCTGCTCAACGGGAAGATGGAGCGGCTGGGCGATTCGGTCGCCTACCGCGACAGCCGCACCGCGCCTTACGTGGACCACATCCCGCAAGAGACACTCTACGCCCGCACAGGCATCGCCTTTCAGCCGTTCAACACGATCTACCAGCTTATGTCCACCCCGCCGGAGCTTCTGCGCGCGGCGCGGCACCTGCTGATGATCCCCGACTACTTCCACTACCTGCTGTGCGGCAAATGCTGCAACGAGGTGACCAACGCCTCCACCACCGCGCTTTTAGATCCGCTCACCCGTGGGTGGGACGCGGAAACCGTTGCCATGGCGGGGCTGCCCGCGTCGCTGTTTGGGGAAAACCCACTGCCGCCCGGCACGCGCCTGGGCGGCCTGCGGGGCGAAATTGCCGATCTGGTGGGGTTTGACTGTGAAGTGATTTTGCCCGCCACGCACGATACGGGCAGCGCGTTTCTGGCGACGCCCATGCAGGCCGAGGGAAGCGCCATCCTGTCCAGCGGCACGTGGAGCTTGCTTGGCGTGGAACTGGCAGCCCCGCTGCGCAGCGAGGCCGCCCGCGCGGCGGGCTTTACCAATGAACTGGGCTATGGCGGCAACGTGCGCTTCCTGCGCAACATCATGGGGCTTTGGATGGTGCAGTGCATCCGGCAGGAGCTGGGCGGCCAGTATACCTACGCGCAGATGGCGGATATGGCGCTGGCCTGCGGTGCATACACCGAAACCGTGGACGCGACCGACCCGCGCTTTCTGGCTCCCGCCAGCATGACGGGAGAGATTCGCGCAGCGCTGGCGGAGCGGAACGCGCCTCCGCCCCGCAACACGGGCGAGTTGCTCAGCTGCGTGCTGCACAGCCTTGCGAAGGCTTACGCAAACGCCGTGGATGACCTTCGCGGGCTCACGGGCAAGGGCATCGACGCGCTGCACATCGTGGGGGGCGGCTGCAAGAACCATGTGCTCAACCAATGGACGGCCGACGCCACAGGCCTGCCCGTGCATACGGAGCCGGAGGAGTGCACGGCGCTTGGCAACATCATGGCGCAGCTGCTGGCGCAGGGGCAGTGGCAAAACGCCGCGGAGGCGCGCGCCTGCGTGGGGCAGAGCGTGCGCGGGCGAACCTACCTGCCAACAGAAGGAGCATGAACGCATGAACGGATACCAGGCGTCACAGGAGAAATACGGGGCCATCGGCGTAGACGCGGCGCGGGCGATGGATACTCTGGCGCGCATCCCCATCAGCATCCACTGCTGGCAGGGCGACGATGTGACCGGCTTTGAGCAGGCGGGCGAGGCGCTGTCCGGTGGAATACAGGCCACGGGCAACTACCCCGGCAAGGCCCGCACGTTTGCGGAGCTTACCGCTGATTTTGATAAGGCCTGCTCGCTGATCCCCGGCCCCAAGCGCATCAACCTGCACGCCAGCTACGCTGTGACGGGCGGCGAGCCCGTGGCGCGCGACGCGCTGGAGCCCGCGCACTTTTCGCCGTGGGTGGCTTTTGCGCGCGAACGCGGCTACGGCATCGACTTCAACCCCACGTTTTTCAGCCACCCGATGGTCAAAAACGGGCTGACCCTGTCCAGCCCCGACGAAGCTGTGCGCGCCTACTGGGTGCGCCACGGCGTCGCCTGCCGCCGCATCGCCGCTTCGTTTGCAAGGGAGCTGAACACACACTGCCTGTGCAATGTGTGGATCCCCGACGGGCTTAAGGATGTGCCCGCCGACCGGCTTGCACCTCGCCTGCGGCTGAAGGAAAGCCTTGACCAAATCTTCGCCGAAAAACTGGCGGGCGTGATCGACAGCGTGGAGAGCAAGGTGTTCGGCATCGGGGTGGAGGCCTACACTGTGGGCAGCAGCGAGTTTTACGTGAGCTACGCCGCCACGCACCCGGGCGTGTATAACCTGCTGGACAACGGTCATTACCACCCCACCGAGATGGTGGACGACAAGATCGCCTCGCTGCTGTGCTACTTCGACCGGATTCCCCTGCACGTGACCCGCCCGATGCGCTGGGACAGCGACCACGTGGTGCGCTTCACAGACGACCTGCGCGATATCGCCTGTGAGCTGGTGCGCTGCGGCGCGCTGGAAAAGGCGCTCATCGGCCTGGATTTCTTCGATGCGTCCATCAACCGCATCGCGGCATGGGTGATCGGCACGCGCAACATGCAAAAGGCGCTGCTGTGGGCGCTGCTTACGCCCCACGCCGCGCTGGCGGCGCTACAAAACGAAGGCCGGTTCACGGAGTTGCTGGCCGCACAGGAAGCGCTGAAGACGCTGCCTTTCGGCGATGTGTGGCAGGCCTACTGCGAGCGGCAGGGCGTGCCTGCCGACGGGCAGTGGTACCCCGCTGTAGCAGAGTATGAGCGCACTGTGCTGCGCGAAAGGATGTAGAAGCAATGAACATGACCGATGTGAACGCGATGCGGCACTTTATCCGGATGTGCAACGACGGGTGGCTGCAAGGCTGGCACGAGCGCAACGGCGGCAACCTGACCTACCGCCTGCCGCAGGCCGATGTTGACGAAATGCGCCCGTGCTTCGCCGCCGCGCCGCAGAGGTGGACGGCGCTGCACGTTTGCGCCCCGAACCTTGCGGGCGAGTACTTCATCACCACCGGCAGCGGCCGCTATATGCGCAATGTGGCGCTGGAGCCGGAAAGCTGCCTGGGCGTGGTGGAGATCAACCCGCAGGGCGACGGCTACCGCACCGTGTGGGGGCTTGCGGGCGGCGGCTGCCCCACCAGCGAGTTTCCCAGCCATTTCATGAACCACAGCGTACGCAAAGCCGCTACGGGCGGCGCGCACCGCGTGATCTACCACGCGCACCCCGCCAACCTGATCGCGCTCACCTACATCCTGCCGCTGACTGACCGGGCGTTCAGCCGCGCGCTGTGGCAAAGCGCCACCGAGTGCCCGGTGGTGTTCCCCGGCGGTGTGGGCGTGGTGCCGTGGATGGTGCCCGGCGGCGCGGAGATCGCGCTGGCCACCAGCAAGCTGATGGAAACCTACGATGCGGCGGTGTGGGCGCACCACGGCCTGTTTGTGAGCGGGCCGGATTTTGACGCCACGTTCGGGCTCATGCACACCATTGAAAAATCGGCGGAGATATACGTGAAGGTGCTCTCCACCGGTAAACCCGTGCTGCAAACCATCACCGACGACGATCTGCGCGCCATCGCCCGCGCGTTTGGCGTGACCCTGCGCGAAGCGCTGTTAGGCGAGTAAAGGAGCAAGACCATGCGATACACCCAGTACCGGTTTATAGTGCCGCAGGAGAAGATCGTGCGCGTGATTACGGATACGGACGCAAAGAACGAGGCGGACGATCAGTTTGCCATCGCGCAGGCGTTGCTGAGCCCCAAGATGGAGAATGTGGGCTTCATCGCCGCGCATTTTGGCACGCGGCGCACCCAGCGCAGCATGGCGGAGAGCTATACCGAGCTTGAGACCGTCTTTGGCAAAATGGGCTTTGACACGGCGGGCATGTTGCACCGCGGCGCGCCGCACGCGCTGCCCGACGCCGCCACCCCCGTGGACAGTGAAGGCGCGCGCCTGATCGTGCGCGAGGCGATGCGGGCGGACGAGCGGCCCCTGTTCGTTACGTTTTTGGGGCCGTTGACCGATTTGGCCAGCGCGTACCTGCTGGAGCCGCGCATCGCGGGGCGGCTGACCGCCATCTGGATTGGCGGCGGCGCGTATCCCGAAGGCGGTGTGGAGTTCAACCTGAGCAACGACATCCACGCCGTAAACGTCGTGTTTGCCAGCGGCATTGAGGTATGGCAGGTGCCCAAGAACGTCTATGAGATGATGGCCGTGTCGCTGGCGGAGCTGGAGGCGCGCGTGCGCCCCTGCGGCGCCATCGGCGAATACCTGTGCGACCAGCTGCACGAGCATGCCGCCACCGAGCAGCCGCGCAAGAACCCATTTCGCAGCGGCGAAACATGGGTGCTGGGCGACAACCCCGCCGTGGGGCTGATCCTGTACGAGCATCGCTTCTGCTTTGAATGGCGCTGCGCGCCGCACATCAGCCCGGATATGACCTACCACCACACGGGCCGCAACCGCCCCATCCGTGTTTACGGCAGCATCGACAGCCGCCTGATACTGGAGGATATGTACGCCAAACTCCGGCTGTTTGCCGACGCTCGCAAGACGCTGAACCCGACCTGAAGGCGGTGCCTCCGATGATCGTGCGCAACCCCATCCTGCCGGGCTTCCACCCCGACCCGTGCGCGGTGCGCGTGGGTGGCGACTACTATGTGGCAACCTCCACGTTTGAGTGGTTTCCGGGGGTGGAAATCCACCATTCGACCGATCTGGCGCACTGGACGCTTCTCGCCCGCCCGCTGGATACGCAGGCGCTGCTGGACTTGGCGGACGTGCCCAACTCCGGCGGCGTATGGGCCCCTTGCCTGAGCTATGTGGACGGGGTTTTCTACCTGGTGTATTCCATCACCCGCACGGTGGAGGAAACCGTGCAGGATACTGAAAACTACCTCACCTGCGCCCGTGACGTCAGGGGGCCGTGGTCGCCGCGCGTGCGTCTGCACAGCGGTGGGTTTGACGCGTCGCTGTTTCACGACCCCGACGGCAGCCATTGGCTCGTGGGTATGCGTTGGGACAGCCGCGCGGAGCGGAACCATTTCGCGGGCATCTTTCTGCAGGGCTACAGTGTGCAGAACAGCGCCCCGGTAGGCGAGGCGAAGTGCATCTTTGCAGGCTCATCGCTGGGGCTAACCGAGGGGCCACATCTGTACCATATCGACGGCTCATATCTGCTGATGGTGGCCGAGGGGGGCACGCGTGCGGACCACGCGGTGCTCACCTGCCGCAGCGACACGCTGCTGGGCCCCTACCGCCCCGACCCCGGCGGGCACATGCTCACAGCCCGCCTCAGACCGGATTGGCCCATCCAGCACGCGGGGCACGGCTCGCTGGTGGAGGATGGCCACGGGCGCTGGTACCTGTTCCATTTGGGCGCGCGCAAGGGGTTGTGCGGCGGCCACAGCGTGCTGGGGCGGGAGACGTTTTTACAGGCGGTGCGGTTTGATGCGGGGGGCTACCCCCGCCTGACGGGCGGAGATGTGCTACCCGCTGAAACGGTGGCGGTGCCCGATGCGCAAACGGCGGATGCGCCGCTGGACGAAACCCCCGCACAGCCTGCGGCTTTCCACTGCGATTTTGCCGAGGCCGCGCTGCCGCTGCGCTTCAGCTGGCTGCGCACGCCCGCGCGCCACTCGCTTACGGCGAGGCCGGGCTACCTCCGCCTGCACGGCGCGGAGTCGCTTGTGTCCAGGCACAGGCAGGCAATGCTGGGCACGCAGCTCACCCATATCCCCATGACGGTGCGCACGCGGGTGGCTGTTCGCCCTTCGCATTTCCAGCAGGCGGCGGGGCTCGCGCTGTTTTACCACACGGCCAACTTCTATGCGCTGCTGGTAACCTGGGATGCCGCGCTGGGGCGTTGCCTGCGCCTTGTGAAGCGCGACAGCAAACACAGCGAGCTGCTCGCGCCCATGCGCGCGCTGCCGCCGCACGGCGAAATCAGTCTGCGCGCCGATGTGTCGGCGGAGGGCATCCGCTTCTACAGCGACACGGGGCAAAGCTGGCGGGAGATCGGCGATATCGCGCGGCAGCCCGTGACCATCCTGTCGGACGAATACGCCAACCGCTGCCTGGAGCAGGGGTACACCGGCGCGTTTGCCACACTGTGCTGCCAGGACCAGACGGGTGCGGAAATGGCGGCGGATTTCGCGTTTTTCACCATGTGCCCGCCAAACCATCCATTGCTTGGGAGGGAACCGATATGAGCGAGCTTAGCGTAACGCACCTCACGGCGGATTACCTGCAAAACCCCATGGGTATCGTTGCGCCGCCACAGTTTGCGTGGCAGCTGCGAAGCGATGCGCAAAACGTGTGCCAGACGGCCTGCCGCTTATGGCTGTACGGTGACGCGGCCATGAGCGACCCGCTGTGGGACAGCGGCATGCTGCCCCGTACGGACAGCGCCCATTACCGCCCCGCCGCCTTGCCGTTGGAAAGCGCGCGGCGGTACTGGTGGCGCGTGTGGGTGCAGGCGGGCGGCATGGAGTGCGTCAGCCAGCCAGGTACCTTCGTGACGGGGCTCTTGGAGGGCTTTGCGGGCGAGATGATCACCAGCGAAAGCCCAAGCGACGCGGCGCGCTCGCATGTGACCGCGGTAAGCCGCACGCTGCATATCGACGGCGAGGTGGAAGCCGCCTACCTGTACTGCACGGCGCTGGGGCTGTACCACATCTTCATCGACAGCAAGCGGGCAGGCGACGCGGAGCTTGCGCCCGGGTGGACCAGCTACCACAAGCACCTGTGCTACCAGACAATCGAGCTCACCGACCTGTTAACGGCGGGTGAACACAACTTCAGCGCATGGCTGGGGGTGGGTTGGTACAAGGGGCGCATGGGCTTTTTGCATGCCAGCAATAACTATGGCGACCGCACGGCCTTCCTTGGGCAAATCGAGATCCGCTACCGCGACGGGCGCAGGCAGCGAGTGGTGACCGATACACAGTTTGCCGGCTCGGATACGCCCATCCTTTTTGCAGATATCTACGACGGCGAGACATGTGACGCGCGGCTTGGGCTGCATCATGAGCGGCCCGTTTCGGTGGTGCCATGGGATACGCGCGTGCTCACGGCGCAAGCAGGCGGCGTCTGCCGTGTTGCGGAGCGCCTGCCTGTACGGGCGGTGCTGCTTACCCAGCGCGGCGAAACGGTGCTGGATTTTGGGCAGAACCACTCCGGCGTGGTGGAGATGCGTATGCGGGGCAAAGCGGGGGACACCGCGGAGCTGCAATGCTTTGAAGTGCTGGACGCGCAGGGCAACGTATACACTGCCAACCTGCGCAGCGCCAGGCAGACTATCCGCTACACCATGGGGCGCGGCGGGGAGGAAACCTACCGCGCGCTGTTCACGTTTCAGGGTTACCGGTATGTGCATATCAAGGCGTGGCCGGGCGAGGTGCGCGCGGAGGATTTCACCGCGCTGGTGATCCATTCCGACATGGAAAAAACAGGCGCGTTCGAGTGCTCCGACCCGCTGTTGAACCGGCTGTGGCTGAATATTCTGTGGGGGCTGAAGAGCAACTTCGTGGATATCCCCACTGATTGCCCCCAGCGTGACGAGCGCATGGGTTGGACGGGCGACGCGCAGGTATTCTCCGCCACGGCCTGCCTGCTGATGAACACCTACCCCTTCTTTGACAAATGGCTGACCGACCTTGTCTGCGACCAGACGGCCGAGGGCGGCGTGCCCCACGTGGTGCCCGATACCTTGACCGGCGCGGAGAAAGCCGACGACAATTGGCTGGTGCGCGAGGGCACGCACAGCGCCGCCGCCTGGGCGGACGCGGCGGTGATCATCCCCTGGAACCTGTATCTTGCCTACGGCGATACCGATATATTAAGGAAGCAATACGACAGCATGGCCGCTTGGGTGCGCTTCATGAAAAACCATGCCGAGGGCGGCATGTGGACCTATCGCCTGCAACTGGGCGACTGGGTGGCGCTGGATGCGGCGGAGGGCAGCTATTTCGGCGCGACGCCGCTTGCGGTCACGTGCACGGCCTACTATGCCTACTCCGCGCGCCTGATGGCGAACATCGCCGCGCTGCTGGGCAGACACGCGGACGCCGCCGAGTTTGCGGCCCTGTCCAGCGAGGCGAAGGACGCGTTTATCCGGCATTTCTTTACGCCGGAGGGCGAGATGACCGCGCAAACCCAAACCGCGCACGTGCTGGCGCTTCATTTTGACCTCGTGCCGGACGCGTGGCGTGAGCAGACGCTTGCGGGGCTCAGGCGGCTGGTGGCACAACACGGCGGGCATCTGGTGACCGGTTTCGTGGGCACGCCCTACATCGCCCACGCGCTGAGCGATAACGGCGCGCTGGCCGACGCGTACAGCCTGCTGATGAAGCGGGATTTTCCCAGCTGGCTGTATCAGGTGGAGATGGGCGCGACCACCGTGTGGGAGCACTGGGACGGCATCAAGCCGGACGGCACCATGTGGAGCGCGGGCATGAACTCCTTCAACCATTACGCCTATGGGGCGATTGGGGAATGGCTGGTGAAAAACATCGGCGGCCTGCGCACGGACGAGCGCGCCCCCGGCTACCGCCACAGCATCCTGACGCCGCAGGTGGGCGGCGGCCTGACCTTTGCCGATGTGCGAGAGCAGACGGTTTACGGGGAGCTGGCGGTGCGTTGGACGCTGGAAGGCGCTCGCCTGACTGTGCGCGCCACCGTGCCCTGCAACACCACCGCGACGCTGTGCCGCCCACAGAACGCACGCGGCGCGCAAACCGTGGCGCTGGGCAGCGGCACGCACACCGTCGTGTACGAATACAGCGCGTAAAGGTTGGCAAACCCGCGGACGTGACCAGACAAGCGGGCAGCGCTGCGCCAATCCAGAGGCGTACGCAATGGACAACAGCAAGGAGCGATAGCCATGAAAATCGGGCTGATCTACACCGGCACCACGCCGGAGCTGGTTGCGCTGGTGGAACGCGAAGTGCAGGCGGCGCTGGGCGAGCAGGCGGAGCTGTACAGCCTGCAAGACCCCACGGTGCTGGCGGATGTGCGTGCGGCCGGATACGTGCCCGCCGCGCCCGCGGCACGGCTGGTGGGGATGTACATGCAGGCGGTGCAGGCGGGTTGCGACGCGCTGCTCAACCTGTGCTCCTCGGTGGGCGAGGTAGCGGACAGTGTGCAGGCGCTGGCGCGCTACCTGGGCGTGCCCATCGTGCGCGTGGATGAGGAGATGTGCCGCCAAGCCGTGCGCACGGGCGCGCGCATCGCGGTGGTCGCCACGCTGCCCACCACCATGACGCCCACGAAAAATACGCTGCTGCGGGTCGCCCGCGAGATTGGCAGGCGTGTGACGCTGGTGGACTGTTTGGTGGAGGGGTCTTTCGGGCTGGATCCTGATGCCTTTCGGGCGCGGATGGCCCACAGCGTGGGCACGGTGGCCCGGCAGGCGGATGTGATACTTTTCGCACAGGGCTCTATGGCCTACTGCGAGGCGTACATTCAAGGGCTGTACGGGTTGCCGGTGCTTTCCAGCCCGCGTTTCGGCGCGGCGGCGCTGCGCAGCACGCTGGCAGCCAAAGGATTGCTGTAGCGTAGAATACGCTTTCATTTCATGATAGCGCCTTGGCGCGCAAGCGCTGTATGCTGTGGCGCAGCGTAGAAGCGCAAATGCAGCGCTTCTACGGAGCGCTTTTGCGATAAGGCCACGGGATAAATGCGCCGAGAGACGTAAGCGTTCTAGTCTTGAAACCATTTTTTTGTAAACCGCCGGATGCGGGAAGGGGGATGCCTGTGATGCGCAAGGTGATGCTGTCGGTTGCGCCCGTATCGGCCAGCGCGACGCAAAACGACCCACGCGCCATTGCTGCAGATGTAGTGGCATGCTGGCGCGCGGGCGCGGCCATGGTGCACCTGCACTGCCGCGACGCGTATGGGCGGCTGACCGACGATGTGTCCCTGCTGGCGGAAACCGTGGGCCTCATTCGCGCGCAGTGCCCCATCATCATACAGGTCTCCACGGGCGGTGTGTCAAACCTGACCATCGAGCAGCGCTGCCGGCCCTGCGCCCCGGCATGGGTGGAGTGCAACTCGCTCAACGTAGGCTCGGTCAACCTGGGCGATGCGGTCTATCGTAATCCGATGATGGACGTGCGCTACTGCGTGCAGCAGATCCTGGCCAATGGCAAGGTGCCGGAAATTGAAGTGTTCGAAATCGGTATGATCCATACGGCGCGCGTATTGGCCCGGCAGTTTGCCTTTGCGCACCCGCTGCTGTTTGCGCTGGTGGTGGGGCACCCGGGTGCGATGCCCGCAACCGAGGCAGCGCTGGATCTGATGATACGCGGGCTGTATACTTTCTACCCCGAGGAGGCAAACACCCTCTGGGGCATCACCGAGGCGAACCGTACGGACTGGCGGCTGATTGACGCGGCGCTGGACAGCGGCGCAAGCACCGTTCGCATCGGTTTTGAGGACAGCGACAGCCTCGGCGGGCGAGAGCGCGCGCCGCACAACGCGGCGCTGGTGGCGGCCCTGGCCGAACGGGTGAAAGCCAAAGGGCTGCTTTGCGCAACGCCGGACGAAGCGCGGCAAATGATCGGGTGCAGGCGCGGCGTTTGAAGGCGGTTAGGCGGGGCATACGCGCATCGTTGCGTGTACCTGCGGCGGATGGTCGGTCGGGCATAAAAGCGCGCGGACGCGCAGCAAACGGCGGGCCGCGAAGCGGGCGCTGGGGTCGATAACGGCGTAACCCGCACGGGGTTTTGGCCGCGCGGCATGGATGGATCGTTGACGCTTCATGGCGCATACAATCCAATAAAAGCCAACCGTTGCGGTTGCCGCAGCCGGAACCGCTTGATGATACAGGCCGCAGCCCTTTTTTTACTGCATGGATATCGCGGTGGCGCAATGCGATTGAAAACATAACGTTTCCTGAAATACGTCGGCAAGGCTGTTGACTTCTGCGGCTGATCAGGCTGGAATTTATTACAATATAAAAGGTGCGTACGCGTATGGCGTAAAGGAAACGTTACGGATATGAGGTACTCTGCTGCGGCATATTATGCGGTGCCGCGCCAGCCGACGGTGCGGCAACGTTACCGGAAAGGCGCAATCCACCCGCTACAACGCCGTCCCGAGACTGTCCAAACCGCACCGAAACAAAGCAGGGGAGAAGACCATAACGACCATACTGTCCGCGTTCCAGCTTAAGGATATCTGCGCACAAAACCATATCGACGATGAAAGCAGGCTGGTGGGCTTGCTGCTGCTTCTGCCCGCTCACATGCAGGCAAAAACCCAGCCAAGGCAGCAGGCGCTGGACCCGCTCATGCAGGTGATGATCCGCGGAGACGGGTTCCCCAACGGCTTTGCCAACGGACATACGCTGCGGGGCAATGCCTCGCTGCAACGGTATACCTATACGCATCAGGCGGTGGAGGCGGACGCGCGGGCGACATGCGTCGTTACGCGGCTGCAATCCCGGGACCGGTATACGGTTATCCATCGGCTGACGCACCGCCATGGGCACAGCGGTGTGGAGATCGTTACGACCTATGCCAACGAAGGCGATAGCCCCGTCACGCCGGATATGCTAGCGTGGAGAAAGCCTTTGAGTATAACCGTAGGGGCTACTCGTCCGCCGCGATCATCGTGCTGTTCGTGATCATTATCATTCCGTCGATCGTACAACTGTCCATATCCAGAAGGCATGAGGTGGAATACTGATATGAAACTGGCTGTGTTGGGCAACTGGGTCAAGAAAATCCTCGTGCTCCTGTTTGCGTTGATCTACCTAGCCCGTATATCGCGGTGGTCAACTCGGTCAAGCCCTACGAGGAGATCATCAAGTCGCCCCTAAACATGCCCGTACACTTCACGTTGCAGAACTTTGTGGAGGCGTTTGAAACCTCCGATATGCTGAACATCTACGGCAACAGCATACTGATTACCGCGTCGTCTGTGCTGCTGCTGGTGATGCTTACCTCCATGGCGGCCTACATCATCGCGCGGCTCAAGAGCTGGGTATACCAGTCGCTGTATGTGTTTCCCCTTGCGGGCATCATGATCCCCCCGTGGTACGCTGATCCCCAGCATCAAGACGCTCAGCGCGCTGCACCTGCTCTACACCATGCCCGGCCGGTTACTGTTTTATGCGGGCACGTATTTCAGCACGACCATTTTTCTCTAAGTGGGCTTTATCAAGACCATACCCGCCAGCCTGGACGAGTCGGCTTATATGGACGGGGCAAACCCTTTAACAACGTTTTTCACATCATCTTTCCGCTGATCAAGCCCTGCACCGCAACCGCGGTGATCATTCTGGGTATGTGGAGATGAAACGATTTCCTCAACCCCGTGTATATACTGGGCTTTGGCGGCGGCAAGACGCTCACCACCGGTATTTACAACGCGATCGGCACGTACACGTTCATGTGGAACCTCGCGTTTGCCAACGCGAAGCTGGCGTCGCTGCCCATCATCATCCTGTACCTGTCGATGCAGAAGATGTTCATGCAGGGCCTGACGAGCGGCGCGGCCTAAGGCTAAGCGCGCGGCTGAATCCCCAGGAACGAATGGTTTCACCGTTGCAGCGTATATCTGCCTGACGCTCTACCCAAGCGCTTGCTGTCTACGGGGGAGACGATCCTCTGCAGTGGCCTGTGCCACGAGGCGGACGGCCTGCGCGAAGAAGCCGTCGAGAAACCGGTGTTCTATGAAAAGGGGCGGCGCTGCTACGTGTGCGTCGCCACCGGCGAATACGCGCCATATGCCAATGTGATTCTCAAAAAAGGCGTTGTCTGACCGTTCCTCCGGCGCATTCTTCCTATGCGCCGGGCATTCGAAAGCCGCCTCCCCAACGAACTGGGGAGGCGGCTTTGTGCTGGCGAGCGAAATGGGGCCGGAATGTTTTCAGAGCATGAACGCTTCTACCTCACGCCGTTTTAGCCCAGCGCTTTGTCGCGCAAGGCAACGCGGCCCCGCTGCCGCCAGCGTGCTTCGCCTACCGCCGCTTGCTTGTACGCGGGCGCGGGTTCGTGATATGATGCAGGCGGATCACATCACCGGCGGGTGGCGGGGCGGGCGACGCCCCTTCGCCGCCATGGGAGGGGATATGCCCATGCCTGACGCCAATGCGGCCCCGCGCATCCGCGCCTCCATCCGGCCCAAGCTGTTCTGGGGCATCCTCTCGGTGATGCTCACGCTCATTTTGCTGGTCACGTTTTTTTCCGTTCGCACCACCTATCAGGCGATGTACGACCAGCTGATCGAAAACAAGCGCACCGGCATCGACTGGCTTGCCAAGCGGCTGAGCCTGCAGCTCACGGAGTATACCGATAGCTTTTACAGCTTTGAAGTGAACAAGGCCGTCAAGGCGGATGTGCAGAACTGGTGCGCGCCTGGCGGTACGCTGGGCTACGAGGCAAAGTGGCGCATCATCAGCGAGCTTAACGCTATGATGGGGATGGACGCCAGCATCAACGCCATCGACCTATACAACCTAGTGGGCGGCGATGC